>MDTG01365368.1_pt1 | contig 24242 bp, 26 predicted proteins | sample 811421 | NCBI WGS metagenome assembly MDTG01 (sample SAMN05326645, study PRJNA326480) | marine metagenome | isolation source: seawater | place: Pacific Ocean: South East | collected 2011
TAATTCAATACAGTTTGATGTTGCTAAAAATGAAATAGGAGTTGTTATAATCGTATCACCTTTTTTCCATTTTAAAATTTTTCCAACCAAATAAAGAGCGGATGAACCATTAGATACAACCGTGCAAAAATTAGATCTAAATTTTTTTGACAAATCTCTTTCAAAGTTTTGAACATAAGGTCCTTGAGTGATAGCGGACCCCCTTAAAGCTTTAGACACTAATCTAATATCATTTGCACTTATATTGTGAGAACCGTAATTAATGATTTTTTTCATTGATTATTTTTAATATTTAATTTCCATATTTTACTTTTATTTAGATATTTAATAATTTTTTTTAAATCAAAAAACTTATCTTTCAAATAGAGATTATCAAAAATATTTTTAATAACTAAATAGTCGCTTTTATAATCTAAGGTCAATCTGTATTTTTTATATAAATTTCTTTTATATTTAATATATCCAAATTTTGTACTGGGCAAGTTTCTTATTATGTATGGTGTCACATGTTCTTTATCATATTTTGACTTTGCATTTTTTTTACAATACTCTAGAGTTTTGAAATCAAATAATTCTAAATCATAGCCCTTAGGAAAAGTTCTTTTGTAGCAATTGGAGAAATAATCTAATTTTTTTTTTTGGGACTTGTAAATAAAATTGTCTATGAATTTGTACTCAAGTAATGGACAATCCGCCGTAATTCTTAAAATTTTTTTTGCCTTATATTTTAATGCACAATTATAATATCTATCGAGTACATTTTTGTTGCTTCCTCGAAAATATTCAATATTGTTTTTTTTGCATATTTTAACAATTTTAAAATCATTTTTTAACTTAGTAGTGGCTATTATTATCTTATCTATATATTTGCTTTTCTTTACTCTTTCAAAAAGGTTTAATAAAAGAGGTTTGTTATCAGCTCCTGGAAATAATACTTTGCCTGGTAGCCTAGTGCTCCCCAATCTCGCTTGGATAATGCAAAGTACTTTAATCATTTAATTTTTTGATTTAAAAAGTTTAAAAATTTTTTATGTAATTTTTTATTAGCAGAAACAATCACCTCTCCTGTTAAGTAATTGTTTCCACCTTTCCAATCTGAGATTACTGCTCCCGAGTTTAGAAGAATTGGTAAAACAGGAATTATGTCATGTTTTTTCAATCCAGACTCAATAATTATATCTATTTTTCCCTCAGCTAATAAACAGAAATTATAAGAGTCTACACCAGTAATTTTAAATAAAAATTTATAATTTTTAAAAAAATTAAATACTTTCTTATTTTTAAATGTATGAATTGAATTGGTAACAAGATAACTATTTTCTAATTTAAGTGTAGAACTTGACCTTATTAATTTTTTATTATTATTCTCAATTAGATAGCTTTTTTTTCCATCAGAAAAATAAAATTTCTTTAGGATAGGGTAATTTGCTAGACCTAATTGAGGAATATTTTTATAATTAAAACCTATGAGATTACTCCAAGTAGGTTGACCTGCTATTAAAGCTTTAGTTCCATCAATTGGATCTATGAACCAACTATAATTTGAATTATTTGAAATATCTTCGAGCTCCTCTCCAAAAATATTATGTTTAGGAAATTTTTTTATTATGTATTTCCTGATTTTTCTTTCTATTGAAATATCAAATTTAGTAACTGGATCAGTAAAATACTTTTTCTTAGAAATATATTTTATTTTTTTTGTTATTAAATTATTTTCTCGATTTAAAATTTTGATAATTATGTTTAAAAAAAAATTGATTATTTCTTTTCGATATTTTGTATTAAAATTTTTATGAGTTATCATATTAAAGTAAAAATTTCTTTTTTTTTGTATAATAAATCGTATAATCGTTATATATTAATTTTAGTTATGCAAGACAAAAAATTTGTTTCTAAATATTTTCATGAAACTTCGGAAGCTATTAAAAATTTAGAAAGTCATTCAACATCTATAAACCTTATTATAAATGAAATCTTAAATTGTAATAAAAATAATAAGAAAGTTTTGATAGCTGGTAATGGTGGATCTTGTGCGGATGCTGAACATTTTGCAGGAGAGTTAATATGTACATTTATGGAAAGAAAACGGCCAGGTATATCAGCGATTCCTATTTCTAGCCATCCCGCAGCATTAACAGCGTGGTCAAACGATTTTGGTTTTGAAAGTTATATAGAAAGACAGATTATTTCAAACGGTAAAGAGGGTGATATATTATTTTTGTTGTCAACTGGAGGAGGTAGTTTAAAAAACAAAACCTCATTAAATTTAGTTTATGCGGCTAAAAAAGCTAAAGAAAAAAAATTAAAAGTAATATCTTTGGTCGGTAAAGATGGAGGAGAATTAAAAAAAATATCTGATTTAAGCATACATGTAAAAAATAATAACACCTCAATTATTCAAGAGGCTCACATGTCTATACTTCACTGTATTTGTATTGGCCTTGATAAACAAATGGTAAATAATAAATGAAGAAAACTTTAATATTTCAAGATGGCCCAACCCTAGAGGAAATAAAGAAATTTTTTGACAAAGTTGATGGTTATACATTTAATCCAAGCCTTTTTAAAAAACTTGGGGCTAAAGATTACTTGGGTTTTACAAAACAAATATTAAATTATACTAAAGAAAAGTCTCTATCCATTGAAGTTTTTGCTGATAACCAAGATGATTGTTATGAACAAGCTATGAAAATAAAATCAGTTGATCCAAATATAGTTGTTAAGATTCCAATTAGCTATACCAATGGAAAATCTACTGTTAGCTTGATTAGTAAACTTGTTAGAGATGATGTGAAGCTTAACATAACAGCAATATTTACGATTGATCAAGTTAAGCAAGTGCTTCCAGAAATAAAAAGTACAAAAACAATATTATCTATTTTTTCAGGTAGATTGTTTGACATTGGGGTTGATGCCTTTAAAGCTTTTAGTGAAATCAGTAATCATGTTCACTCTAATAGCGATTGCAAAACTCTTTGGGCAAGCTGTAGAATGGCTTACGATTTTAAACTTGCAGAAAAAGCTGGTGCTGACATTATCACTATGCCAACTGATCTGATTGCTAAACTTGGAAAATTTGGTTACGATCCAACTAAATATTCCATAGATACAGTAAAAGCTTTTTTTGATGATGCAAAAAAGTCGGATTTTAAAATATAATTTCATGGAAATAAGAAATATAAGACACACCGGAATAGTTACGGATGATTTAAAAGCTTCATTATACTTTTACAAAAATTTGCTTGGTTTTAGAGTAAAAAAAAGAATGATTGAAAGTGGTTTAGTTACCGACAAAATTTCAGGATTAAAAAATGTACGAGTTGAAACAATTAAATTATACAAAAACAATATAAAACAATTAATTGAGTTATTATATTATCATTCGCATAAAAGATCGAATAATCATAAAAATCATAAGATTCCTAAAATTGGTATTTCGCATATATCTTTTACTGTAAAAAACATTAAAAAAACGTACGAAAAACTGCTACAAAAAAAGATTAAATTTATTACTTCTCCCAAAATTTCGGACGATAAAAAAGTTAAATTGACATTTTGTAGAGCTCCAGAGGGAACCTTAATTGAATTGGTAGAGGAATTAAGGAAATAGCTTACAAAAAATTTCTTAAAATTTATTTAATAAACATCAAATGTTTGTGCCGGTAAGTGTTTCTATCAAATATTAGGCAACGCTTGATCCATTTTTTTATATTATCATTTTCTTTTTTATTAGAAACTATAAAATTATTTTTTTTATAAAATTTAATTGTTTTTTTTAATCTTTTATCAACATGTACAGTTTTAATTTTTTTTTTTGATAAATTCAAAAAAACTTTTTTTAAGAAAATTGAACCTATTCCTTTATTCCTAAACCGTCTAATAATATAGAAAAAAGACAAATGTCTGCTATATTTAGTGTTTAAAATAACTATCGATCCAATTGCCTCATTATTTAATAAAAGATAATAAAAATTAAATTTTTTTTCATTAAGATACTTCCAAGGAGGATTCTTTAAGCTTTTATTATTACTGAATACCTTGCCATCAAAAGTATTTACGAAATTTATAAGTTTTTTCGTTGAAATTTTTTTTCTTATAGTAACTTTCATTTAATTAATGATTAAATACTACTTTGGATAAATTTTCTCAATTTTTTCCCGGATGTGCCGTCGGTATTATGTATATGCTCTTTTAGAGTTTTATTTAATTTTTTTATGTTTCTAAATTTATATATATTTTTCTTTTTGTTTAGATTATTTAAAATTTTAAGCATTTGTTTGATATTTTTTGGTCTATGAACAAATTGATTGAAATTTAGCATAAAATTTTTTTTTATTTTTGAGTATTCAAAATCTGGAACAACAACTGGTTTTTTTAGTATTAAGGACTCTAATATTCCCGTTGTATTAAATGCAACCACTATTTTTGAGTTTTTTATTAAGTCTATGCTACCACCGCCTTCTACTATTCTGCAATTTTTTAAATTAAGCTCTTTAATTTTTTTTGCGAAATTTATAGAGGTATTTGGTTTTGTTTTAAATATAATTTCAGTTTTTTTGTATAATTTTGCGAACTTTACCATAGTCTCAAAAGTAAGATTCTCAGTCAAATTCCATTTGAATGGTTTAATTTTTTTTTTGATACCATTTGTGATCCATTGATTGTTAAAATAAGGTAATTGCGCAGTATTTTCTATCATCAAAAATAAAATATATTTTTTTGAACATGTAATTTTTTTATTAAAATAGATATCTGATCTTGGCATTCCAGTGATAACTATTTTAGAAGGTTCAATTACATCAGATTTAATTAGTGCCTTTTTTGCATATTTGCTATAGACAGAAACTTTTGTTGCATAAACTTTTCCCATTTTATATTTCCAAACATTTGACCTAATAATATTTAGCCACTTGGAGCAAACATTTTCTTTATGACAGACTAAAAATTTTAGACTGTTATTAATGCTTGAAATTTGTAATTCTCGCTCTGATAAATAAAAGAGATTAAAACTAATAAAACCATTTAAATTAATTAAATTTTTTAGTTCTTTAATTATATCATTTAAAAAATACCGATACTCAATTTTTTTTTTATTGATTAGATTTTTATTTGATTGATAATTTGTTTCATTAATTTCATTTAGGTGGCCCTTAAAAAAAAAATTAAATATTACTCTAATTAACTTCCTTTGAAGTATTAAAAAAAGAATTTCTGATCTATGGTTGTTAAATGATTGATTTAAATCATCAATCCCATAAGATTTTTCGAGGACTATAAAAGTTTTGCAGATTTTTTTGTATTGTATTTTTTTATTTTTTCTCAGACTAAGCTTAATTATATAAGCTGCTATTTTGGCCTGCTTGAAATAACAAGTTATTATCATAAGATAACAGAACAACTCTAATAGCACTAAATTAGTAAATCTTTTTATTTTAATGAACATCTATTGAATTTTGGTTAATTAATGGTTGTGACGCCTAAATGATCAAATTTTAAATTAATGAAATTGTATTTTTTTTTTTTTAAAAACTTAATAGCTTCTCTTCTCTTTTTTAAAACCATTAAAAAAAAACCACCTCCACCTGCGCCAATTATTTTCCCTCCGTAAAAAAAATTTGATTTCATTAAATTTATATAGGTATTGTCAAGTTGTGAGTTTGTAATTTTTTTTGAGAGTTGACGTTTAAAATTCCAATGATCATTAAAAGTTTCACCAATTATTTTTAAATCAGCTTTTTTTAAAGCATCTTCGATAACTTTAACCTTTTTTTTTAAAATATCATAAATCTTTATCAAATTCTTACTTTTCTTTTTTTTTTCTTTGACTGCTAATTATTTTAGAAGAGTCTCTCACTTCATTTGTAAAAATTAATATTAAATTTTTTTCAACTTTTTCTTTTATCTTTCTTTTTAATTTTATTTTTTTAATTTTGAAATCACCATTTTTATTTATGTAAATTTTTACTATGCCTCCATATGTAGCCATTATTTGGTCTTGCCATCCACCATCTTTTTTTAAAATTATTCTTTCAATTTTATATGCGATCTTAACTATTTTTTTTTTATCAAGTTTTATTTTTTTAAGATTGCAAATATTCTTAATTAAACAAACAATTAAAGAACTTGAACTACCTAAACCAGATTGAGTAGGCAAAGTTGAAAAAGTAGAAATTTGAAAAGATTTTTTAATTTTAAAATATTTAAAAACCTCTCTAATTATTGAATGTTTTATCTTTGTTAAATTATTTTCAAATTCAGTAGTTGTTGTTTGAACAAGTATCTTATTATCTAAATCTCTTTTAGATAAAAGAGTATATATATACTTATCTAAGGCTGCCGAAATTAATAACCCCCCTTTTTTCTTATAATAAAAATCTATATCAGTACCACCTCCTGCGAGAGGAACTCTGTAGGGTGCTCTAGCAATAATCATTTTGAAATTTTTTTTAAATTAATTATTGATCCTTTTTTTATAAGAGTTTTTGATTTTTTACCAATAATTTTAAAAATTTCTTTAGGCAGAATACCTTTTTTATTATATGTCAACACAGTTTTTAGATCTTTAATATTTATTTTTTTTTTAGCTTTAATATCATTTCGTGCAACTATTTTTCTCGATAAGATATTATGTAAAATTTTTTCTGAATTTAAAAATTTTTTTTTATTTGTGCCAAGCGAAATATAAATTTTATTACAAAAATCTATCATTTCTTTAAATTCCTTAAAATTTAATGAAGCCAGGTGGTCTGGACCAGCCATCTCCTTGTTTAATGTGACATGTTTTTCAATAACTTTTACGCCAAGGGGTATAGATCCGGCTGGACCAACAAAACTAGTTCCATGTCCAGAAAACCCAATATCAGTATTCAGTATTTTTAAAAGTTTTGGAATACAATTAAGATTTTTATCTTTTGTTTCAGATGGATACGAGGAAGTGCAATGCATAAACATGTGGGGGCACTTGTTTTTAATAAAAATTTTATTGGTAATTTTTATTTCTTCATAAGTGCACATGCCAGTGCTTATAATTGTTGGAAATTTAAATTTTGATATATATTCACAAAATTGATAATTGTTAGCATCTATACTTGCGATTTTAAAAGCTTTAACACCAATTTTTTTTACAAATTTTACACTTGACTCATCCCAAGGTGTAATTATTAGATCTATATTTATTTTTTTACAATAATTCTTTATTTGTCTATAATCTTTATCTTTAAGTTCCAATCTAATGTCGGGATAAACCCATCCACCAAATTTTACTTTTTTCTTTGGAATATCAAATTCATTTTTGCTAAGGTAACCATTCGGTTTTTTATTCTTTAACCTAAAATTCAATATATCTTTTATGTCTCTTTTTTGAAACTTAACTGCATCAGCACCACATTCTTTTGATTTTTTTATCATTTTTTTAGCTAAACTTAATCTGCCATTATGATTTATTCCAATTTCTGCAATATAATAAGGTTTATTTTTTTTAGATAAAAAAATATTTTTAAAACTGTTATTAATTTTCATTTTAATTACATTCTTTTTTAAATTTTATTATACATTGTGATATGATTTTCATTGCCTTTGTTATTTCTCTTCTTTTTATAATAAGAGGTGGGCCGAGCTTTATTGAGTCCCTATTTGTATTACAGAGCAGTAGACCGTTCTTCAAGCATAACTTGCAAATTTTTGTCGCAATTTGAGCTGCTGGAATATTTTTATATTTTTTAAATATGATGGCAGCAATTAAACCTTTTCCAGTAACTCCGTAAATTAAATCCTCATTTTGTTTTCTTATTACATTTAAATAATTAAACATAATTTTACCTTTAATTTTTGTATTACTTACTAATTTCAATCTTTTAATTTCATCTAAAGTAGCAATTCCTGCGGCACACGAAATTGGATTTCCAGAGTGAGTAGAAGATAAAAATGAATTATTAATATCTATAATTTTTTTTGATGATACTACACCGGAAATTGGTACACCAGATCCCATTCCTTTTGCACAACACACTATATCAGGAGTAAAAGAATAGTGCTCAAAAGCAAATTTTTTTCCAGTTCTGGCAAATCCTGACTGTATCTCATCAATTATAATTAATATTTTATTTTTTTTTGCAAATTTAACTAATTCCTTAATATATGACTTGGGATAAAATAAAGCTCCCCAGCCCTGAAAAGCCTCTATAAATATTCCTGCTATCTTATTTCTAAAATCAAATTTTTTTTTAAAGGTTTTTTTTAAAGAATCAGTAAAAAATGATTTTTTATTAAAATCTTTATGCCACGGATAAGGAAAGTCTATATGATAAATATTCTTATCTTTGGATGTTATCCATAATGACTGACTCTTATCATTTGAAAGCATTTGGGCTGCCATTGTCCTTCCATGCCAATTACCTTTAAGTGATATTATACCACTTTTTTTTTTGGTAATTTTTGTTCCATGTAATCTAGTTAATTTAAATGCCGCTTCAATAGCTTCCGAACCTGAGGAAAGGAAAAAACATTTATTTAATTTTTTATTCCCAAAAAAATTTATTAATTTTTTTACATATTCTTCTCGATATTTATTATAATAGGTATAAGTGTGACTAAGTGGAGAGTTCAATACATTAAATATTTTTTTTTTGAACGTTTTGTTCCCATGGCCAATATTTGTAACAAAAATAGTTGATGTAAAATCTATATACTTTCTATTTGAATTATCCCAAATATACGTATCTTTTGCCTTTTTCCAAAATAAATTTAAAGGAGGAGTCATTGAGGGTGGCTCATAATTTTTAAATTTATTTATGTCTTTCATGATTTAAACAGATATATATTTTTTGTCTTTTATAAAATATTTTGCGAGTTTTATATCATTATTATAATCAACATCTACATATATATTTTTTGTAATATACCCATAAACTTTACTACCATGAGTAATGCCTTTTTTTAGGTTACTACACTTAATTATGTCGATACATCCATTTCCATAATAAGTTTTTTTAAATTTTTCTTTTGGAAGGTTTAACTTATCAATATTATAATTATTATTCATCACACTGCAAAGTTTATTATTTTTAATATAAAAAGTCTTATAGCTAGTTTCACTCATTTGACTTACAGATCTTAAAGCTGAAAATTTATTATAATTTTTTATAAAAAAATTTATAGAATTATTGATATCCCTAACTATTCTTGTGGGTGTGTTAGGTCTTAATAATACAAAAATATCTGGCAAAAAACTATTAATTTTTTTTAAATATGAATATATCTCTCTTAAAAAATCGTAATCGGTTGCTTTTGATGTAGAATTTTTTTTTGACCTTAAATGTAGGATATCTGGTTTGTATCTTCTAGCAATTTTTAGATATTTTTTTGAATCACTACTAAATATAATTTTGTCAATTAATTTTGATTTTCTTGCGGCAACAATAGAATATGCAAGCATAGGTGCACCTGATATTCTGATTATATTTTTGTTTTTAACATTTTTTGACCCAGATCGCGCTGGTATAATAGCAAATACTCTAAGTTTTTTTTTTATCATTTTATTTTAATAAGTTTTTTATTTTCAATTTTATAAATAACATCACAATATTTCAAAGTAGTTTCTCTATGTGAAATGATTATAAGTGTTTTGTCTCCTTTCATCTCGTTTACATCTTCAATTATTTCTCTCTCTGTATCGGTATCAAGAGAGCTTGTAGCTTCATCAAAAATAAGTAATTTTGGATCTCGATAAAGTGCTCTTGCAATTGCGATTCTTTGTTGTTGACCCCCAGATAATTTAGATCCTCTTTCACCAATATTAGTATTAAGTTTATTAGGCAATTGGTCAATTAGTTTAAGTAATTTAGAGGATTTTACTGACGCATCTAATTTTTTTTCATTGAAGTCAAACTCACTATCCAGCGTGAATATAATGTTTTGTTTAATTGAACCATCTAGTAAAAAAGTGTCTTGTGGAACATAGCCAATAAAGTCTTTAAAGTTGTATAAACCTCCTTTTAGTATATTTCCATCTAAATTGATTGAGCCAGATTCAAATTTTAATAAACCAATTAAAATATTTACTAATGTAGATTTTCCAGCACCTGTTTTGCCAATTATACCTATCATTTGTCCTTTTTTAATTTTTAGATCGATGTTTTTTAAAACTTCTTTATTATCATTATATGAAAAGCTTATTTCTTTTAATTCAATGTTATTAGAAAAATCAGGTGATATCTCATTTTTGTCATTAGAGATAACCGTGTCTTTAAATTTTTTAAATTCATCGTATAACAGCTCTACTGAAGATCTGCCATACTTAATTGTTTGTATATTTAAGGATAAGCGATTAACACTAGGAATCATTCTTATGGCAGCTACAAAGTAAATGGACAGCTGGGGCATTATAGATACAAAATCATTATTAATTTTTAGCAAGTAAATTATAAAGATTATGAATAAAGTAACAAACACCATCTCAGTAAATAATCTTGGGGCAAACAAGATCATATTCTGTTTTTTTTCTACATTTAAACTTTTATTAAAACTTTGAGAAAATAAGTTTTTAAAGTAATTCTCTTTTTTTAAAATTTTTATAAGTTTTAAACCTTGTATAGTTTCTTGTGCTGATTTTATCACCAATTTTGAGTATTCTTGTCTCTCTAGCCCTAGTTTATAAAGTATTTTTTTTGAGAGATAATAGTAAATAAAAATTAATAATATAGACGTAATTATAATTATTGATGTAATTTTAAATTCTACTATCAATAAAAGGCTAATTATACCAAGAAGGATCATTGCATCCATTGTTATAAATAATATTGGAATTAAAACTTTTTTGTTTAACACTGAACATTCATTTACAAGATTTCTTATTATTTCACTGGAGCTTTTATTGGTAAGCAATATATATTCGTTATAAAGATACTTATTTATTAATTTTGTAGAAATAGTTTGAATGAAATTGACATTAAATGATACAGTAAACCATTGTAGCAAATAAAGAACTATATTTTTAATTAAAAAAATTCCTATCAATAAATATAATATAAAATAATTACTATTTATGTAATCCCTTGGAAACAAATACTCAAAATAAATACTTATTTTTTCAAAGACAAAACTTTCTCTGCCTAGAAGGATTTCTATTACTGGAAATATAATACCAACACCAATTATTTCGAGAAAAACTCCAACAAATGCAAAAATAAATAATAAAAAAATGTTGAAATAAAATTTTGAAGGAATTATTTTTTTTAATTTTGTTAATAAATTCATATTGTAATATTGAGAGTTCTAATTTTTAGTTTTTACCAAACAGTTCTTCCACCATCTATAATTAATGATTGACCGGTCATATATGCGCTATCATCTGTCGCTAAAAATTTAATTGCAGATCTATATTCACTTTTTTTTGCCCATCTATTCATGGGAACAGTAAATTTATAATTTTTTACTAGAAATTTAGGTTGATTATTAAACACCCCACCAGGTATCAAATTGTTACTTCTAATTCCATGTCTGGCCCAATAAGTTGCTAAGTATCTTGTAATGCCTATAATTCCATGTTTTGATATTGAGTAACCAATAGGCTTAAAATTTTTAACATTGAAAAAATTCATTTTCTTATCGTAAACTCGCTGATCAGGTCCTTTAATACCAAGGTCTGATGCTATGTTTATTATTGATCCTTTTTTATTTTTTTTCATTTGATTACCAAAAATTTTACAACAAATGAAAGTGCCTATTAAACCAACATTAAGTTCATTTTTTAATTTTGATATTGAGTAATCCTCAACTCTTCCAGTAAACGAATTTTTATATTTTTTCATTTTTGGATTTTTGTCTGCGTTATTTACAAGGACTTCAATTTTAAGTTTTTTATTTGTTATTTTTTTATTAATTGATCTGACTTGTTTTTCAGAGGTAATATCACATTTATAAAATAGTATTTTTACACTTTTTTTTTTGTTTGAGTCTAATAGTTTAGCTTTTTGTTTTAAAATTTTTAAATTGATATCTAGAATGACAATGTTGTAACCAGCATCAGCTAAAGCTATAGCATGTTCATATCCTAGTAAACCTGCAGCACCGGTAATAATAGCAGTTTTGTTACTTAGCATATTTGTTAAAATTTATTATACAATTTTTCAAATTTTTTAAATAATAATTTTTTGATTTAAAAGTTTGAAAAGATATATCATTTAAATTTTTTAACTTACCTACATTTTTTATCAAATAAGAAAGTTCATAAAAACCATTTTTTGGAATAACTTTTGATTTTCCATAATTATGATCTCTATATTTGATATGTATGCTGTAAATTTTAGCCTGAAAATTTATGAAATAATCTTCAATTCTAAATCCATGCGCCCTTGTATTGCCTAAATCCAAAAGTAGTCCAAGTCTTTTAAAAGAAGAATTATTAAATAATTTTTTTAAAGCATTTGGAGAAATATCAGTTTCAATACATAAATTTATATTTCTAGAGATTTTTTTGCAAAATAATCGCAATATTGAAAAGGCCTTCTTTTTTTCTTTGTCGTTATTGAATCTTGATCTTTCCTCTATAGGTATTGATACTCTTTTTATTTTAAAATATTTATTTGCATTATTTATTTTATTAATCAACCATGATGCATCTTGTTTATTCATTTTGTGAAGTGGATTATCCATTATTAAGTCTAAAGAGATAGATGAAATTATTAATTTATTTTTTTTTATTTTATTTCTTATTAATTTAATGAAATCTATATTAAATAATGGATTTGATAGATCCGATATTAGCCACTCTATTCCTTTAAAACCTAATTTATTTGCTGTGATGAGTTCTTTTTGCCAATCTGAAATCGGAAAATATTGATATTTAGAGGCCATCTGCGCTGATAATCTTCCTTGGACATATGAATACAAGATATTCTTATTAATACTAATTATTTTTACCATTTAAAATTTTAAATTAATGCGATATTTAAATTAAACTTATTATGTTAAATATTGATTCTAACTTAATTAAAATTATTTACAATGAAACATTCTTTTAATTTTATAAAAAACATAAATAATCCTGTTTATAAAGATTTAATAAAATTAAGGTTAATTAAAAATAAAAATTTGAGAGTTCTATCTAATAACACAAGAAATAAAAAAATTAAAGTTATACAAGATACAAAAGAAAAAATTATTTTTTTACAAAAATATTTAACTAGTGAAAATTATTATAAAAAAAGCAAAAATAATATAATTATAAAAAAAAATACAGTTGTAGTTATAAATAAAAAAAAACTAAAGTTATCTGGGTTGGATGATAATGAAAGACGATATAAGCAATTTAAAAAAATCTTAAATAATAAGTCTGTTCTGGATTATGGTTGTGGATCAGGAAATTTTTTAAAAAAAATCAAAAATACAAATCGTTTATATGGTGTAGAAGTTAACCAAAACCAGCTTAAAAATTTGATGAATTTCAAAAATTTTACAATTAAGAAAAGTATAAGTGCTTTTAAAAACAAGTTTGATGTAATATGTCTATTCCATGTATTAGAGCATCTTCCTAACCAAATAAAAATACTAAAAGATTTAAAATTAAAAATGAAAAATAAAAGCAAAATAATAATCGAAGTGCCTCATGCGAATGATATTTTGTTTTCGATTATTAAAAATAATTCATTTAAAAAATTTACATTCTGGGAAGAACATCTTGTTCTTCATACCAAAAAATCCTTAAAAAAAGTACTTGTTAGTTCTGGTTTCAAGAATATCAATGTCAAATTTTTTCAAAGATATGGACTTGATAATCATTTAGGTTGGATTTTAGATGGCAAACCTGGTGGTCATGTAAAATATAATAAAGATATTAGTCTAAAATTAAATTTGAATTATAAAAAAAATTTAGAGCAAAAAGGATATTCCGATACTTTGATTGCAACTGCAACTGCAAAATAATTCAATTTTAATCAAAACAAAAACTATTTTCTTTAAAATTCTTACAAAAATACGTTCTTAACTCTTTGCCTAATATTTTGTGACCTAGTGGAGTAAAATGCACATTATACGGAAAATGTGAAGGGGTTAAGGAGTTCTTATTTTTTTCTATAAATATATCTATAATATTAACACACATTAAATTATTAGCTTTGCAAATTTTTTTAAAAACTTTTTGTACATAGTTTGAATAGTCAAACATTAATTCGTTTAAATTCTTATCCTCAAATACTACTTGATCCTTTCCAAAAGCAGAATATGCCGAAGGCAAATAAACAAAAATAATAATGGCGTCATTTGTTTTACTTATTTTCTGTGCTTCCAAAAAACTTAATTCAAGGTTTGTTTCAAATATGTTACGAAAAAATTCGTTATTTTTATGAATTAAAATTTTTTCTGCAAATTCAACTTCATCTATATCACTATTTCCAATATTAAAATTTTCTTTTTTGTCTTTAATAAGTCTATAATATTTAAAATTTATTTTATTCAATATTTTATATTTTATATGAGACCATAAATAATTAAATGAATAAAGATCTCCAAAAATTTTTTTTATAAATGGATATTTACTTTTATTGCTCGTATTAACATCAGTGCTTGTTGTTATCTTTTTTGAATTATTTTCATTAGTTTTAAATCTAATTATATCTCTAATGTCGTTTCCTTCATAAAAACCATAAAAAATCATTTTGGTATTCTTATTTATTTTTTCCCTTAAAATTTCATTGTAATGAATTGGTCCTATGCCACCATGACCGTAATTATATGTAAGTTTTGTATTTTGGTTTTTAAAAATATTGTAAATCCATGTCTCTTCAGGTTTAACAGCTGTGCAATTTGTAAATGAGTCTCCTACTGCAATTATTTCTGCAAATTTATTGTTGGTATGATTATTGCAAAAACCATCTAGGTAATTGTATATAAAATTTTCACCATATTTAGCATCTACTTTGTTTGACTTAGCTATAACTTCTCCCATGAATAAGTTAAAATACAAAGAGCCGATTTTTGTTTTTTTTCTTAAATCATTTTCTTTTTGGGTTCTTAAATTTCTAATCTTTTTTGTTACCTTTGTATCAGGTAAAAAATTTGATAAAGGAAACAATATTTTTGGGTTAAATCTTAAATAAATTTCAGCACAAAACAAAAATAAAAAAAGGGTTATTGAGAAAATAATTACCGATTGTTTAAAATATTTCATAATTTGTTAAAAAACTTCTAATAATTTTATATAACAATTAAATTTAGTAATCAGATTTATATTATTAGTATGTTTTTAATACATCTATAATCATCAATAACCAAAATTGATGTATGTTTTCTACAACATTATAATTCTTAGAGTTAACCCAAAAATTTAAGTCACCTTTTTTTTTTAGTAAATTATTTTTTTTAAAACCAGTAAAGGTAATAATGTTATCAAATTTTTTCTTTCTAGCGGCTTTTATAGCGTTAAGCATATTCTTTGACTTTCCACTTGAAGATATCAAAATTAATAAATCTCCTTTTTTTCCATATTTATTTATTACTCTAGAAATCCAATTCTCATAGCCAAAATCATTTGAGTAACAAGTAATCAATGATGCGTCATTATAATTGGAGCATTTTATATTTGAGTTATTCGTTAAATCCATACTAAAATGAGATGCAATAGATGCGCTCCCGCCATTACCAAATATATGTACGTGGTTTTTTTTTTTATATTTTTTTAAAATTTCAATAAATCTATTGAAATCTTTTATATGCAGATTTCCGTCTTTAATATTATCAGCAAAATCTTTAATATAATTTATTAATTTTTTTTTGTTATTCATTTTTTATTCTTAATATATTTTTCAAATTCGAAAACCCATTTTTTATTATATCCATATGATTTGTCATCAATATAGATATCGGCAGATAATTTAGAAATTTTTAATTTATGAAATTTTAGACCCCACTTTACTAGTTGATTATAGGTTTTTTTATACCCTTTTTTTGTAGCTAATTTGATATTATCATTATTACGACCCATAAATCTAGCGGTAAGAATTTTAATTATATGTCCGTTTTCGTATAGATTATTTATTAATTGTATAATTTTTTTTTTTGGTTTTGATTTCTTATAATTATTTTTATGCGTAGTGCATATTGTGTTGTCTAGATCAAAGCAAAATATAATTTTTTTCACAGCTTATTTTTAAATTTGATCTTTATCAAAATATTGAAAAGTGATCGCTTTTCTGTATCCATCTTTTTTTATTGACTTAAAACCATGGAAAAATGTATCTGATGAATCGTAAACTAAACAGGTATTTTTTAAATTATCTGGTACAAAAACTTTTTTTTCAAATTCATTGTCTAAATATATACCTGTAGCACCAGAGTACTCAGGGAAATTATTATTGCCATCTAAAAAATATATAAAATTAAATGTTTTTTTTGACAGATTTTTTTTTGAAATTCCATCAATATGAGGAATTAAATAACTATTTTCTGAAGCAAAACTGCATAAAACTGATTTATTTATAAACAAGCTTTTTTCTTTTTCTTTATGTGAAAATAGATTTGAGATAACAATCGATGAATCTTCACTAAAAAGAAAGTTATAAAAATATTTAAAATAAGGATTTTTTTTAATATATTTCGGTTCTCTCCTATCTACCGAAAAAAAACCAGTTCGATAGTATTTTATTGGTTTTTTCGATAAATCAAAAAAACACATTTTTGGCCAATATTTTAAAAGAGATAAATAAGTATCATTGTCAAAAAAATTTTCGATAAAACACCAGCCATTTTGAGATAAGTTGACTATATTGTTTTCAGAAAAATTTATTTTTATTGGTTTAAATTTTTTATCTTCAGTATTTTCTCTTTCAAAATATCTAGCTGGATAATTTTTAATGTTAGAGATAGTTACAAAAATTGGGAAAAAAAATTGCAATAATCTTGCAATTAATTTTGAAAAAAATGAATTAGTATTAATTGGATAAATTCTTCCGATTGCATTTCTGTAACTAAAAGTAAGTTGTTTTAAAGATAATTTTGTTGCCATAACTTTTATTATAGAAATTTAATTAAAGAGCTCAATATTTTTTTGAAAAAAACTTGGGCTGATGATCATATCTTTTTTTGAACCATAAAAATCTTGGTAAATTTCCCAGAATTTATTTTGTTTCATAACTTCAAATTTTAAGTTTAAACATTTGCTGTCTATCAATTTAATCATTTCTATTGTTGCTTCAAGGATTTCATCCTCTGTATTATCTACTAATTGATACTCATTTGGTATTTTGTCGACTGTATCAACATCAAAAAGTTTTTTTTCAAAAATTTCTTTATAGCCTAAATTTTTTTTTAAACTTTTTGAAAAAAGTTTCTTAAATAATATTATCGGTGTAAATGATTCATTTACATAGTGAAGATCTTTGAAAGGAGTAAAATTAATTAAGAGTCTCGGCACTTTCATTATTGTAGCTAACTCATTCAATCCGGTTGGGCCCGTGACCATAAATTTTGCCCTAGACGGGATATATATATCTAGAAATTCGTTATTATAATCTGCAAATGTATAATCAAATATTCTATTTGAATTAATATTTAATTTCTTAATTTTTTCTTTTCCAATTCGGATTGCCTTGTAACCGTTTGCAGCTACATATTTCATTGATTTAGCTTGTAGCCCAATGTCTGAGTTTCTTAGAGATACATAGTTTTCATTCTTATAAAAACTTGTTCTGGCTCCAAATAATATTATTTTATCATCTTTGTATATATTATTTTTATTCAAATATTTGTCACCAAGCTCAATTTCATCTTTTGAAAAAACTATTGACGTTTTATGTTTTTTTAGCAATTTTTGATCTGTATAGAGTTTTTCCAAATTAATTGTAAATTTTTTTTTTTGTGGATTATAGACTACATCTACATAAATGTGTTTATGGGTGAATTTAAACTTAGAAAAAAAAATCATAATTGGATGAAGAAGAAATCCAGGGAGAAATATTAACTGTTTTTTTCTTTTATCTAATAAGTATTTATTTGAAATTATTTTTTCGTGATACCATAAGAATATTTCATTTCTTTTATATATACCTGCTCTCTTTTCACATAAAAAAATTTCAGGTTCAAGAACTAAGCTACCGAATGATTTTGATTTAACACAGCCTATTCTAATTTTTAAAACTGGATAAATTATTATAACTAATAAAATTAGAGGGGAATATAATAGTATTTGTAGGGTAAAAATTAATTTTAAAATTATAATTTTCATGAAACTTATGGTCAAAATTTTTGTAATTATTTGAATATAAATTAATATTTTTTTAGAGAAATATTTATAACTGTATTACCCCAAAATGATTTGAAGTATTTAAATTTGTTATATTTATAAATTTTTTTTGGTTCTTTTAAATAAAATTTCAAAAAAGTTACAAACTCTTTTAGTCCCTTTGAAATTAAATTGTTTTTTTTTAATAAATTAAATATTTTGACCAAGGATGTTAAATTAAAAATAATTTTATAAATATCAATTTTTTTTATTTTTTTGTTATTTTTAAGTTTGGACATGATAAGGTCTATATTTTTAATATTATGTGATATATTTTGGAATTTTTTTTTGCATTTTTCATGATTAAAAATTTCTTGATGATGAATAAAATTAATTTGGTTTTTAATGAAGTTTATTTTACTGTTTAATGTAAATTTTTTTTTATTAAAATTTTTATACCATATATAATCAGTGTTGAAATCTGGTGAAGTTTTCCAAAGTAGAATATTGTGACTAAATGCTAAATCAAGTATTTTGACAAAATCAAAGTTTTTTTTCAGAATTAGATTATCATAATTCATTGGGGTGTCTTGAGCCCATTTTTCAATTAATCGTAGATTATTAATTTTTTTTTTTGCGCTACCATGATTTTTTAATTTTTCATAATGAGAGTAAAAAAACTTACTTATAGCCTTTGTTTGTTCTGAAAAATTTTTTGAATTATAATTAGTTAAAATAAGATGGGCAATAAGACCTCTTAATTTTTCATTTAGTAAAGTAAAATTATCCCAATAATTAAAAACAAAAAAACCATTTTTTTTTAGTAGTGGAAAGAGTTTTTTAAGTATTTTTTCGGGAAATTCTAATGCACATAACGCATTTTCAATAATAATAAAATCAAACTTTTGATCTTTAATTTTAACTTCATAAATATCCTTATTTATTAAATTTACTCTTTTTTTATAATAAGATAAGTTTTTTTTAATTTGATTAATTGAACTTGGGTTATTATCCACAAGTTTTATCTTTTTTACCCTATTTTTTAATAAAAAAAATGCATTGTAACCAGTTCCTGGACAAAATTCTAAAACTTTTTTATTTTTAAAAGAATTTATATCTATATGAACAGAATTATAAAAATTATTCCTTTGCTGAAATATCTTTTTTAAGGAGGTGTCGCCTAAATCAACTGTGGGAATTATTTTATTTTTTTTATAATAATCAATAAAGATTTTTTTTTTCATTTTAACTTATTTTTTGTGGTGAATTTTTAAGTCTTAACTTATTTTGATCTAAAATCTCACCAATAAATACTTCTAGAGTTTGATCTAATGTTTTTAGTTTTGTTTCTATTTCAAGAAGAATATTTTTTTCACTCTGAAGTTTACTAAAGTTTTTATCCACGTCTAAATTAATTTTAAAATTATTTTCTATTTTGCTAATTAAGATACTTTTATCTGTTAGCACTGAATATTTGTCTTTTATTTCAAATAATATCTTATTAATTTTATTAATTTTTTCCTTATATGATAAATTTTTCCAATTTTCTGAGATTTTGAAATAATTTCTATTTATGTCAAAATTTATATTATTTTTAATTTTGTACTCATTAAAAACGTTTCTAATTATATTGTTTAAAATATTAAAATACTCTCCTCCTTGTCTTGGAAGTATAATGCCTTCACTCACTTTTATTTTTTTTTGATTCCTAATTGTTTCTTCTAAATAGATTACTCCATGATCTGCAGCTTCCTGGATATTTTTATTAATTATCAATTCAAAAAAAGTATTTATTAGCTTTTCAGTAATTGTATTAGCACTACTATCATGAAAAACATTTACTATAATATTTTTTTCGATTTCAAAATATAGTTTAATTTCATCAAATTTTGACATATGGGTATTTTCATTTTTTTTAATTTTTTCTGAATAATGGCTCTTTGGATAATAATTTTTTAAAGTATCCCGATAACTAAAAATCAAATTTTCATCATTTTTTTCTAATTTGGCTATCTTGGTAGTGTCAATTTTAAATTCTAATCCTTTATCTGAAACTTTTTTACTTTTTTTCTTAAAATCTAAATATCTTAGCTTGTCTAATTTAATTACATAATTTTCATTATTATTCTCTTTATTATAAACTGAGACATCATTTAATAATTCCTTTACATTTTTTAAAAAATTTTTTTCATTGTTTACATTATTTAAAGAAATTTTAAATTCGTGGATTTTACTTTCCATTAATGCATCAATTAAATTTAAAAAACTTTGATAATTATTTGTACCAGGAACCCAAAATTTAAGATAATCCTCGTTTTTACCAAAGCCTCTTAGATTATCTAATAAATTTTTGTCATAATTATTAATTAGATCATTAAAATTAATTTTAAGCACTTAATTGTTAAAACAAATTTAAATTTATTTCCTCTATGTCCAATCTTGGACTTAAGTCGTGTATTGCCCTTCCAAATTCTAATTTAGGTATAACCTTTTGATTTTCATTTATAAGAACATCGCAAACTATTGGTTTTCTTGATTTTAATATGTAATCGATTTTTTTGTCCATATCTTTATGATTATTAATTTCAATTGTTTCTATACCGTAAGCTTTGGCAATTTTCGTAATATTTGGGATTGCTAGACCTGACCTCTCATCTACTCCAACTCTTCTTGAATTTAGCCACATATCCTGAGTAAGTTTTATCAATCCATAACCTTTGTTATTTAAAACAAAAATTTTTACTGGAAGTTTGAAGTGAGAAATTGTTGCAAGTTCTTGAATATTCATTTGCATAGATCCGTCTCCAATTGTACAAATTATATTTTTTGATTTATCCGCCAAATAAGCTCCGATAGTTGCTGGCATTGAATAACCCATAGGTGAATGATTCAATGCTGTAAAAATTTTTTGTCCTTTGGGCTCAAAAGCTTGCATTGCCCATATCAAATTAGCGCTCGCATCAGGTATAATTACATCTTTTTTTCCCGTTTTATCAGAAAGTTTTTTCATAAATACATAGGGATTGTTTTTCTTTCGTTGACTATAATAGCTTTTTTTAGTGATTGGATATTTTTTTTTCCATACTTTAAAATTATGAATCCAATCTTTGTAATTTTTTTTTTTTAAATAAGGATTAATTTTTTTAAAAAAGTTTTTCAAATCAAGATTAACTTTTAGATCTATTTTCAAACCATTTTTTTTTTTAAATTCATTTTGATCAATATCAACAACTATTTTTTTTGCTTTTGTCGCAAAACTTTTTACATTACTTCCGGTAATTTGAGTATTAAGTCTGCAACCTAAAGATATAAGTAAATCAGAATTTTGAATTGCAAAATTTCCAAATCTTGTTGCGGCAACACCAAAAGTTCCAGCATTCAGATTGCTGTCATGTTTGAATAAATCAATAGTTGCCCATGAGGGTGAAAAAGGAATTCCAGTTTTTCTAATAAAATTTTTTACTTCTTTGTGAGTTTTTGATAAATTAATACCATGTCCTAATATTATTAATGGTTTTTTTGCTTTATTTAATAGTGAGATAAATTTTTTCTCAAATTTTTGAATTTTTTGTTTTGCTCTTTTTGGTGGCTTAAATCTTTTTAATTTTTTTGGGTTGATTTCTTCTCTTTGTAGGTCATCTGGTAAATCCATTAAAACTGGACCAGGTCTGCCTTCTTTTGCATAGTAAAGCATTTTTTCAAGTTCATATCTAATTAAGTTTTTATCTTTAAGTAAGACGGCATATTTTGTGATCGGTTTTACTAAATTTACAACTTCCATCTCTTGAAAGCCAATTTGCCTTATATTTTTATTTTTTCTTAGTTGTCCTGTTACTACTGCGCCAGAAAAATGGAAAGTTGGAATTGAGTCAAAAAATGAACACGCTATACCTTGCATCAAATTTATCATTCCTGGACCACTTGTTGCAGCCGTTACACCAATTTTACCCTCAAATCTTGAATATGCATCTGCTGCAATTGATGCTCCTTGCTCATTTTGTGAAGGTATAACTTTTATATCATTTCTTTTACCAAGACTGTCTAGGACGTGAATAATATTTCCACCTTGACCAACAAAAACACAATCAGTAATTTTTGATAAAAATTTTGCTATATAATCGGATAGTTTCATTTGAATGTTTTGAATATATCTAAATAAAGTTTATATGATCCGGTACATCGTCATTAGGTTGGATTAAATCACCTTTACCTTTAACAAAATTATCTAAAGTTTCATTAACTTTATGCTGTAAACACAAGCTCGCGCACATTTTTTGAGCATTAAATTTTGATGATGATAAATAATTCATTACTTCCCAATATCTTTCTGACTTCCAAATATCTTTAAATCTAGTATCGCAAATATTTCCTATGTGAAATTTTTTATATTTCTCATTAAATAAGCCGCCACAAGGTGCTACCAGCCCAGAGCCTGATAGTTGGATCATGAATGGGGCTCCATAGCATCTTTGGTAAGATCTTTTATTGTTTCCTTTGTCGTCTATTTTAGACCATTTAATCACACACTTGTATGTATCGTCAGAATATTTCTCTGCTTCTCTTAATAATGGATATAATTTTTCATAAGCGTCATAATCAACTCCTAAACCACCGTCCTCATTATCTGAGCAATGTTTTATTATTGCATAGTCTGGTCTTAATTGTTTTCCAAGTTTTGCTAAAGGAATAATTTGATCTGCATCCTCTGGCATCAAAACCATTTGCATTCCTATCGTTACTTTAAGATTATTTTTTTTTTTATTTCAACCATATCTCTTATGTTTTGACATACTCTATCGTATGAACTTTCTTTAACTCCCATGATTTCTGAATATCTTTTTTTTTCTCCAGCAGAAAAATTTACCCTTAAATAAGTCAAGTAAGGCATTACATCTTCTAATCGATTTTTAGTTAAAACAAACGCATTGGTGCCAACAGCCATTGACAAACCAAGTTCGTGACCATATTTACAAGCATCAGTAAAAACTGGTGAAATCGTACTTTCTCCATCCGAAACAAAGCTAATACCTTTTACCCCTATCTCAGCACAATCCTCTAGAAAATCAAAAATTACTTTTTTGTTAATAATTTTTCTGTCGTTTTCTTGAAACATTGCATAACAAAAACCACAAGAGTAATTGCATGCTCTAGTGAGAGCCATATCAATAGTGATAGGCGCGATCCTCTCTCCTCTTTGCCAAGCATTTACTCTGTCAAGGTGCCAATTTATTTTTGTTCCATCGAGTATTAATTCTTTATGTTCTTGCATGATAGTTATTATAATTTACTATAATATATATAAACTTAAAATTATAAATAAAATATTCAATTATTTTTGTAAAAGTCATTAATTTTTACACATATTTTCTTTATATGATTTTTATTTAAGTTTTCATTGACTGGCAAAGTTAATATTCTTTTACTTTGAAGCTCAGTATTTTTAAAATCTCCTTTTTTGTAACCAAATTTTTTTGCAGCTGGCTGAAGATGGATTGGAATAGGGTAATGAATTGCAGTTTGAATTCCTTTTTTTAATAAGTAATTTCTTAATCTATCTCTTTTATAAACTTGTATTACAAAAGTATGATAAGTATTAAATTCATCTTTATTTTCGATTGGCAATTTAATAAATCTTTTATTTAAATGTTTATGGTAAATTTTTGCATTTTTGCGTCTTAATTTAATTATCTTATTTAAATTTTTTAATTTGTGATTAAGAAAGGCAGCTTGAAGGTTGTCCATTCTAGAAACATAGCCAAAATTTTTAATAATTTTTCTATTTTCCATACCATGATTACAAAGGCTTTTTACTTTTTTATAAACATTTAAATTATTTGTGGTCAGAAAACCAGAGTCGCCTATAGCGCTTAAATTCTTTAGTGGGTGAGCAGAAAAACAACCAATATAACCAAAAGATCCAGACCTTTTTTTTTTAAATTTTGATCCAATTGATTGTGCGGCATCCTCTATAATTTTAATATTATATTTTTTTGCAATTTTTTGAATTTTATCCATTTGACAAATTCTCCCA
>MDTG01155922.1_pt1 | contig 24239 bp, 22 predicted proteins | sample 811421 | NCBI WGS metagenome assembly MDTG01 (sample SAMN05326645, study PRJNA326480) | marine metagenome | isolation source: seawater | place: Pacific Ocean: South East | collected 2011
TAGAATTAGACTTTTCCTGGCCTTCATTCAACAGCGGACTTTACTGGGTGGCACTCCGACTTTTACGGTTCCAGGAAGAGCAAGCGAATTTCACACTTATTCCCCACCATGATTCAGTATGTGTTAATAATATTTAATCTTTAAGATTAAGTCAATATTATTTTTTATTTTCAAAATTATAAAATAATGAACTATGACTACAATTTTTTATGGAAGGTTCAATATCTTTAATTTTTTCAAAAACAAAAAATAATTCACATCTACCAGTTTTGTTGAACTTACCATAAAAAATATTAAAAATTTTCTTAAAAAATTTTCTTAAAATTTCAAAAATTTTTTTATTTGGATATTTCTTTAAATAATTTTTGAAATTATTATTGTTAATTAAATGGTAACTTTTAGCTTCAATATAACTGTTTTCTTTGTGCCAAAAAAAATTGTTTAATATTTGATATAATATATGTTTTATAAAATAACCAAAATTAAAATATTGAGTTAAGTATCTTTCTTTATATTGAATATGTATGTTTAAATCGGCTACTTTTGATCCTTGAATATTGTTGTCAATTATTTGACTCTTGTTAACTTTAAAACCATTTTTAGCAAAATAATCTATTGTGAAATTGGGTGATGGTTTTAATGGATAACGATTGAAAGTATTAGGTTCAGAGACTGAGATAACTTTCGTTCCTACAGTACATAAATTTGATATATTTTTGTAAGCATTTAAAATATTTGTAGCATAATTTGATGTTCCTGATTCAAATATCACTCCAAATTTTTTATTTTTTAAATTATTTGGCAGATTTTCATCATTTAAATTTAGATAATTATCAGCGAATTCATTTATATCTGCATCTTCATAACTTTCATACCCCATGTTCTTTACTATATAGTTTAAAAGTTCTTTGTTGGTTTTATAATAAGATGTTAAATCGTTATTTTTTTTTGCTTTCCTAATTTTTTTAATTTCATTATTTGAAAATTTTTCATCTATATTGAGTTTTTTTGCGATATTTTTAGGTATATAGTTTGTTCCTATTATATTACTACCTATTGAAAGGATTTTTTTACTTGGTAAATAATTTTTGTCTATATCTGAAATTTCCAAAAAATATTTTAATGAAGTTGCCATTTTTTAAAAAGGTCCTTTAAATAGTTTATTAGGAATATCATGAAAATTTTCTTTTTTAATATTTTTTAAATATTTTTTATTATATTTTTTATTAAATATTTTGGCTATTTTAAATATAATTTCTTCATAAGTAATATAAAATTTTTTCGTCAATCCATAACTTGTAGGTTCTGGGTAATTCGGCATTCCCATTCTTGACGGTTTATACTTTAAAACATTATAAAATTTATCCACAATTTTTGTTATAATCTCAGAGCTAACAGAATTATCTTCAAATCCGGTGTCTAGTACTAGAACTCTTTTTGTTTTATTAATTGAACTAAAAACTTTTTTCCAATCAAGAGGCTTAATCGATCTAAGGTCAATAACTTCACAAGAAATATTATAATATTTCTTTAAAAAATCAGCAGCTTTTACAGCCTCTAAGGTAAGATAGGACATCGAAATTATAGTTATGTCCTTTCCTGTTTTACAAATTCTAGCCGAACCAATTTTTGCTTTTTTTCGTTTACTCAATTTTATACTAGTATAATGCAACCATCTATGTTCTAAAAAAATAACAGGATTTGGATCATAAATTGCAGCTTCTAATAAATCTTTTGCATCATCTGCATAAGTTGGCATTAAAACTTTTAAACCTGGAATATGATTAAACCAAGCTTGCAAGTTTTGTGAATGTGTTGGTCCTTGTCCCCAACCACGACCAATAATAAGTCTAATTGTAATGGGAACAGATTTTTTTCCATCAAACATATAATACCATTTTGCAGCAGAATTAACTAGCTGGTCCATAGAAAGTAAAAAAAAATCTAATCTTTGATGTGTAACCACTGATCTAACACCAGCCAATGACGCACCTATTGAAATTCCAGTATTTGCATTTTCTGATGTTGGAACATCAAAAATTCTTTTTGTTCCAAATTTTTCAACTAATCCTTTTGTAGTTGTAAAAATCCTTTTTGGATCATTTATACCAAGTCCATAACATATTAAATTTTTATCTTTTTTTAAACAATTTGTGAGGGCTTGATTTATAGCATCAGCAAAATTTAATGTTTTAGAAAATTTAGGCATATAATTTTTTATAAGCATTTTCAATTTTAGGAAATTTTGAATTTTCTGCAAATATAAATGCTTTTTTTGTTTTTTTGTGAACTAATTTGTTAATTTTTTTAATTGTCTTATCACTTAATAATTTTTTGGTTAAAAATTTTTCTAAAGGATCTTTTTTTTTCCATAAGTTAATTTCTTTAATTGATCTGTAATTAAGTTGATCATCGTTATTAGGTCCACAATGTTCTTTATATCTATAAGTCATTAGTTCAAAAAATATTGGTTTATTATAATTGGATACATATTTCATATTTTTTTTTACTCCTAGATACATTTTATAAATATCATCAGTATCCAATTTGACCGAATGCACACCTATCGATTTAGCAAGTGATGAAATACTTCTTTTATAAGGTTGTCTAGGATTTAGATTACTATAAACTGAGTATAAATTGTTTTCACATATAAACACGACTGGTAATTTTTTTACTACAGCAAAATTAATAGACTCATAAAATACACCTTCTTCAATAGCTCCATCACCAAAATATACAAAACTTAATTTCTTTTCATTCTTAAGTTTTGATCCCATGGCTAAACCTGCCCCAATAGGTATACTGTTGCCTACTATTGCTGAAGAACCCATAAAATTTACATTCAGATCAATAAGATGCATTGAACCACCTTTTCCACCAGAACATCCCGTTTCTTTTCCATATATTTCTGCAATCATCGAATTTAAATCTCCACCTTTTGATAAATAATGTCCATGGCATCTATGAGAACTTACTGCGTAATCCTTTTTTCTCATAATTTGTGAGAAAGCAGCTGAAACAATTTCTTGACCAATCGAAAGATGTACTGGACATCTCATTTTTCCTTCAGCGTATTTTTTTGATATACTTTCCTCTACATGTCTTATCAGATACATGTTTTGATAGAGTTTTTTTAACAAATTTTTTTTTGATTTATTTATGGGATGAACCAATAGTAGTCTCCTTTAAATTTATTTTTTTGGAATATCTTTTTCCAATTTTTTACAGATAAAATTGTTTTTGCAGTTAAATTCCAATCATACATTCTTTCTCTCTCTCTATTATTTCTGTATGCATCCACAGTTACAAAAGATTTTTTTTTTGTCACTCTATTTATTTCTAATAAAGCTTTTTCACATTTTTTTTGTGGAAGATTGTGAATAGTATTAATTGAAATTACATAATCAAAAGAATTATCTTTAAATGGCAATTTATCTGCACTACCAACTTTTAAAAATTTTTTAACTTCTTTCTTACCATTTTTTATTGCATACTTTGATATATCTAAACCAGCTATTCTTATATTGGGAATTTTTTTTTTTAAGTCATATAAAAAAAATCCTTTACCACAACCAACATCCAATACGGATGATTTAGAATTAAGTTTCCAATATTTTTTCAAATCTAAAATAACACTTTTCCAATATTTAGGATTATAATTAAAACCACCATAACCATATTTTCTATCCCCATCAAAAAAATGTTTTCCAAATTTTCTGGCGATAGATCTAATTTTTTGAGATTTGATTTGAGCTCTTTTTTTCAAATTTCTTTTAGATTTAGGATAATTTCTAAGTAAATTTATAGCTTTGCCCATATATTATTCTATTTAATGTTAAGTTTTTTCATCCATTTAACCGTATAAAAACTATGATGATCTTTAAATTTTTCTTTAACAAAATATTTATGTAGTTCGTCAATTGCTCTATCAATCGAGTAAAGCCTTTGAAAACCTGTTTTAATTAGTTTATCAGAGTTTTGTCTATAGGATCGAATATCTTTTATTTTTTTTATTACTATTTTTGCATTAAATTTTCTTGCGATTTTCTCTGCGATTTTTTTTATTGAGTAATTTTCGAAACCTGCATTGTAACAACCCGGTCTTATACTTTTTTTAAATAAAAAATGGCTATATACATTCACAAGATCATTTATATGGATATTAGGTCTAATTTGTTTACCTCCAAATACTGTAATTAACTTATTTTTATATGCCTGATAGCAAAACATATTTACAGTCAAATCTAATCTCATTCTAGGCGAGACACCACAAACTGTGGCAGGTCTTACCGAAAAAACATTAATCTCCTTGCTATAACTTTCTAAAACTTTTTCAGCGATCATCTTTGTTTTATTATATGTACTAATTGGAACTAAAGTTAAGTTTTCTGTTACATTTTTTTCTTTTTTAACTCCATAAACACTCCCAGAACTTGCAAAAATGAATTTCCTTGCACCACAGATTATAGATTTTTCAATTAATTCTTTTGTTGCCAAAACGTTTACATTCCATGATAATTCTGGGCTTAGATCTACACTTGGATCATTGGCTATATTAGCTAAATGAATTACTGCTTCAAAGTTATCAAATTTTATGTTTTTTATATCTCTGATATCTTTTTTTATTATTTTTAAATTTTTGTGTTTTGGTAAAAAATTTCCAAACCACAAATTATCTAATACAACCACTTTATGGTTTTTATTTATTAAGGTTTTTACAAGTATGCTTCCAGTGTACCCGCACCCTCCTGTTACTAAAATTTTCATTTATTTTTTATGAACATAATTTGTATTTAATTTTTTTAATTTTTTTAAATTATTCAAAATCCAATTCTCAGTTTTTTTTAAACCATTTTTTAAATCTGTTAATGGTTTCCATTTAAGATTTTTTCGTAATTTTTGAGAATTTAACTTATATATTTGATCTTTCCCAATTCTATCTTTTTTTAGACTTATAAATTTTTCATATTTTAAGTTTCTTTGGCTATAAATCTTTTTTACAAGATTTCTTATAGATATAAATTTATTGGTTGCAATATGATATGTTTCTCCAATTTTTCCATTATTGCAAATCTTTAAAGTTGCATTAGATACATCATCAATAAAAATAAAAGATCTAATTGATTTTCCACCTCCATCTAAAAATATTTTTTTTTTACGTACAGAATTCAAGATAGTTTTTGGAACTATTCTATACAAATCTTGGCAAGGACCATAAACATTAGATGTTCTAGTAAATATAATTGGTATTTTGAATTGTTTACAGTATATATCTAAATGTAAATCTAAAGACATTCTAGATATTGCGTAAGGAGTTGAAGGTTTAAAAATAGATTTTTCATTTAATTCATTTTTTTGATTTCCATATACCTCAGGCGTTGTTACGTGAACTATTTTTTTGATAAAATTTTTAGATTTTAGAATATTGTATAGTTTTACTTGGGAAATAATATTTGTATTATACCAGTCTTCAGGAGCAATCCAACTTTCAGCAACCATTCCTTGAGCTGCATAGTTAACAATAGCCTCAGGCTTAAATTTTTCGATTAATTTTTCCAATTTATTTAAATCATAATTTTTGTTTAGATTAATTTTTTGAAACTTAAAATATTTTTTATAATTAGGTAAATTTTTGTAAGAAGAAAAAATAGAATTTTTTTCTTTAGATCTACTTACACCAAAAACTTTTTTTTTTCTTTTGATCAGGCAACTAACAAAATTAGATCCGGAGAATGAGTTACTTCCTATAATTAAAAATTTATTCACTAAAATAGATCTATTTAAATATTGATTTAAATACCCGTATTTAACATTAATTTAAACTATTTTCTTGACAAAATCTTTCTAATGGTTGAAATAACCTTTGATTTATTACAAATTGCAAGTTATTAACCGAGTTATTTTTTAATGAAAGATATTAAACACCAAAAAAATGTACTTTTTGGTAAGAGTGTTGGTAAAATTGAAAAATTAGATACAAAATTAAATAAAAAAAAAATTTTATTTGTATCTCCGTTCAGTGGAAAATTTGCAGCATTAAGCCAATTTCATGCACCACCATTAGGCGTAATGCGAGTTGCTAGCTATCTTAACAAAAAAGGTCATGAAGCAGATTATTTTGATCCTAACTTGCATGCATGTAATCAAAAAGGCCCTGACCTTGAACAAATACTGAAAAATACAGATTGGGATATTATAGGATTTTCACTGCTAGACGAGACTTTGCTTGAGGATATAAAAAATATTTATTTAGCAAAAAAAATTAGACCGAATGCACTTTTGGTTGCTGGCGGCGTAGAAGCGCAATTTAATTATCAACAAATTTTAGATAAAACACCTTGTAAAATTGTAATCCTTGGCGAAGGAGAAATTCCTATGTTAATGATTGCAAATGGTCATAATTATAATGAAATTCCAGGAATAGTTGTAAAAAATCCCGCGAAAGCTCTTTCCCAGGAACTATTTAATGAGGCCACAGATTCTATTCCGTGGGAAAAAATAAATTACGAGGATTATTGGGCGGTTTACCATGAAATGTACGGTGATGAGTGGAACAAGGAAATAGAGGATGCCGTTAATACAATCAGAGTTTTTTCAAGAAATAGATGTCCAATTGGATGCAAATATTGCAGTTCAACTTTTCAACTAACTTTAGCTACCGAAGGAAAAGTTCCAGTTGTAAGCCAAACCGAGGAAAGCTTGATACATGTAATTAAAAGAATAAAAGATGCACATAAAAATGTAAAAATGATTTATCTAACTGATGACGATTTTATAATAAATAAAAGAAGCGTCATAAGATTTTGTAAATTAATTGTTGAAAATAAACTAAATGATTTAAAATATATGGCGTTTTCAAGAATTACTGACTTAAACGAAGAAGTAATATATTGGTTAAAAAAGGCAAATTTTGTTAAATTAAATATTGGTGTAGAAAGTTTTTCTGAAAGAGTTTTAAAAGAAGTTGGAAAAAGATGTCCCGTTGAAGAAATCGATCCTGTTCTAAAACTACTTAAAAAACATAATATAAGACCTTTTATGAATATTATTCTTACAACTCCAGAAACTAAAATTGAAGACGTAGAAGTTACTGTTGATAAAACATTAGAATATATAAAGGATCCTTTTTATATGGCAGGGATTATAATTGGAATTCAGCCCTTAAAAGGAACAATTTTTTATGAGGAGTACACAAACTTCAAATCGTATATTACAGATATTGAAGGAACCAATTTTAAAATTAGAAGAGACGATTATATATGGGCTACTGACCCCAAAGTGAGAAAACTTCAAAAAATGTATTTAGATACACAAGCAGACTTTATTAAAAATTATATCCAAGAAAATAACATTAAACACCCTAATCAGGCTGTTTTAGCTCCAGCTCATCTAATATTAGTAAAACAAATTATTGAGGAAATAAAAAATGATACAATAAATTTAGTCAAAAGCTCCGATAAAAAATCACAAGAAGGAGCAGGCAGAAATTATGCTAACTCTCCTTTATATAATGCATATATTGATGGCCAAAGCACATCAAAGAAAAGGTCGCAAAATACAGTTAGAAAATTTAAAGGTATCAAAATTACAACTGCATAATTATAATAATCTATTATAAAAAAATATTATGAAAGTTAGAATGTTTGATTTAAGAGTAAAGGATAAATTACTACATAGAAATCTGTTATCTAATTTTAAAAAAATTCTTAAACATGGAATTTTTTTTTTCGGTCCAGAACTCCATGAATTTGAAAAAAAAATGTCAAAATATCTTAAAGTCAAATATGCTCTAGGTGTAGCTTCCGGTAGTAGTGCTTTGTACATCGCTTTAAAATCATTGGGTATAAAAAAAGGGGACGAGGTAATTACAACACCTTTTTCTTGGATTATTACCTCCAATGCAATTGTTGAATGTGGTGCTACACCAGTGTTTTGCGATATAAAAGATGACTATAATATAAACTCTGGTTTAATTGAAAGTAAAATCACTAAAAAAACAAAGGCAATTCTACCTATGCATTGGGGAGGACATATTTGTGATATGAAAAGTATTTTGAAAATTGCAAGAAAATACAATTTGTTTATTGTTGAAGACTCTGCCCAATCCTTTGGGGCTGAGCTTAATGGAAAAAAAACTGGTTCTTTTTCTGATATTGCAGCATTCAGCATGAATCCAATGAAACCTTTAAACGGGTTTGGAGAAGGGGGATTGATAGTCACCAACAACAAAAAATTATACGAAAAAGCTAAGATATTAAGATATGCCGGAACGACTTCTGATCCAAAAAAAATTATTACTAATAATTGTTTAGAAGTTTCTCTTAATCATAAAATGGATACAGTGAATGCAGCTATGCTATTAGCGTCTTTTAAAAATCTAAAAAAAAAAAGAAAAAAATTATTAGCAATAAAGAAATACTATGAAAAAAATCTTAGTAAAAAAATATTGTTACAAAAATTTAATAAAAAAGAAAAACCAGGATTATATGCCTTTCCAATTCAAGTCAAATCAAGAAACAAAATTAAAAAATTTCTTGAAAATAAAAATATTGAAACAAAGATATGGAATAGGCCATTAATTTGTGACAGCCCAGCTTATAAAAAATATGCAAAAAATAAATTGCCAATAGCTAGAAAAGTTTTATCTAAAACTCTAAACATACCTTTTCACGAAAATATGACAAACGATCAAATCAAGTTTGTTGTAGATCAAGTAAATTTATCAATTGAAAAATTTAATTAAAATGAAAACAGTTACAGAAAATTTTATAAAAGATTTAATAAATTCAGGAGTAACAACTTTTTTTGGAGTCCAAGGAGGTGCGTGTGCAAGGATAATTGAAGCAATTATTAAAAATAAGGGTAATTTTATTCCAGTTTTAAATGAGCAATCGGCTGGTTATTTTGCTCATGGTTATTACAAGGCTAACAGAAAAGTAGCTGGTTTAGTATTTACTACTGGCCCAGGACTTACTAATGGTTTATCGGGGATTGCGGCATGCTTTTATGATAATGTTCCACTTATAGTATTAGTGGGTCAGGTAGTAAAAAAACTTAACATAGCAAGCAAAACAAATACAAAAATGGTTGGATTTCAAGAGGTACAACACTTAAAAGTATGTGAAACAATTTCAGATTATAGATATAAATTTGATAATGTTGAAAAATACTTAAATCAAAGAAAAAATATTTATCATAATATTAAAAATAAAGTTCAGATTGTTGAAATTTTAGATGATGTCCAAAGAAAATTAGTTGAAAAAAAAACAAAAAAAATTGAAAGCAAAATTCATTTTAAAAAAAAGCTCAATCCTAAAATACTTTCGATTAAAAATGATCTAAAAAAATCAAATAAACCTTTAATTATTCTTGGGAATGGTATTTTTAATATTAAAAATAGAAAAAAATTAATTAATTTAATTGATAATTCTAAAATAGATTATTGTGCAACATGGGGAGGGCAACATATTCAATCTCTATTGCCTAAAAAAAATAATTATAGAGGATTATTTGGAAATCATAGCCCAGGAATAGTTAATAACATGATAAAAAAATCTGATTTAATCGTTTGTTTAGGTTGCTCTTTACTTCAACATCAGGCAGGAAAAAATTATGATAATTTTGGCCCTAAAGCCAAGATTTATTTTGTAAATAATAATCTTGACGAGTGCAAAAGAGCAAAAATTCAATTTGGAAAAAGATTAAAGTTTTTTAATTGTGATATTGATGAGATTTATAGTCTGTTTAAATTAAGGCATAATTTTTTAGAAAAAAAAATTATAAATAATAAAATAAATGAAATTTATCCAGTAAATTTATTTTCAGAAATTTTAAAAAGTGCAAAAAAAAATAATAATTTAATATTTTCAGATGCTGGCGCAACTTTAAGTTGGACTTTTCAAGGTGCTAATAACCTTAAAAACTGTCCACCCATATACAGTGCTTTTAATCTTCATGCAATGGGCTATTCAAATTGTGCAGCGATAGGTGCAAAAGTATCTAATATAAAAAAAAATATTTTGTGCATAATTGGAGATGGAAGTTTACCGATGAATGTTCAAGAACTTTCTTGGACTAAAAAGTATCCAATAAAAATAATAATTATTGACAATGAAGGCTATGGAATAATAAGACAAACGCAACAAGATTTTTATAAGTCGGTTTATTATGGTTCTGATTTTAAAAATAAAAAATCCAGCCTTCCGAAATTTAACATTTCTAAAATTTTAAAGTCATACGACATTCCTTGCAAAAGTATTACTAAATATAAACATCTGGCTAAATCACTTAATTGGCTGCATAAATCAAATTATACAAAGGCTTTAATACTGAAAATTAATTATAAAGCTAGAGTTCAAAGTTAATGAAATTAAAAAAATTAAATTCAAAATTTTTAATTTTAGAAAAAAAAAATAAACTTAGATTTGTAAATACAATTTTACCAAAACCGAAAAAAAAACAGTTATTAGTTAAGATTTTATATACAAGCATTTGTGCAAGTCAAATAATGGAATTTAAAGGTTTAAGAGGTCACGATAAATGGCTACCACATGCCTTGGGACACGAAGCAGTTGGAGAAATTATTTCAATTGGCAAAAATATAAAAAAATTTAAAATTAATCAAAAAATAATATTAAGCTGGATTAGAAAAAAAGGCAAAAGAGTTGCTGGTAAAATTTTTTATGAAAAAAAAAAATATTTTAACTATGGACCAATCACAACTTTTTCTTCATATACACTAATCTCTTCTACTAGTGCTTTCCCTATTCCAAAAAATATTAAGCTGAAAAGTGCAAGTTTATTTGGATGTGCGATCCCGACAGGCATGGGGATGGTATTGAATGAAGCCAAACCTAATCAAAAAAAAAAATGCGCAATAATAGGATTGGGTGGTGTTGGAATTTTTATATTATTTGCTCTTAAATTTTTAAAAATTAAAAATATTACAGTTATTGATACAAATGATATAAAATTAAAAATAGCAAAATACTATGGAATTAAAAATCTAATTAATCCAAAAAAAATAAAAAAACTAGATGATGATTTTGATTTCGTATTTGAGTCAACAGGACAGTCAAAATCAATAGAAAACTCCATTAAATTATTGAAAAATTCTGGAAAAATTTTTTTTGCAAGTCATCCAGCAAAAAATCAAAAAATAAAGATTGATCCTCATGAATTGATCAAAGGAAAAAGAATTTATGGAAGTTGGGGCGGAAAATCTAATCTAGATAGAGATATACCAAGATTTTATAAAATATTAAAAAATATGAAAATTAATATTGATAAATTCTGCAGTTATCACAGTTTTGACAAAATCATAGATTTAATTAAGAATTTTAACAATTCTAATAACACAAGATCTATTGTTAAGATGTAAACTAAATATGAAAAAAAAAATTTCATTTATTTCTGGTAATTTTAATATTTTACATCCTGGTCATTTACGACTTTTGGGTTTTGCTAAAAGTATTTCTGATAAACTTATAGTTGGAGTAAATAGCAATAACATTGCTGGAATTAATGCCAGCGTAGATGAAAAGCTTAGGTTGGAAACAGTAAAATCTTGCTCATATGTGGATGAAGCTTTTATTATAAAAAAATCTCTTAAAACTGTTTTATTAAAACTAAAACCAAATATTATTGTTAAAGGAAATGAATACAAAGATTTAGATAATGAAGAAAACAAAATAATAAAAAAAATAAATGCAAAATTAGTTTTTAGTTCAGGGGATGCATTATTTTCATCGAAAGATTTAATAGAGGAAAATCTTCAATTTCCTATTTCTAAAAATTATTCTTTACCAAAAGTATTTTTGAAAAATCATAAAATAAAACTAGATAAGTTAGTATATTACATGAAAAAAATTAAAAGTTTAAATGTTGCTGTGATAGGAGATTTAATAATAGATGAATATATAAATTGTGATCCTTTGGGGATGTCACAAGAGGACTCAACAGTTGTGGTAAAAGAAATCAATAAAAAATCATATGTCGGGGGTGCCGGTATAGTAGCTCTGCATGCCTCGAGCATTGGTAGTAAAGTTGATTTTTACTCGATAGTTGGGAAAGACAATTATGCAAAATTTGCAAAAAATAGATTAAAAGGTAAAAATTTCAATTCTTATTTATACACTGATCCTATTAGACCAACATCTTTAAAGAAAAGATATAAGACTGATGATAAAACTATGCTGCGTGTAAGCAAACTATATCAAAACTCTATTTCAAAAAAACTGCAAGATATCATTTTTAATAAATTTAAACGAAATATAAAATTGTATGATGCTATAATTTTTTCTGATTTTAATTATGGTTGTTTACCTCAAGATTTAGTCAAAAGGATAATTAAACTTGCAAATAAATACAATGTAATGATGACAGCAGATAGTCAATCATCCTCTCAATTTGGAAATATTTCTAGATTTAAAGGAATGAAATTAATTTCACCAACTGAGAGAGAAGCTCGAATTGCTTGCAGAAATAACGAAGATGGATTGATTGGACTAACACAAAAATTAAGAGAAGAGTCGAAGGCAACAAATATATTTATAAAATTGGGATCGGAAGGACTTTTAATTGATACTTTAAAAAACACTCAACATGTTACTGACAAAATTCCAAAATTAAATAATTTCCCAATTGATATAATAGGAGCAGGTGATGCTCTTTTAGCTACAAGTTCACTGTTATTAGCTGCCGGTGCAAATATTTGGGAATCCTCATTACTTGGGTCAATTTCGGCTGCAATCCAAGTAAGCAAAAGAGGCAACACACCAATTAAGAACGAAGAAATTGTTAAAAATTTAAAATAATGAGGGCCTTAATTTTAGCTGCAGGATATGGCAAGCGCTTAATGCCATTAACTAAATACACACCAAAATGTCTAATTAAAATTAGTAAAAGACAAACAATAATTGATTTTTGGATAGAGAAAATTAACAAAATAGGCATCAATGAAATCTTAATAAATACGCATTACCTCAACAAATCAGTTAATAATCATATTAGAAAAAATAAATTTAAAAATAAAATAAAAGTTACTTACGAAAAAAAGCTTTTAGGGACCGCGGGAACTCTTTTGAAAAATAAAAGTTTTTTATTAAATAAAAAAGTACTTTTATTGCACGCTGATAATTATGTTGATATTAATTTAAATTCCTTAGTTAAAGCACACAATTCAAGACCTAAAAATTGTATATTAACAATGCTCACTTTTAATTCTAAAGATCCTAAAAATGTTGGAATAGTAAAAACTGATAAAAAAAATCGTTTAAGACAATATTATGAAAAAAGTTATAATAAACCTGGAAAAGCCAATGGTGCTATTTATGTTTTGGATAAGAGATTCATAAATCAAATAAATACAAAAAATTTTAAAAATAAAGATTTTTCTAAAGATATAGTACCTATTTATAAAAATAAAATATTTTGTTTTCACACAAATAAATTTTTTATAGATATTGGAAATAAAAAAAATATTAAAATTTTAAGGGAAAGATTAAGTAAAAATGGAAAAAAAGTTTAAATTATTTTTGAATAATTTAAAGTTATTTATATACAAAATATTATTTATTTTTTTTTTATTTTATATATTAAAAAAATCTTAGCTTCAAAAACTGTATTTTTTTTTAGAAATAAAAAATATTTTGTAGGTAATGGATTTGGACATTATACTTGGACATCTTTTTATTTAATTGCTCTTAAAATTGAAGATGTGTTTATCATTGATTTTTATAATAAATTTAACCAAAAAATTTACGTTTTTTTTAATTTAAACTCAGCAAAATTTACTTTACATAGAAAAAGATATTTTCAGTTAAACCAAAAAAATACATTTTTATTTTATAATTTCTGTGAGAATTTTTTTAAATTATTTAATAAAAAAGTAATCAATTCAATTGATGATCTTTATTTTTTTGATAAAAGTCAAAAAAATTTTTTTTTCAAAAAATATAATTCTTTACAAAACATTAAAAAAAATACTTTTTACAGGGCAGTTTTATCAAAGTATGATATGTGGAATAATTTTGTTTATTCTGAAAACAAAGATTTCAACTTAAAAAAAAATATAAATTTAAAATATTTGAAAAATATCGATAAAAGATTAAATTTCCATTATAATAATGGTAAAAATTTAGTTTTCTATAGACGTTTACGTAATTTATCGAAAGATTTCATAATTAGAAAAGGTATGAAAGATCAAAAATCGGGATCAGTTGATATTAATTATTACCAAAAATTTTTTAATTTTTTAAAAAAAAATAATTATAATGTTTTTTTGGTTGGAGATTTTACTAACGATGAAATCTCAATAATTAAAAAAAAATACCAATTTAATATTTCAGAAAAAAAAATTGATAATTCTGATTTTTATATTAACGCGATAGCAAATTGCGATTATTTTATTGGGGATTCGGGGGGAGCCGCTGATTTAGCTATGTTATTAAAGAAAAAGATTTTACTAATAAATTTTTCTACGGTTGGAGAGATACTCCCAAATACAATCATTTTTCCAAAAAGTTTTATAAATACTAGTAGCAAAAAAAGTGTTGAAATGACTTTAGATGAAGCATTAGCCTATACATTAACTAATAACTTTGAAAAATTGAAATTAAATTGTTCTTTAGAGTTAGTTGAAATAGATCAATTGTTGCTTGTTACAGAAAAGTTTTTAAATAATTATAAAAATTTAATGGTAAATCACTATAGAGATCCATTAACTTCAAACATGGAAAAATATAACTGTTTTTTTGTAAAAGAGTGGTTAAATAGATAAATAAAATGAAAGAATTAATTTCATCATTTAAAATTTTACATACTTTAACAAAAAATAATATAAAGTTGTTTTTTATATTAATTATCTCATTAGTTGAAACATTTTTAGATATTGCATTTTTTTACACTTTTTATCGCACTATTAAAATTTTATTAGTAGAGGAGTCTCAATATATAAGTCTAAGATTTTTAGGTGAAGAATATTTTTTTTCCTTTCAAATACTGTTAAGCATTCTTTGTGTCTTTTTTATAATAAGATCTTTACTTACTTATTGGATAAATATTTATATTTTTAGAAAAGCTTTTTCATTTTATAGGGAAATATGTGCACATTTTTATAAAGTATTTCTTTTATCACCAAGACATAAAATTGATTTAATTGAAGATCATGAGATATTAACATTTTTTTTAACAGATCTTAGAAGAACTATAACTGGATGTTTTCCTTCGATGTTATTTTTTTTAAGATCATTGATTTTAATTTTTACACTCATTTGTTATCTTGTCACTACCAACTCTCAAAATATATTTGTTATCTTTTCAGTCATTTTCTCTGTTCTTATTTTCCTATTCATTTTTAAAAATGATATTTTTGTTAAAACGTCTGATAAATTACGAGAATACAATACAGCCATGAACAAGTTTGGTCCTTTTGTATTAAAATTTTTCAAAGAAATAAGAATATTTAATAAAGAGAAACTATTCTTTGAAAAATTTAAAAACACTGTTTCACAAATGGTTAACATGGATATGGTTTCAAATAAAATTAGTTTTGGTTTGAAAACATTTATAGAAATTAGTTTTTTTTTTACAACTATTATTTATTTTATATATTTAGTAAATTTTAAAAATATAGATAATTCTATAGTTATATTTGCAAATTTATTTGCCGTAATGATAAGAGTCACTCCAGTATTTAATACAACATTAAGATGTTATTCAGACATAAAAATAAGAAGAGCAAACATTATTAAAACAGAAAGCTACTTAAATAAGTTTCCAATATCTTTATCTAAGGAAAATATTGAAACTTCAAAAATAAAAAAATTCGAAATAAATAAATTTGAAATTAAAGATTTAAATTTTAAAAATAAAAATAGTAAAGAAATATTTAAAAAATGTTTTTTCAAATTTAATGAAAGTGACAAAATTCTTATAACGGGACCTTCTGGATCTGGTAAAACAACCTTACTTGATATACTTTCCGGAATAAATAATGAGTATCAAGGAAATATATATCTAAATGGAGAACTGATATCAAAAAGTGAAATATCAAAAATTTTAAAAAATTCAGTTGGATATGTTTCACAACCCTCATACCTAATGCCCGGTACTATCAAAGAAAACATAACACTTACTTTCGAAGATAAACTTATAGATAAAAATAAGTTAGAGCTCGCTATAGAACGATCAGGATTAGACAAAGAACTCAATAAATTTTCAAATGGTATTGAAACTTATTTAACTACACCTATGCAAAATATATCAGAAGGTCAAAAACAAAGAATATTCATTTCAAGATGTATATATTTCGATAGAAAAATTATTCTTTTTGATGAAGCAACATCAGGTCTAGATAGTGAGAGTGAAAAAATGATTTTAAAAACTTTATTAAATCAACCTGGTTTAACAATTATTGTTGTATCACATAATATTGATAGATTGCCAGAATTTAACCATGCGTATAAAATTGAAAACAAAGAAATTTTAAGTGAAAAAACCTAAAAAAATTATTGCAATAATATGTGCTAGGAAAAATTCTAAAGGCCTAAGACATAAAAATTTAAAAAAATTAAATGGAAAACCATTAATTTTTCACACCATAAAGGCAGCAAAAAATACAAAAAAAATAAAAGATATTTATGTAAGTACTGACTCAATTGAAATAGCAAAAATAGCAAAAAGGTTTGGTGCAAAAGTCCCTTTTTTAAGGCCAAAAAAGCTAGCCACAGATAATATTAAAACAGATCAAGTTTTAAAACATGCCTTACTAAAGATAGAAAATGAGATAGATGAAAAAATGGATTATGTCGTTTATTTACAAATTACAGAACCTCTTAGGCCAAAAAATATAATTACTAAATGTATTAATAAAATTTTAAGTCATAAACTTGATACGGTTTTTGCAGCAAAACCGTACAAAAAAAATATTTGGTTTAAAAAGAAAAACCAATTTAAAAGGTTAAACCATTTTGAAGAACACGGTTTACCAAGACAAAAAAAAAAATTATTATTCAGAGAAGACACGGGAGTTGCTTGTGTAAGTAAAGCTAAAATAATAAGGTCAGGTAGTAGAATGGGAAAAAAAGTTGATATTATAACTTATGATCATGAATTTGATTATATTGATATACATAACAAAAATGATTTATTAATCGCAAATTTTATATTTAAAAAAAAATTGTTTAAGAATTCTTAGATTGCTAAATCAATTATTTAATTTTACCTTTTAAATCTTCATAGCCATGTATAGTTTTATTATTTTGGTTATAATTTTTTAAATCTCTCTCCATCTCTGCTCTTGAGAAAGTTTCCTCTTTTTTAATTTTTTTTTGTATTAAAATAATAGTTTTTGAAAAAAATATTTTCCCTATATCTATTTTATCACTTAATTTTTCTTTGTATTCTTTTAATAAAGTATAAGAATTTACTGCATGTGTTATTTCTGAAAAATAAGTTACATTATTTTTTTCTATACTTAAATCAGGGTCACCAAATAATGATGATTCATAAGATCCCGCAACATCTTCTATAATGTATATACCGCCATCATTTAGATACTTAAATAACGTATTAAATGATATCCTTTGATGGTTTGCAAAATGACTCCCGTCATCAATAATTATGTCAAACATTCCAAGATTTTTACCGACTATTTCTAACTCTTCACTATTTCCTTGATCAAGGATGATTGTTTTAATATTTTTAAAATCAATAAATGATTTATCAATTATATCTGCTCCATAAACTTTAGAATTAGCAAAATATCCCTGCCAACAGAATAATGACTCCCCACCTTCATAATCTAAATTATGTCCTCCTATGCCAATCTCTAGTATTCTTCTTACTTTCTTTTTATTAATCAAAATATCTAAAGTATCATAAATTTCATCATACTCATTACCTTTTTTGGCTTTAGATAATTTTAGATAAGATGAAAGTTTTAGATTAAAAAAAATATTAGTTAATTTCAAACGATAATATATTAAATATTTTTTTATATTAAATCTAAATTTTTTAATCACTTCTCTAACTTCATTATTACTTTTTTTTAATATTATAGATAAAATTTTAATAATAATTTTCTTCATTTTAAATTTATATTTTCTTTATTTAGATAAATGTATGATTTTTTTTAATTTTTTTTTTGATCATTTTTAAACAATAATATAAAGATATATTTTATTAAACAAATTAAATTAAAGAATATGTTAGTCAACATCGGAAAACACATGAATAAATTAAATCATAAACTTGGCATCATATTTTTTAATAATGACAATCTTTTTACCTATAATTTATATAATATTTACTCCGATGTTAAAAAAAGTAAAAGATTAAAGAATATAGACTGGCTAAATAATTTTCATAAAAAGGGTTATGTAGACCTGTGTACTATTCCTTCAAAAGATATCTTGGATTTAAGAAAAGAAATAGAAAATCAAAAACCAAAAGATAACGAGCATCATAGATTTGATTTTAAAATTAACAATATTATGAAAGAAGCAATTAATAAAATAATTAAAAACAATGTTTCATCATATCTAAATATTTTAGAAGAATATTATAATTCAAGTTTATATATTTCTAATTTCAACCTAAGACGAACTTTTGGTTTTACAAAAACAGAAAATTCACTTAAGGAATTTTATGCTGAAAATTGGCATTGTGATACTTATGTAAATAATTTTTTTAAGATTTTTATTAATATATCAGACATAAAAAAAACAGACGGTCCAACAAATATACTTTCAAAAATAGAAACAAAAAAATTTGTTAAATTTAATAATTATTCAAATAGGAAATCATATATTCAGAACACAAATGATGATGATATTTTTTTAAACGTGGGTAACAGTGGAAAAGTTTTGATTTGTAATACCACCCAATGTCTTCATCGTGCTGGAGTACCAGAAAAAGATTCATATAGAGATCTTCTTATAATCTCAGTCGTAGCAATACCACAATTAAAACAAGATATTATGTACTTTGGAGATAAATATCCAGAATTAGTTTGGAGTAATGAAAAAAAAAATTTTAGTACTTTAGCAAAAAAATATTCAAAACCAATTGGTGTATTAAACTTAATTAAACATTTTAAAAATTGTTAAATTAAAAAGAAAATCAATTTTTTATATGAAAAAAAAAAATTATTATATTATTTACGAAATTGAAAATAGAGACTTTATACCAAGAATGTTAATAGGTTTAGAATTAGCAAAAAATGGCAACAGGGTCTTTTTAGTATCTAAATATTTTTTTTATAAAAATTTAAATTACTTTCCAACAGGAATGATATTAGAAAAAGGAATTACAAACGATGAAGAAAAAAATTATGATAAAATTTTAGATAGGGGTCATTTACTATCCGTAATAGATGAAGAAGGTGCAAGATATTATGACAATGAGCCAAAATTTTTAAGCATTAGAATCAGTAAAAAAACTTCAAAAAAAATATCTCATTTTTTTTGCTGGGGAAATAAGCAAAAAAAAAAAATTAACCATATTATTAAAAAAAATATTAGCGTTTCAGGAGCACCAAAATATGATCTTTATAATATAAAGAAAATTTTTAAAGACCAATTTGCTATGATTAAAAAATTTAAACCATACATATTAATTTCTTCTAATTTTACATTTGCAACGTGGGAAGATAAAGATTTTAAAGAAAAAATTAATTCTTTAAAAAAAAATTATAAAGTAGACCACTCTTCATATTGGAATAATTATGTTAAAAAGTATAAGTTCAAGAAGATTGTTTTAAAAGCCTTTATAAAAGATCTAATTAGATTATCCAAAAAATTTAAAAGAATTAATTTTATTTTAAGACCTCATCCCAATGATAACCAATCTTTTTGGCATAAAAAATTTAACAAATTAAATAATTTTAGTGTCAATTCAAAATTTTCTATTGAGCCTTGGATAATTAATTGCAATGCATTAATTAACAATAACTGCACAACTACGTTGGACGGTTTAATAAATAAAAAAAAGGTCATCAATTATTCTAAAATTAAAAGAAAAGATGAAAGCTATTTCTTTAATAAATACACACATAATGCCAAATCATATGAGAGTTTGGCTAAACATATTAGAACAAATTATGAAATAAATAGCATTAACTATAAAAAATTAATTACTCATCTAAAAGGTTATATTAATTATAATCCTAATAAAAATTGTTATAAAACGATTTCTGAAAATTTAAATAGTTTTAAATTTAAAAAAGAGGAATTTTCATTAATAACAAAAAATATTTTATCAGTAATGTTTCAAAAAGATAAAATAATCAATTTATTTAGAAAAAAAAGTGTTAATAAAAAAATAGTTAATAGAAGTCCGATTTATTATTACAAAGTAAAAAAAAATATTGAAAAAATTTATCCAAAATATACTTCAATAAATTTTAGATCAATAAATGAGCAATTATATACTTTTGAAAGTTAGATGTTAAAAAAATATGGAACTTAAATACCAAAATAAAATATATAATATTTTAAAAGATCTTAATTTAATAAAAGAGGCAAACCTTAGCTTATTTCATAACAGAACAAGAGATCACAAAAAATTAAATTCCTACCAAGATAAAAAATCAAAAATTATATTTTTAGAAAAAACTAAAAATAAAAATTATTATTTAAAAAAAAAAAACAAATAAGAAAAAAATTAATGTAATAAAAACTATTGATGGTTTATATAAAAGAAAAAAACCTTTAGATAGTATTAGAAGATTTAATAGTTTTAAGAAATTTATTAAAGATAAGGTTATTCTAGATTTTGGAAGTGGAAACGGAGATTTTGTATATTTATCAAAAAAAATTTCAAAAAAATCTTACGGCATAGAACCTGATTTTTTAAAATTTAAAAATAAAAGAAATAAAAAAAATAATTTTTTTCTAGATTTAGAAACTTGTTTCGATCTCAAATTAAAATTTGACACTATATTTATGTTTCATGTTTTAGAGCACTTAGAGAATCCATTAGAAATATTAAAAAAATTAAACAAGCTATTGACTAAAAATGGTTCAATTATAATTGAAGTTCCTCATGTGGAAGATGTGTTGATAAATTCTAAAATCACTTCTTATAAAAATTTTTTTTTATGGTCAGAACATTTAATGACCCATACGAAAGATTCATTGTTTAAATTTTTAAAATTCTCAAACTATAAAAAAATCAAAATTATATTTTATCAAAGATATTCTTTAAAAAACCATTTAGGATGGTTTTTACTTGGATTGCCTGGTAAAGAAGATAAGTTTAAAAATATTATAACAAAAAAGACAGAAACTAAATATATAGAATTATTAAAAAAATATAAAAAAACTGATACTTTAATAGCTATTGCAAGAAAATAAATTTAACTTAGTTGATTAAGAAAAGTTGTAAAAACACAAATAAGACATTTTTATTGAATAAAAATTTTTTACAATTATTAGGAATATAAAATGAAAATTTTTTTAAAATATATTAAAAAGTATTTTTTAGATATATTTGAATATATATATATTAAGATTAACAGATATTTTAACAGACAATTTATACCTGATATAAAAAAAAGTATAAATATAGAGACAACATCAATCTGTAATTTAGGATGTAAATTTTGTGGCTACCATAAGAGAGATCTTGCTATGCACCCTTTAAAAACAATGTCTAAAGAAAATTTTATTCATTTAGTAAACCAATCTGCTAATTTAGGATACAGAAATATTGGATTATCTCCAACAACAGGAGATGTTTTTATGGATAAATCATTTTTTGAAAAAATAAATTATATTGATGAACATGGGAAAATAGAGGGTTATTATTTTTACACAAATTTTATACCAATAAAAAATACTGATATTAAAAAATTATTTAATTTAAAAAAATTAGATTTTTTAGGAATAAGTATTTATGGGCACGATCTAAATACATTTGTAGCTTTTGCAGACTCTTCAAAAAATGCTTATGATGTGCTTGTTAAAAATTTGAAAGAGTTAAACTTTCTTATTAGTAAAAAAAACTTTACATTTAAAATTCTTATTGGCCACAGAACAGAAAAAAATTTTGATATAAATTCTATTAATCAAAAAAGCGAACTTGTATTTGAAATAAAAAAACTGATAAAAAATAAAAATGTAGATTATGAATATACTGCAGAATATAATAATTGGGGTGGCATAATAGGAGATAATGACGTTAAAAATCTTGATATTAATTTTAATAAAAAACCTTTTAAAAAAGAAGGATCATGCTCATTAATTTATTCAAGAATGATAATAGGTTCCAATGGTGAGTTAAATGCTTGTGCATGTAGAGATGCAAATTATACCTTGAGTATTGGCAATGTATTTAAAGATGATCTAAAAAAAATCTTATCATCAGATAATAAAAAATATCTTGAATTAATTGATAGACAAGAAAAAAATGACTTTCCAGATGTTTGTAAAAGTTGTGATTTTTATTCAAGTATTTATAGTTATAAACATAAAACAGGTTATGCGAGAGATAAAGGAAAATTTATTAATTTAAAAAAATATAAGGAAATTTTGAAAGCTAGAGAAAATGAAGGAAAATTACCAAAAATATAAAATTTATTTTAAAAAATTTAAAAAACTAATAGATGAATTTGATATATCTTTAATCAAAAAAATTGAGAAAGAATTAAAAAAATTTAAAAATTCAAATAAAAAGGTATTTATATTTGGAAATGGAGGAAGCGCTTCTATTTCATCTCATGTTTCAACAGATTTAGTGAAAATATGTAAAATCAAGGCGGTTACTCTTAACGAAGCTAATTTTATTACATGTTTTGCAAACGATTATGGATATGAAAATTGGATTAAACAAGCTTTGATAGCTCATTCGGAAAAAAATGATTTAGTAATTCTTATTAGTAGCAGTGGTGAGTCTAAAAATATGATTAACGCAGCTAAATATTGCAAAGGAAGACTTAAACTTATTACTTTTACAGGATTTAAGAAAAATAATACTCTAAGCAAGATTGGAAGAATTAATTTGTGGATAAATTCAAAAAAATATAATTTTGTAGAAAATATACATCAATTAATTTTGCTCAGCATTGTTGATAATTTAAAAAATGATTAATAAAAAATTAGATCAAATTTACTTAGTAGCTGAAATTGGATGGAATTTTCTTGGCAAGCTAGATTTAGCAAAAAAAATGATCAAATCAGCAAAAAAAAATGGAGCAGATGCTGTTAAATTTCAAATATGGGACCCTAAATATTTAAGAAAGGGATCCTGGGATGTTGATGGAAGAAGAGAAATATATAGAAAAGCTTTTCTAGACTCAAAAAAGTATAATAGTTTGAAAAAATTTTGCAAAAATATAAAAATTGACTGTTTTGCGTCTGCATTCACACTTAGAGGTGCTAAGCTTCTACTCAATGCAGGTGATAAAATCATTAAAATACCTTCACATGAAGCTTATAATAAAAAATTAATTAATTATGCAATAAAAAATTTTTCACTAATCTTTCTTTCTGTTGGAGCTTTAAACTTTAACGAACTCAAAAAAATTCAAAAGTATAGAAATATAAAAAAATTAATTCCAATGCATTGCGTAAGTAGTTACCCATTATTGAAAGAAAACTGTAATTTTTTTAAGTTTGATTACTTAAAAGATTACTTTAGAAAAGTTGGTTATTCAGGTCATTATTCAGGTGTAGAGGACGCTATACATGCCATCTCAAGAGGAGCCAGAGTAATCGAAAAACATTTCTCTATTGATAGAAGATTACCAGGCAGAGATAATAAATTTGCAATTTTGCCTGATCAGTTAAAGTCAATTAGAAATTGGATTAATATTACAAAAGAATTTAATCTATCAAGAGGACTTGGATTGCAAAAAAGTGAAATAGATATTTATAAAAACTACAGGGGAAGGTGGGGTGTATAAATATAAATCTTCTATTATTATAAGAGGAAAAAATGAGTCTAGATGGCTTAAAATATTATTTAAAGAATTGAAAGAACAAGTTTTCAAGAATTTTGAAATAATTTTTTGTGATAATAATAGCGAAGATAATACTAAAGAAATTTTAAAAAAATATAAAATAAAAAAAGTAGTAAATGTAAAAAAATATAAACCTGGTTTTGCTTTAAATAAATCACTACAAAAAGCTCAGGGTGAGTATATAGTATTTTTATCTTCGCACTGCATCCCAGCCGATAAATATTGGTTAAGCAACTTTATTAAATTTCTGGAAAAGAATCCTAAAATCTCAGCA
>MDTG01117997.1_pt1 | contig 24235 bp, 24 predicted proteins | sample 811421 | NCBI WGS metagenome assembly MDTG01 (sample SAMN05326645, study PRJNA326480) | marine metagenome | isolation source: seawater | place: Pacific Ocean: South East | collected 2011
ACAAAATGGAACTAACAGATGCACAATTGGCATCAGCTACAAAAGCAATAGAAACTTGTTTAAGTTCTGGTTATGCGGACTGTCCATACTAATTGAAAAGATATATTGAGATGCTATTTTATAGCATCTCAACGATTTAAATTCCTTAGCAAATCTTCTTTCCAGGATCTTAATCTCTTAAATTTATCATCAATTACAGTATTGTTGCTAACTTTATCCCCCCATGTTAGCGAACCAAGAACAATAAAGTCTCCATATGTGACGTTATTACCAAGAAAATATTTCTGTTTTTGAAGAATTTCATTGAGAAAATTACAGCACTTGGAAAAGTTATTCTCATGTTTTTTTAAATTATTACTTTGAAAGTCCTTGGGGTGCATGCCAAATCTCACTCTTCTTGACTCAGTGAAATATTCAATATCTCTATCATCAAGTATGTCTATAATATCTCCTGCAACTCGCTCCAATATAGATGGATTTAAGAAGTAATCAGACCAATTATTTATAAAATATAATGATGGAGTCATTTTCATAATTATAGCTTTATCCTTACTACTTTGATGCTTATGCTCAATATATTGCGCAATATCGAAAGAGTTTGATATTTTGACGCCATCATCAATAATAAGAGGTAACCTTGCATCACCAAAAAGGGGATTATTTAGTCTTTCGGTAAAACAAATTGGTAAAGTCTCATATTCTACCTTTTTAAAATCTAGGAAATATTTTATTCGCCAACAGTATGGACTAAAACGTAAATTACTTTTCCCAGATAGGTCGTAGAGCGTAATCATATTTTTCCTTTAATTTGAAAACAATAAAAATTGCATATAATATGTATTTAAATATTAAATTACTTGTTATGGCTGTCAAATTATAATAATAATGATTTATATTAAATACGGAATTATTTATGAATCCAATCATTCTTGATTACCTGCCCATTTTGATTTTTATTGGTGTTGCAATCGTCGTCTCGGCAGCCCTGATGGGTTCATCCTTTATATTAGCTAAGTCGAATCCAGATAATGAGAAGCTATCAACTTATGAATGTGGTTTTGAACCATTTGAGAACGCGCGCGTTAAGTTTGATATAAGATTTTATTTGGTCGCCATTTTGTTTATTATTTTTGACTTGGAAGTCGCTTTTCTTTTTCCATGGGCAATAACTCTTGGTAAAATTGGCGTATTTGGATATGCATCTATGATGATCTTTTTGTTCGTTTTAACCGTTGGTTTTGTATACGAATGGAAAAAAGGTGCGCTAGAGTGGGACTAATATGACAACTCAAGATCAAACATTAGATCAAGATGACTATTTTAGGGGCTTATCCGGTGAATTATCTGACAAAGGGTTTCTTGTTACCTCCGTTGATGAATTGATAAATTGGGCAAGGACTGGTTCATTAATGTGGATGACATTTGGTTTGGCGTGTTGCGCTGTTGAAATGATGCAGGCCTCCATGCCAAGGTATGATCTTGAAAGATTCGGTACTGCGCCAAGAGCATCACCAAGACAGTCTGACCTTATGATTGTTGCGGGAACACTAACAAATAAGATGGCTCCAGCCTTAAGAAAAGTCTATGACCAAATGCCAGAGCCACGCTATGTAATTTCCATGGGCAGTTGTGCAAATGGTGGCGGATATTATCATTACTCTTATTCGGTAGTGAGAGGATGCGATAGAATAGTGCCTGTAGATGTTTATGTGCCTGGTTGTCCTCCAACAGCGGAAGCTTTGCTTTATGGGATTCTTCAGTTACAAAGAAAGATTAGAAGAACCGGAAATATAATTAGGTAATTGAGAGTATTAATGCCAAAAGAAAAACCTGTTTATCTCGATGATGAAGGAATTGAAAAATTATTATATTCAAACTTCAAAAAATCAATTTTAAGCACCAAAAATAACTATGATTTTTCAGTTACTATTGAACCGGATATCATTGAGGAATTTATTCGGTTCTTAAAAGAATCACGTGACTTACAATTCTCTACATTCATAGATATATGCGGGGTCGATTATCCAAGTAGGCCTGAAAGATTTGACGTAGTTTACCATCTCTTATCGATGACAAAGAATAAAAGAATAAGAATAAAAGCTTCAATAAATGAAAATGAATCAGTCCCATCTATCGTTAATATCTTTCCAGCCGCAGAGTGGTATGAGAGGGAAGCGTATGATCTGTATGGAATTAACTTTTCTAATCATCCTGACATGAGACGTATGCTTACAGACTACAACTTTCAGGGATTTCCATTAAGAAAAGATTTTCCACTCACTGGTTACACTCAAGTAAGATATGATGATACACAAAAAAGAGTTATCCAAGAGCCTGTTGAGCTGGGGCAAGAATTTAGAGACTTTGATTTTCAGAGCCCTTGGCTAGGTGAAATTTCTGAAACAAATAAGAACGAGATTGGTGAGGATGAGTAGTCTAAAGAAAGATAATACATTCACAATAAATTTTGGCCCGCAGCATCCTGCAGCTCATGGAGTCTTGAGGTTGGTTTTGGAACTTGACGGTGAAATTGTTGATCGTGTCGACCCTCACATTGGCCTTTTGCATCGAGGTACTGAGAAGCTAATAGAAAATAAAACTTACACACAAGCTGTGCCATATTTTGATCGATTAGATTATGTTGCCCCCATGAACCAAGAGCACGCTTTTGCGCTTGCTGTGGAGGGCCTGCTGGGAATTGAGGTTCCGCGGCGTGGACAGATAATCAGAGTTCTCTACTCTGAAATAGGAAGAATATTATCACACTTATTAAATATTACCACTCAAGCTATGGATGTTGGTGCCCTGACACCACCTTTATGGGGTTTTGAAGAAAGAGAAAAGTTAATGTGTTTTTACGAAAGAGCCTCAGGAAGCAGAATGCATGCGGCATACTTTCGACCTGGAGGCGTTCATCAAGATCTTCCGGTCGATTTAATTGATGATATAGAGGAGTTTACGCAAACACACCCGGCTGTTATTAGTGATATCGAAGAACTATTGACAGAGAACAGAATCTTTAAGCAAAGAAATGTTGATATTGGTTATATTAGTCAGGAAGATGCTCAGTTGTATGGATTCTCAGGTGTGATGATAAGGGGAACAGGAATTCCATGGGATCTCAGGAGGGCCCAACCTTATGAGATTTATTCTGAGATTGATTTTGATATTCCTATAGGAAAAAATAGCGATTGCTACGATAGGTATTTACTTCGAGTCGAAGAGATGAAGCAATCTTTAAGAATAATGTCGAAGTGCATCGAACTTCTCAGAATTGAGAGTGGGCCTATTTCAACTCAAAATAATAAGTTATTTCCACCAAAAAGAGCTGAAATGAAAGAGTCAATGGAAGCATTAATACATCATTTTAAGTTATATACGGAGGGCTATCACGTACCCAAAGGTGAAATTTACCGAGCTGTCGAGGCGCCCAAGGGAGAGTTTGGTGTATATCTTGTCTCTGACGATACAAATAAGCCATATCGATGTAAAATTAGGGCTCCAGGTTTTGCGCATTTGCAGGCTATGGATTATATGTGCCAGGGGCACATGCTTGCTGATGTCTCTGCTGTACTTGGGTCTCTTGATATTGTTTTTGGCGAAGTGGATAGATAAAATATAGGTAGCATGACAGAATTAAATAAAGAAAATACCGTTTTTACTTTTAGTGAAGAAAATTTGCAATTAGCCAATGCTGAATTAAAGAAATACCCAGCTGGTAGAGAAGGTTCGGCTATCATATCGGTACTATGGATTGCCCAAAAGCAGAACAGGGGTTGGCTCTCACCCGGAATAATTGATTATATTGCAGGTTTCTTGGATATCCCTAAGATTCGAGTGATGGAGATTGCAACATTTTATACAATGTTTAACCTCTCTCCAGTTGGTGGTTATCATTTTCAGATGTGTGGTACGACACCATGTATGTTATCAGGATCAGACAAACTCAAACAAATCTTACACGAGGAGATTGGAGAACAAAATTCTGTTAGCGATGATAATCTATCATGGGTAGAAGTCGAGTGCCTTGGCGCTTGTTGCAATGCTCCTATAATACAAATAAACGACGACTATTATGAGGACCTAACCTCTACTGATTTAAGAAATATTATCGATGATATCAGAAATGGAAAGCAAATTCGATCTGGCTCTTACAAGGATAGAATTGCGTCTGCGCCATTGGATGAAAATATAAAAATGTTCACGCAGGAAGAAATAGAAAAGATTTCTAAAAATAGAAAAAAACCAGGGCTCGAGGCTTAAAATGCTAAAAATTGAAGATAAAATATTCACAAATATATATGGAAATAATAGTCCAAATCTCGACGCTGCTCTTAATAGAGGAAACTGGGACTCAACGAAGACTCTGATACAAAAAGGTAGAGATTGGATTATAGAAGAAATGAAGTCATCCGGACTCAGGGGTCGAGGAGGCGCAGGGTTTCCGACTGGCTTGAAGTGGTCGTTCATGCCTAGAGAAGTAAAAGATCGCCCCCATTATCTAGTTGTTAATGCGGATGAGTCAGAGCCTGGAACTTGCAAGGACAGGGAGATATTGAGGAATGAACCCCATCAATTTATTGAAGGTTGCTTAATCGCGTCATTTGCGATGAATGCGCACGCCTGTTATGTGTATGTTCGCGGTGAATATGTCAATGAAAGGTACTCTCTTCAAAAGGCTATTGATGAAGCGTATAATGCTGGACTGGTTGGTAAGAATGCATGCGATTCGGGTTGGGATTTCGATATCTTCGTACATCATGGAGCCGGCGCATACATTTGTGGCGAAGAAACCGCATTATTAGAAAGCCTGGAGGGCAAGAAAGGGATGCCAAGATTGAAACCTCCGTTTCCTGCGAACTGTGGATTATATGGATGCCCAACTACAGTTAATAATGTTGAGTCAATTGCCGTAGCGCCAGAAATTCTTAGAAGGGGAGCCGGATGGTTTTCCTCACTTGGAAAACCAAACAATACCGGTACAAAATTATTCTGCATATCGGGACATGTGAATACACCCTGCAATGTTGAAGAAGAAATGGGTATATCCCTTCGTGAGCTTCTTGAAAAGCACGCGGGCGGAGTCAGAGGTGGATGGGACAATCTATTAGCCGTAATTCCAGGTGGATCATCGGTTCCCTGTCTTCCCTCTGAGCAATGCCAGAATTTGTCAATGGATTTCGATACATTAAAAGAATTAAAATCGGGCCTTGGAACTGCAGCTGTTATTGTAATGGATAAGTCAACTGACATAGTAGGTGCAATAGCCAGGCTGAGTTACTTTTATAAACATGAGAGTTGCGGTCAATGTACCCCATGTAGAGAAGGTACAGGATGGATGTGGAGAGTCATGGATAGAATGGCAAAAGGGAATGCGTCCGTTGATGAAATTGATACGCTATTGCAAGTTACAAAGCAAGTTGAGGGTCATACGATTTGCGCACTTGGGGATGCTGCGGCGTGGCCAATACAAGGCTTGATAAGACACTTCAGGCATGAAATTGAAGATAGATTGTTAAAAAGGGCATTCGATGTCAATTAAAATACTAATTAATGGAATTGAATGTGAATTTGAAGAAAACTTGACTTTAATTCAGGCATTAGAAAGCGCTGATATCGAGGTACCTAGGTTTTGCTATCACGATAAATTATCAATAGCAGGTAATTGTAGGATGTGTCTTGTTGAGGTTAAAGGGGCTCCAAAGCCTGTTGCATCCTGTCATTTCTCATTATCAGATTTAAGGCCTGGCCCAAATGGAGAATTGCCAGAGGTGTCAACTAACACAGAACAGGTCCACAATGCAAGAAAAGGTGCAATGGAATTTCTACTTGTTAATCATCCGTTAGATTGCCCAATCTGTGACCAGGGTGGAGAGTGTGATTTGCAGGATCAGGCTTTACATTATGGCATCAATAAAAGTAGATATAAAGAAAATAAGAGAGCGGTTGATAATAAAAATATTGGTCCATTGGTCAAAACCACAATGACAAGGTGTATACATTGCACAAGGTGTGTTAGGTTCACATCCGAAGTGGCCGGTACAGAAGAGTTAGGTGCCATACATAGGGGCGAAAATATGGAAATAACGACATATCTAGAGAAGGGAATGTCTTCTGAATTACAGGGAAATATTATTGACCTATGTCCTGTTGGCGCCTTAACATCAAAGCCTTATGAATATCACGCAAGGCCTTGGGAGCTCACAAAAACTGAGTCTATAGATGTAATGGATGGCATTGGATCAAACATTCGTATTGACTCCAAAGGTTCGGAAGTTATGCGAATAATGCCTAGGTATAATGAGGAAATAAATGAAGAATGGATTTCAGATAAAACCAGATTCGTCTGGGACGGCTTAAAATCCCAAAGAATAGATAACCCATATATTCGTGAAAATGGAAAATTAGTATCTGTTTCCTGGGATCGGGCACTAAATAGACTGACTGAGTTATTAATTAATACAAATCCGGATAAAATTGGTGCGATTGCAGGAGATATGGTTTCAGCAGAAGAAATGTTTTTGATGAAGAAATTAATGGAGAAGATTGGTTCACAGAAATATGACTGTAGACAAGATGGCTCAATCTTGACAAATCAATATGGAAGATCTTCATATATTTTTAATCCAACGATTGCAGGTATTGAGCGTGCAGACGCAATCGTGATTGTTGGCTCAAATCCTAGAATGGAGTCTCCTGTACTAAATGCACGCATCAGAAAAAGATGGCTCACTGGAGAGCTAAATGTCTACCTCGTGGGACAAGAGCTTGATTTAACTTATGACTATAAACACCTTGGGGAGTCACCAAAAAATATTGATCTTAGTGAAATGGAATTGAATGACTCTAAAAATATAATCTGGCTCCTAGGTGACGACGTTTTTCTAAGAGAGGATGCAATGGTTATTTTGTCAAAGGTAATTGATTGTGCAAAAAAAACAAAATCAATTAGAGATGATTGGAACGGATTGGCTATTTTGCATAAATTTGCATCACGTGTTGCAGGTTTGGATCTTGGTTTTCTCCCTAAAGATGAGAACTATAACGCTCTAAACATGGCTAAGTCAAAAGACATCGAATTAATATTCCTACTCGATGCGGATGAAATAGATGCTAAAAATAAACACAAGATATACATAGGTAGTCATGGGGATAAAGGCGCTTCTAATGCAGATATAATTCTTCCTGGCGCATGCTACACAGAGAAAAACGGTTTTTATATGAACACTGAGGGTCGACTTCAGGAAACTAACCGGGCAGTATTTCCTCCAGGAAATGCAAGAGATAATTGGAAAATAATCGTTGAAATTTCAAAGAGAATAAATAAATCCCTAACCTATGTAAATTTACAAGATGTTAGATCAGACCTAAAGAAAGAGTACCCTGTATTTACAAATATCAATCACATAGAGACAGATAGCTTTCAGAGTCTAGACCGTATATCAGCACAAAAACAAAAATTATGTGGGGATACTTTTTCAAGTACAATATCTGATTACTATCTCACAAACTCAATTGCCAGATCAAGTAAAGTTATGGCTGAGTGCAGTATGCAAAAAAATAACATTGAGTTAAAAAATGGATAATTTATTATCAATCTATATATATCCCGCTGTAATTATTACAGCAAAAAGTGTTTTTTTAATTACTGCATTACTAATAACAATAGCTTTCTTATTATTAGCTGATCGTAAAATATGGGCGGCAGTGCAAATGAGAAGGGGCCCAAATGTTGTTGGCGCTTTTGGACTGTTGCAATCTTTTGCTGATTTATTGAAATTTGTACTAAAGGAAGTAATAATTCCGACGAAGGCCGACAAAGCTGTCTTTTTACTCGCTCCATTTGTGACAACTGTTTTTGCAATTTCAGCATGGGCCGTAATACCCTTTGATTCCGGTATAGTTCTGGCTGATATTAACATAGGGGTTTTGTACATTCTTGCAATTTCATCATTGGGAGTCTACGGTATTATTATGGGAGGCTGGGCATCGAACTCAAAGTATCCTTTCTTAGGCGCGCTCAGATCAGCAGCACAAATGGTATCGTATGAGGTTTCAATTGGGTTTGTTATAATTACTGTTATATTATTAAGCGGATCACTAAATTTAAGCGAAATTGTTAACGCCCAATCTGGTGATTACGGATTATTTAATTGGTATTTTATCCCTCTATTTCCAATGTTTGTTGTATTTTTCATTTCAGCATTAGCCGAGACTAACAGACCTCCATTCGATCTGCCTGAAGCGGAGTCTGAGCTTGTCGCTGGCTTTATGGTTGAATACTCATCAACTCCATATTTAATGTTCATGCTTGGTGAATACGTCTCTATTGTTTTAATGTGCGCATTTGCAACAATTCTATTTCTTGGGGGTTGGCATGCTCCACTGCCTTTACTCGACTTCATTCCTGGCTTTTTTTGGTTTGCGCTAAAGGTATGTTTTATGTTTTTCTTATTTGCAATGGTTAAGGCTATGGTGCCACGGTACAGGTACGACCAATTAATGAGGCTGGGGTGGAAGGTCTTTCTACCACTATCATTACTGATGGTCGCTCTGACTGCGTCATACGTAGTATTTTTTAAATAGGCTAGATCAAAAAAATGAATAAAGTAATCCGAGTTTTAAAAAGTTTTTTATTAATTGAATTCATTCGCGCATTCAGGCTTGCTATGCGGTATTTTTTCAAACCAAAGGCAACAATAAATTATCCATTTGAGAAAGGTGAATTATCTCCAAGATTTAGAGGAGAACACGCACTTAGAAGATACCCAAATGGTGAAGAGAGGTGTATTGGTTGCAAGCTATGTGAGGCTGTATGTCCGGCTCAAGCAATTACAATTGAAGTAGGCCCGCGTCAAAACGACGGTACCCGCAGAACCACACGTTATGATATTGATATGGTGAAGTGTATTTATTGCGGATATTGTCAAGAGGCTTGTCCAGTTGACGCCATTGTTGAGGGGCCAAATTTTGAGTTCGCAACTGAAACCCGTGAAGAGTTGTATTATGATAAAGAAAGATTACTCTCCAATGGTGACAGATGGGAGGAGTCAATCTCAAAGAATATAGAGCTTGACGCAAAATATAGGTAAAGTAAATGATTGTGGTAAGCATACTATTCTATTTGTTTTCATTTATAATGATTGCCTCTGCTTTTATGGTCATACTCTCACGTAACCCTGTTCACTCTGTTCTTTTTTTAATACTCTGCTTCTTTAATTCTGCAGGGATATTTCTCATTCTTGGCGCAGAATTTCTGGCTTTCATCCTAGTGATAGTTTATGTTGGCGCAGTTGCAGTACTTTTCTTATTCGTCGTTATGATGTTGGATGTTGAATTTAAATCATTATCATCATCGGTTATCAGCTATTTACCAATTGGTATGACAATCGGAGTGATTGTGCTCACTGAACTGATGTTAGTTTTATTCACTTGGAAACGTGATTATCCTATAATAGATAATCTCAATGTGATCAGAAACCCAGAATACTCAAATACCGAAACAATAGGACTCGTTCTGTATACAGATAATATTTTATTTTTTCAATTAGCTGGGCTTATTTTGTTAGCGTCTATGATCGGTGCAATTGTTCTTACTGTCAATCACCGTCCATCAGCGAAAAGACAAAATATCAATAACCAAGTTGATAGAGACGCCAAAAGTTCTATTGAAAATGTAGATATGAAGCCTGGGAGTGGAATATGATAGCCATAAACCATTATCTAGCACTTGCATCGATATTATTTGTGATTGGTATTTTTGGAGTATTTCTAAATAAAAAGAATATTATAATAATTTTGATGTCAATAGAACTTATGTTACTTGCAGTAAATATAAACTTTGTAGCTTTCTCATCATACCTTGACGATATTACAGGGCAGATATTTTCATTGCTAGTGTTAACTGTTGCGGCTGCAGAAGCGGCAATTGGTTTGGCAATATTAGTAATATATTTCAGAAATAAGGGTTCGATATCAATTGAAGATATCTCAGGAATGAAGGGCTAATTAGCATGCTTTACACATCAATTGTTTTTCTTCCACTCATTGGCGCCATCTTAACGGGGCTTTTTGGAAAATCTATTGGTGCAAGAAATTCAGAATTATTGACTTCATTTCTTGTTGCAATCGCAGCATTGCTCTCATGGTACGCCCTATTAAATGTTGGTTGGGCTAATGGTAAGAATGACCAACTTGTTACCATCCTAACCTGGCTCACTTCTGGGTCTTTGGATTTAAGTTGGTCTATCAGAGTCGACACTCTTACCGCAGTTATGCTCGTGGTTGTAAACTCAGTTTCGGCAGTTGTTCATTTTTATTCCATTGGGTATATGCATGATGATCCATCAAGGCAAAGGTTTTTTTCTTACCTATCATTATTCACATTTGCAATGTTAATGCTAGTAACATCAAATAATTTTTTACAATTATTTTTTGGATGGGAGGGTGTAGGCTTGGCATCTTACCTACTTATCGGCTTTTGGCACCACAAGGAAAGCGCAAATAATGCCGCAATGAAGGCTTTTATAGTTAATAGAGTTGGTGATTTCGGATTTGCACTCGGTATTTTTTGTATTTTTTATTTTTTTGGTACACTTGATTTCAATACAGTATTTTCAAATGTATCCGATTTAACTGATAAAAAGATAACAATATTTGGCCATTCCTTCGGTGCTATTTCTTTTATATGCTTCTTGCTTTTTATTGGCGCAATGGGAAAATCGGCCCAATTTTTTCTTCATACTTGGCTACCAGACGCAATGGAGGGGCCAACCCCAGTGTCCGCACTCATACACGCCGCAACAATGGTAACTGCTGGTGTATTTCTGGTAGCAAGATGTTCGCCATTATACGAGAGTGCACCAAATATGATGTCTTTTATAGTCTTTATTGGAGCAACGACTGCAATTTTTGCCGCATCAGTTGCATTAGTTCAAAATGACATAAAAAAAGTAATTGCCTACTCAACCTGTTCACAGCTAGGCTATATGTTTGTTGCACTTGGAGTTGGTGCTTATCAAGTCGGTATTTTTCATCTTTTTACACATGCTTTTTTCAAAGCTTTATTATTTTTAGGGGCTGGATCCGTAATTCATGCAATGTCACACGAACAAGATATGAGAAATATGGGTGGTTTAAGGAAACATATCCCAAAAACCTATGCTTTAATGATTATAGGGACTTTGGCGCTAACCGGCTTTGGTGTGCCTGGTATTTTTGGAATGGCTGGATTTTATTCAAAGGATGCTATCATTGAAGCTGCTTATGTTACAAATCTGGGAATTGGATCATACGCATTTAGTATGCTCCTAATTGCGGCACTGATGACATCATTTTACTCATGGAGACTCATCTTTATGACTTTTCACGGTAAACCACGTGGCTCTGAAGAAGTAATGTCACACATACACGAAAGTCCAAATATAATGCTCATTCCTTTAACGCTACTCGTTATTGGATCAATTTTCTCAGGATATATTTTTTATGACTCATTTATATATGCGGATTTCAAGGAATTTTGGGCAAGTTCAATATTTATATTAAAAGATAACTATATACTAAAGGAATTGCATGATGTTTCCTATCTTATTAAGTGGTCTCCAACAATTATGATGGTATCCGGCTTTTCGCTGGCATATTACGTATACATACGTAATCCGGAAATACCATCTAAAATTGCTAAGGATCAAGAAGTTCTCTACAACTTCCTCCTAAACAAATGGTATTTTGATGAGATTTATAATCAGATTTTTGTTAAGCCTGCTATTTTTCTTGGGCAGTTATTCTGGAAAAGGGGAGATGAAAATATAATAAATAGGTTCGGTCCGGATGGAATATCTAAGCAAGTGGTGAGGATTACAAAAAAGATAGTGCAAATACAATCCGGATTGATATATCACTACGCTTTCTCGATGATTATTGGTCTAACTTTCATAATAACATTTTATATCATTGTAGGTAGAGGCTGATATGGATTGGCCAATACTTTCTACAGTAATTCTTATACCTCTTCTAGGGTCATTAACAATCTTACTCATAAATAGCGATGACCAAATTGGAAGAAGAAATATTAAAACCGTAGCATTATATACTAGCATTGTTAATTTTTTTGTCTCGATATTTTTGTGGATCAATTTTGATAAGCTATCACCAGATTTTCAATTCATAGAGCGCTACGCATGGCTAACTGATAACATAACCTTCCATGTTGGAATAGATGGTATTTCCTTGTTCTTAATTATACTAACAACATTCCTCATGCCATTCTGTATTTTAGCAAGCTGGAGTAATATCAGTGTAAAGATAAAAGATTATATGGTCGCATTCCTAGTCCTTGAGTCATTAATGATTGGGGTTTTCAGTGCCCTCGATCTTGTGGTATTTTATTTATTTTTCGAAGCGTGCCTTATCCCCATGTTCCTCATAATTGGAATATGGGGTGGTGTTAGACGTGTATATGCGACCTTTAAGTTTTTCTTATACACGCTTAGCGGATCTGTTCTGATGTTAATTGCGATAATATATATATATATTGTTACAGGAACAACTGACGTTACTGTACTTAATGAATATAGCTTCGACTACTCGATTCAAAATTGGCTCTGGCTTGCATTCTTTATTTCTTTTGCCGTTAAGATACCAATGTTTCCTGTCCATACTTGGCTTCCGGATGCCCATGTTGAGGCGCCAACTGCTGGTTCTGTAATACTGGCTGGTGTTTTATTGAAAATGGGAGGCTATGGTATATTAAGATTTTCTATTCCACTATTTCCTGTAGGATCTTTTGTCTTTACTGACTTTGTTTTTGTACTATCTGTAATTGCCATTATCTATACTTCATTCATAGCAATTGCTCAGGAGGATATAAAAAAATTAATTGCCTACTCCTCAGTTGCTCATATGGGATTTGTTACAATGGGTGTTTTCACCTTTACAGAACAGGGTGTTCAAGGGGGAATATTTCAAATGATCAGCCACGGACTAATTTCTTCAGCGCTATTCTTATCTGTTGGTGTTGTTTATGATAGATTACATACAAGGGAAATCGCTGTTTATGGGGGTATAGTAAAAAAGATGCCAGTTTATGCTGCATTTTTTCTTGTTTTTACCATGGCAAATATTGGGCTACCCGGTACTAGTGGTTTTGTCGGTGAATTTTTAACATTACTTGGTGCATTTAAAGCGAACTTGTATGTGGCATTTTTTGCTACAACTGGTGTTATCCTATCTGCTGCATATGCTCTTTGGTTATACAAGAGAGTTATTTTTGGAGTTATTACGAATGAAGATATTGAAAAGCTATCGGATTTAAATTTAAGAGAATATGTGATTCTGACCCCATTTGTGTTGCTAATTATACTTTTTGGTGTTTATCCAAATATAATCATAGAATTGACTGCTGTCAGTACGTCAAGCTTAATTGAGAACTATAACTATGCACTAGAACAATATCAATCTCAGAAGATTACCTCTACAGAACTGGGTTATTAAAATGAATTTTTTATTATATACGCCAATATTACCAGAACTTATAATAACATTGGTTTCCATGTGTTTATTAATATTCGGTGTTTTTAAAAAGAATGTAAATACGTACGATACCATTTCTAATCTTGCTATTTTGAGTTTGTTATTAGTCTTATTTTTGATAATCACAGGCAATGTTACAAATGGTACCAGTTTTGGTGGTTCATTAATTACAGACCCTTTCTCATTATATATGAAAACGCTAATACTTATCTCTACAATGATAATTTTAGTTGTTTCAAATATTTATCTAAGGAATATAAACCTTCTAAAATTTGAATATGTCATTCTGATATTACTTTCTGTGGTAGGCATGATGATAATGGTATCATCTAATGACTTAATATCGCTATACCTTTCAATCGAACTGCAAAGCTTACCCCTTTATGTTCTTGCGTCAATACGAAACAAATCATTGAAATCAACTGAGTCAGGTTTAAAATATTTTGTACTTGGTGCTCTCTCATCCTGTATTCTTCTATATGGCCTGTCGTTAGTATATGGTTATACAGGGACAATATATTACAATGAAATTGCTGCTAATCTATCAGAGTATGATATCGGTATCTTGATTGGCATAGCTTTTACATTAGCCGGTTTTGCTTTTAAAATCTCAGCTGTACCTTTCCATATGTGGACACCTGATGTATACGAAGGATCGCCAACAACTGTAACAGCCTTCTTTGCGGTTGCACCAAAAATTGCCGCTCTTGGTTTAATCGTTAGAGTGCTGATAACTGCAATGCCAATGCTAATGGAAGACTGGCGATCAATACTTATATTGCTATCGATATTCTCCATGTTACTTGGTGCATTCTCTGCAATTGGTCAAAGTAATCTCAAACGGCTCTTGGCTTACTCCTCGATTAGTCATATGGGTTTTGCATTGATGGGTGTAATAAATGGTTCTTTTGATGGCATTCGAAGCCTTTCATTATACCTGCTTATTTATCTTGTAATGTCACTTGCGTTATTCATATCGATTATCGCCTTAAAAACCAATGATGAACATATTGAAAATATTGATGATATTTCTGGCCTTTCAAAAGTAAATCCTGTTATGGCCCTTGTCATATCTATTTTACTCTTTTCACTTGCCGGAATACCTCCCCTTGCAGGGTTTTTTGCAAAATTCTATGTCTTGTATGCTGCTATTGATACAAGACTTTACTACCTAGCTATTTTTGGAGTTTTATCCAGTGTAATCAGTGCTTTCTATTATTTGAGAATAATTAAGGTAATGTATTTTGAAGATTCCACATTATCTTTTGACCCCATATCTAAGCGATTGAGGACAATCATTTATATATTGACCGCATTTACTCTTCTATTCTTTTTAAAACCAGCTATTTTCATAGAATTAGCGGGAACTGCATCCGCCTCTCTATTTTTGTGATAATGCCGTTAACTTCTAGCAAATTTCTCATCGAAAGCTTGAGCACTGTCAATTCGACAAATGAAACCGCTATCAAGAGGTTGAGAGACGGACGACTTATTGACTGGATTGTTGCGAAGAGGCAATTAAATGGTCGTGGTAGGAGATACAATAGTTGGATATCACCTATTGGAGGCCTTTATGCCACAAGAGTTTTGAGTGATCCAAAAATAGATTATTCACATATAAGCCAATTGAGTATAATAACATCCGTAGTAGCTGCAAAAACAATTGCAGAGATCGTAGGCAAAGATAGACTTCAATTGAAATGGCCAAATGATATCCTTTTGGCCGGGAAGAAACTCTGTGGAATATTAATTGAAACAATTGTTATTGAAAATAAATTATTTTTGATAATTGGTTTTGGAATTAATGTTAGATATCCCAACAATAACCCCAGAGAAGACTTCTCATATTTACAAGATGTTAAAGAAGGAGTAAATGTTTATGATTGTTTTAATAATTTAGTGTCAAATTTTAACGAAATTATAAATATATGGGCATATGGTAAGATTTTTAGCAGATACAGGCAATACTGGTTGGATTTAGCAAAAGATCACGACAAGGTTATAAAGGTAACAAGGAAAGATAATTACATTGAGGGTATATTTGAAAATATCGACAATCAAGGAAATCTTATCCTTAAAGTTGGTGACCAAATAGAAATTATTAATACTGGAGAGGTATTTAGTTAGGAGTCAAATGACAAAAGATGAGTTAGAAGTTTTTTATAGCCCAATTGGTGGTGCTGGACAGATTGGTATGAACCTGTATCTTTATGGTTATAAGTTACCAAATAAGGAGATAAATTGGGTCATGATTGACTGTGGCATTGGCTTTGCAGATGACTATTATCCTGGTATTGATATAATGGTGCCAGACATTAATTTTCTAAACAATGGTAAAAATAAGTTATTAGCCATAATTTTAACTCACTCACATGAGGATCATTATGGTGCTGTCAACTCAATTATAAACGATAAGATTGATGTGCCTATATATTGCACAAAATTTACCTCTGAACTTCTCAAAGAAAAAATATCTGAAGAATATTCTGAGAATAATTTAAATATAAAAGTTCAAAAAGAAAATGCCACTTTCAATGTTGGTGAGTTCAAGTTTAATTTGATTAATGTCGCACACTCAATACCAGAGCCAAACGCAATTAACATACAAATAAGAAATATAAATATAATCCACACCGCTGATTGGAAAATTGACGAAAAGCCAGTAATTAACAAGAAAACAGATCTTGAAAAGTTTAAAAAAATTGGCCAAGAAGGGTGTGATGTGCTTGTGTGTGACTCTACTAATATATTCAGAAAAGAGCCATCTATTACAGAGTCAAAAGTTGCACTCAATTTGAAGATGGCTATAAAAAATATAAAAGGTATGGCAATCGTTACAACGTTTTCCTCAAACGTATCCAGATTGATATCCATTATTAATGCAGCGCACAGTAACAAACGCAAAGTTGTTTTATCCGGAAGATCAATAAAGAGATTTGTTAAAGTTGCAAAAATTTGTGGCTACATTGATAAGGATATATTTTTTATTGATGAAAAAGATATAAAAAAGAATAAAAAAGATGATATTCTTTTAATATGCACTGGTAGTCAGGGTGAACCAAATGCTTCACTGAGCAAGATTGCCAACGGAAGAAATAATGTAGTTACTTTAGCCAAGGATGATACGGTCATATTTTCTTCCAAGACTATTCCGGGTAATGAAAATTCTATTGGTTATTTAAAAAATAAAATTATAGAATTTGGTGCAAATATTATCGATGACTCTACCCAAGATATTCACACAACGGGTCATCCTTCTAGACCCGAAGTGGAAAAGCTATACAATTTGCTTAAGCCTGATACATTGATACCGATGCACGGGGAGTTATTTCATTTGGCCGAGCATATAAATGTTGCGAGGGAAAATAATATAAGAAATCCTATCTTTGCAAAAAATGGCGATCTAATAAGGTTATATCCTCAAAGCCCAGTAATCTGGGATCAGAGTGAGCCTAACTTTTTTCTTCGTGATGGAGATGTATATATCACACCAACAGATAAAGCACTTAAGGATAGAAGAAGACTACAGGAGTCCGGTATAGTTTTTGTAAATTTAGTATTAGATAAAAATCTAATACTTTATGTTGATCCAATTGTGGAGATGGTTGGTATACCTAATAAAATGGAAGATATAGATAACGTATCTGAATACATTGAATATAAAATTGATGATGCACTTGATGCCCTTCCAAAAGCAAAAAAATCAGATGATGACTTCATGATTGGATATATTGAGAAGGCTATAAGAAACCATTTATCGGCAATATGGGGTAAAAAGCCAATAATAAAGGTTTATTTAACATTTGTATAAGATGATCATAATATGAATTATTTCACATTATTTGGTATTTATTTTATTTTATGGTGGATAGTGTTTTTTATTATTCTTCCTCTAAATATAACTACACATATGGATAAAAATATTGAAGTAGAGGGCATTCATGGAAGCGTACCAATTAATCCCAACTTATTGTATAAAATCATTGCTACAACACTTGTTACTTTCATTATATTATTAATATTAGTCACAATTTTTTATTTTAATATTCTGACAATAGATGAAATATTAGGTATTAGTTGAGGTAATTATGAGATTAAGTGAATATTTTTTACCTACATTGAAGGAGTCTCCAAAAGATGCTGAAATAATATCACACCAACTAATGCTAAGAACAGGTATGATCCGGCAAGCAAGTTCAGGTATATATGTGTGGCTCCCATTCGGCCATGCTGTTTTAAAAAAAATTGAACAAATTGTTAGAGAAGAGCAGGTTCATGCTGGTGCTATCGAACTACTTATGCCGACAATACAAACAGCAGATTTGTGGAAGAAAAGCGGACGTTACGATGATTATGGCGCAGAAATGCTTCGAATGAAAGACAGGCATGATAGAGATATACTTTATGGTCCAACTAACGAAGAACAGATTACTGACATATCAAGCCATTATTTTAAATCCTATAAAACTCTTCCAAAAATTCTTTTTCACATCCAATGGAAATTTAGAGATGAGATTAGGCCACGTTTCGGTGTTATGCGCTGTAAAGAGTTCTTAATGAAAGACTCATACTCCTTTGATGTTAGTGAAGAAGGTGGGAAAATATCTTACAACAAGATGTTTTTGTCCTATTTAAAAACCTTTCAAAGGATTGGATTGAAGGCAATACCAATGAAAGCGGAGTCTGGGCCGATAGGGGGTAACTTAAGTCATGAGTTTATAATTCTAGCGAATACTGGAGAGAGTAAGGTTTATATCGATAAGAGAATACTGGACCTAGAAGTTCCGGATAATGTTGATTTTGAAAATGACTCCAGAAATATAGTTGAAGATTGGACAAGATACTATTCTGTTACTGATGACATGTATGATCAGACCACCTACGAAAAAAAGGTGAGCAAAGAAAATAGATTAGAGATGAGGGGTATCGAAGTTGGTCATGTATTTTATTTTGGAGATAAATACACAAAGCCGCTTAAAGCTAATGTGCAAGATAGGGAAGGTAACATAAACCCCATACAATCAGGCTCTTATGGTATCGGTGTGTCACGTTTAGTGGCAGCAGTTATTGAAGCAAGCCATGACGAAAAAGGAATAATATGGCCAAAAAGTATTTCACCATTTGATTACGCTCTTATAAATCTTAATCCTAAAGATGAAATTCTAGTCAATATGTCAGATAAGATTTATAAAAAAATACTTGAAAGATATAGTGTAATTTATGATGATACCATTAGCTCTGTTGGTGAGAAGCTCAATAAAATTGATCTAATTGGGATACCAATACAAGTAATACTCGGAAGAAATTCGCTAGAGAACAATACTTTGGAGTTAAAAGAGAGGGCTACTGGTAAAGTTCAGGTTGTTAATATCGATGCATTCCTAAAGCAATTACATAATGGATAATCAAATAAAGAAAAATAAGCAACCATCACCATTCGCATCTTTCGAATGGAAAATCGCATTCAGATACTTACGTTCCAAGAAGAAAGAGGGTTTTATATCAATTATAAGCTTATTCTCTTTAATTGGAATAATGCTGGGCGTTGCCACGCTCATAATTGTACTTGCTGTCATGAATGGCTTTCGTTCAGAATTATTGGATAAAATTCTTGGTATAAACGGTCATATAACCGTTCAATCATATAGTTCCGATATTGTTCGCTATAATGAAATTAAAGATGAGATATTATTAATTGATAATGTTTATTCGGTGATTCCAACAATTTATTCTCAGGTTATGGTATCATCTGGAGAGCAAACATCTGGCGCCATCGTAAAAGCTATAGATTATACAGATATTAAGAGTATTCCTAAGATAAATGAAAATCTAAATAAAGACAGTTATCACGAAACAGAGGGGTTACTCATTGGTTCAGGAATGTCACGAAATTTGATGCTTGGATTAGGTGAGTCTCTAACTCTAATCTCACCAAAAGGTTCTCAAACTCCTTTTGGAACAACCCCAAGGATAAAATCATACCCAATAACAGGCATTTTTAATATTGGTATGTCAGAATATGACTCAAATTTTGTATACATGCCACTTGAAGAGGCGCAGAAATATTTTAGTAAAAAGGATGCAGTTAATACCATCGAAATTTTTCTAAATAACCCAGAACAAATAGATTTAGCCCTTGCAAAGATAAGGCAAATCGTTGAAGGAAACGCCTACGTATCCTCGTGGAAAGACCAGAACAAAACATTTTTTACTGCACTTGAGGTTGAGAGGGATTTAATGTTTATAATTGTATCCTTGATTGTCCTAGTCGCTGGCCTAAATATCATTTCAAGCCTAATTATGCTGGTTAAAGATAAAAATTCTGATATTGCGATTCTCAGGACGATAGGGGCATCTAAAAATTCAATAGTAAGAATTTTCTTTATTACGGGATCCTTTATTGGCATTTCTGGAACAACGTTAGGAGTGATTATTGGTATAATATTTTGTCAGAATATTGATGTAATTCGTTTGTTTATTTCAAAAATAACAGGAACCGATCTATTTTCACCTGAAATGTACTACTTGGCAAAATTACCCGCTGAGATTGATAATTATGAACTTCTCTCAGTAATCTGTATGGCGCTATCCTTTTCAATATTAGCTTCTATATATCCATCATGGAAGGCTTCAAAAATTGACCCCGTAGAGGTCTTAAGAAATGAATAAAGCCGATCAGAATCAATCAGATGTAATAATATCTCTAGATAATATTACAAGAATATATTCACAAGGTATTAATAAGATAAATGTTCTAGATAATATAAACTTAAATATGAAGAGGGGGGAAATTATATCATTAGTGGGTAGCTCAGGGTCTGGTAAGTCCTCGTTACTACATATAGCAGGATTACTTGAAAAACCAAATAGTGGTGAGATATATATAAATGGCGTTAAGTATACAAAAATGAATGATTTTGATCGAACAATCGCAAGAAGAAAGTCGATTGGTTTTATATATCAATTTCATCATTTGCTATCTGATTTTACTGCTTTAGATAATGTTAGGCTTCCAATGCTCTTGTCTGGTATCGATAAAGCACGCTCAATAAATAGAGCAACAGAGCTGCTATACAATTTAGGATTAAAAGAAAGAATAAACCATCTACCTTCTCAACTCTCAGGCGGTGAACAGCAGAGGGTGTCAATCGCGAGGGCACTCGCCAATAATCCAGATATATTACTTGCAGATGAGCCTACAGGTAATCTTGACAGTAAAACCGCTGAAATAGTATTTGACCAATTTATATCACTTGCTAGGGAGAAAAATACAACTGTATTATTAGCTACGCATAATCTTAAACTTTCGGAAAAATCTGATAGGATTATTAAAATAGGTAATGGTAATCTAGTTGAGGACTAATTCCTTAACCAACTTGGGATTGGTAATTTTTTTTCTTTAAGAAAATTCTGATTATATATTTTGCTTTGATATCGGCTTCCGTGATCGCATAATATTGTGACTATTGTTTTCCCTTTGCCAATATCCTTTGCTAAGTTAACCGCTCCTGCAATGTTTATAGCACTTGATCCACCCAAAATAATACCCTCATTCTTAACAAGTTTATAGATATAATGTAATGCATCTGCATCCTCGATAGAATAGCAATAATCAACTTTATCTATTTCCTCTATTATTGGGGTTACCCTACCAAGGCCTATACCCTCCGAAATTGAATTTCCTTCAGATGGCTCAGCTTTATTATTTTGAAAATAATTATACATTGCGGCTCCCTTTGGATCCGCAATACCAATCTTGACATTAGTTTTATTTTCTCGAAGATATTTTGATACACCTGACAGGGTTCCACCAGTACCAACTGAGCAGATAAAACCATCTATTTGATTATTTGTTTGGGTCAAAATTTCAGGGCCGGTCGTCTTATAATGCGCAAGCATATTATCGAGATTATTCCATTGGTCAGCAAATATTGCTCCGTTCGGATTATTTTCAATTTCCTCCTCCGCAATTCTCCGTGCTACGTGTTGATAGTTATTAGGATTCGAGAAAGGTACAGCAGGAACTTTTATGAGCTCAACACCAAGGGCTATTAATGTGTCAAATTTTTCTTGGCTTTGCGTGTCTGGAATTATTATCTTAACATTATAACCTTTAGCATTTGCAACAAGCGCTATTCCTATCCCAGTGTTACCAGCGGTACCTTCAATAATTGTACCACCTTTCTTTAATTCACCACGTTTTTCTGCATTCTCAATGATGCTAAGGGCAGCTCTGTCTTTAACAGACAAGCCCGGATTTAGGAATTCAGCCTTACCATAAATATGGCAGGATGTTTGTTCTGAAATTTCTTTCAAATATATCAGAGGTGTATTTCCAATTTGAGATATAATATCATCCATAGTATATTTATAATCGTTGAAATAACTAAAAACAATTCAATTTATCCGTAATTGGAATATTATTCTAAATAGTTGATAGTTGAAGGAAAAATTGTATCTTTTATCAAAAGATGTATCATACGATTTAAATAATTGAATAAGAGGCATAACTATGAATTTTAAATACTATATCTATACTATTTTCCTATTTTTATTTTTAACAAAGCCAGCGATCTCAGCATGTCCAGATTTACCTGACTTAAAAATTGCAGAGAGTTTTGGCATACAAATATGTGGAATGCCAGATGTTGATCAGAAGTATGTTGATCATGCAAAAAAAGTTATGGATCGTCTTATAGACTATAATGAAGATGGCGTCGCGGATAATCAGCTGGTTGTAGATAAGATTATCTCCACTGGAAGTGTATACGCTGTATTTAAGAATGGAAGAGGGGAGCGTAAGTTTGATGAGATGTTTTGGTCTGAAGAAGTGTATGACGAATTTATGCCAATATTTGATGATAGGGGTTGGAATTGTGAAAGGGCGGATGAAGATAAATGTATGCATGCAGTCGAAAGTAAGTACGGTACATTCTTGGCTGTTTTTACAAATGAAATGAGTCTTAATGGTAATGGATGGGATCCAACTATTGAAGAGGGCCTTCACCTTATTACGCATATGGGATACGCTCATGTATACCCTGAAATTTTTGGGCAAAATAAGGACTCACTTATTGCAAAGTTAATGGATGAAGCAAGAGGCGGATACTTTGAAAAGGCCAGGAGAAGTTACCCAAACGGAGCGTATTACACCTATGATGATAGGAGTTGCACTTATTCATGTCAAATTACAGAATTTACTTATTGGGCAATCACCTCTTTGCGTGGTCAACAAAAAGATCGTAGTAGAGAAATTAAAGAGGAGTGGAAATTGAATGATCCCGAAAAAATGCGTGCCACTGCTCCAGATTTAGTAGAACTTTTAACCGATGATAAATATGCAATTTATTTCTAATTAATATTAATTTATGCATTGAATGATAGGAGTGGTGACAGAGCCAAATCGAAATTATGGATTTGATTTCTTAAGATCAATGGCCATGATCTTGGGGCTCGCTGTTCATGCTCCACTCATCTTTTATTTTCCAGAAGCCGCATCTGAATTTGGTATAGAGAAAGTAGAGCCAGCTGAAAATTGGATTTGGCTCATGTTGGACTTTATCACGATTTGGAGAATGCCTATTTTCTTTCTACTGTCAGGTTTCTTTTCAGTACTGATTATCCAAAAGATTGGTTTAAGAAAATATACCTTAGATAGGTTTATTCGAATTGGCTTGGCCTGCTTATTTTTTTCATCTTTATTTGATATTTTGGATGGCAGTTTTGATCTAACCCTCAACCACCTATGGTTTTTATATTATTTGTTTATTTTCATTATTGGATTTTCTTTACTTTATTGCTTTAGTGGATTTCAGTTACTCATCTTAAAGAAATTGACAATTAAAGTCTGGTTGGTAATGTTACTTTTATTAGTCGTGATTGGGCAATTATCAGTTTTTGTGAATGGTTCCTTATCGCCATTGTTTTTTTATCCTCCCGAAACATATCTAGATATAAGTTTTGGAGCTCTCGTTTATTACTTTCCATTTTATCTATTAGGTTCACTCTTATATTCAAATCAACAACTGTTTCAAATACTTGATAACAATAGGTTGATTATTATTTTGGGGCTCTTATCAATTTTCTTTTTTACCCTTTTTCTCTACATAAATCATCTTATGCCCGAAATGACCAATCATGATTTTACCCTTAATCAAACCGGGACCGATACATTTAAACATGAAGAATTTAATCCAACGCTTTTAATTCTGAATAATGTTATAAAACAAATAAATACAATAACATGGATAATTTTTTTAATATCAATTTCTACACGTTATATTAAGTCAAACCATGCGAGCCTAAAATGGCTTGTAGAATTATCATATCCTATATATATACTGCATCTGGCTCCTGTAACTATCATTAGCGCTGAGCTGTATATCCTTGGGCTAAACCAAATTAGTACTTTTACCTTATCTATCTTGATTGGTTTTTTTATTACAGTAATACTTTATTACACAACCATTAAATTTACACCCATTAACTGGCTCGTTAATGGTTACAGAAAATCATTTTTTAAAATTAAATACTTGAATGATTCAAAAGACACATTAAATCAATAGTTCTTTCGGGACAATTATATGCGTAATATTGCAGAATATCGAAAAGCAAAAAGGAGAAGAACGGCTGGGATTAAGTTGTCAACGCAGCTCTTTTATTTGGACGGGGATAGGCGAGGTAATTCTATTATGGGAGTAAGTAT
>MDTG01380954.1_pt1 | contig 24232 bp, 20 predicted proteins | sample 811421 | NCBI WGS metagenome assembly MDTG01 (sample SAMN05326645, study PRJNA326480) | marine metagenome | isolation source: seawater | place: Pacific Ocean: South East | collected 2011
ATAATGGAAAGATGCTTCCTTAGCTCAGCTGGATAGAGCAACTGCCTTCTAAGCAGTGGGCCGCAGGTTCGAATCCTGCAGGAAGCGTATGAATTCATTTTCAAAAAAAAAAATTACAAATTTTAAGAATTTGAAATTTTTACTTAATACATCGAATTTTAGAAAACATAATTTTGGGTATATTTCTTTCTTAGTAGGACTATTCCTATTACCTTCTGCATTATCAATAGGATCAATTTTTCTACTAATTTCATTAATTATTGGTTTAAAAAAATTCAAACAAAATTTAGCTAATGAAAACTTAAATTTAATTTTCTTATTTGGGACTATTTTTATATTTATAAGTTATGCAATTAATTTTTTTATAAATCATACATTAGTCACAATTCCATATAATGAAATTTATTCAATAAGGTATTTATCAACTATTGGTTTAGTAAATTGGATTCCCTTGATATTCGCTTTTTTTATTTTCCAAAATTATTTATCCAACGATGAAGAAAGGAAAAGATGTGCGATAGCTTTAATACTTGGATCAATTCCTGTTTTTTTTTCATGCTTTAGTCAATTTTTATTTGATTGGGACGAAACACTTAAAACATTTTACGGCTTAATCGTTTGGTATCAGAAGCCTCTTAATAAAGATATTGGCATTAGTGGGATTTCAGGTCTATTTAGCAATGCGAATTATCTAGCTGCTTGGCTAATAATTATTTGGCCGTTTTGTCTTTCCTTTTTAATTGAAAATAAAAAACCAATAAAAAGGATATTCAATTTTTTCTTAGTAATTTTAGTAGGCATGCTAATTGTTTTATCATCTTCAAGAGTAGCTTTATTTTTTCTAATATTTCCTTTACTAATAATATACAGAGTAAGAATTAAGAAATTATTTTTAGGATTATTGGGTATTTTTTCTCTTGTTATTCTAAATCTATCAATACCAATATTTGGTATAAATTTTCAGAGTTTTATTCGTGAAATAGTTCCAAGAGGAATTTGGTTAAATTTTACCAAATTAGACTATGCATACAAACTGGAGTATGACTTATCAAGATCAGATATTTGGATAGAGACTTTCAAGCTTATATTAAAAAAACCATTAATAGGATACGGTTCTAATACTTTCTCTCCAGTGTTCTTCAATGAAACAGGATATTGGAAAGGGCATGCACATAATTTGCCCATTGAATTAATTTTTAATTATGGAATACCAACCGCATTATTCATACTATTACCAATTTTATTTATAATTTTCAAATCCATAAAACAAACACTTTTAATAGAAAACAATTCCAAGGTTTCAATTACTAAAAAAGGTTGGATAATAGCTTTGATCTCAATCATGGGAATGCAATTAGTGGATATACAATATTTTGATGCAAGGATAAGCATAATAGGATGGATTTTATTAGCTGGTGCTTTAAAAATAATTGAAGATTAAAAATTTAAATGTAACAGAGCTTAATAGCCTTCAGGATTTAACTTCTTCCATCTCCAACCATCTCTGCACATATCCTCAATATTTCTAGTAGGTATTATCTTAAATTTAGATATTGATAAATTATTATCAGCTACTAAATAAGGTATATCCCCCGGCCTTCTATCACAAAAAATATATGGGACTTTAACCTTATTTACCATTTCAAAAGTAGCAAGCAAATCTAATACAGATGTTTTTCTACCAGTGCCAATATTAAGCTTTAAATTAGCAGTTTTTTTTAGGTTTAAATATTCAAAAATTTTTACATGTGACTCAGCAAGATCCATTATGTGTATATAGTCCCTAATAGTAGTTCCATCTTTTGTTGGCCAATCATTTCCATATATTTTAAATTCTTTTTGAACTCCAAATGCCGTATTTATTATTAATGGGAAAATATTATTAGGATTTCCTTTTGGTTCCTCGCCAAGAAGACCAGAATTGTGAGCTCCTATAGGATTAAAATATCTTAGTGATGCAAATTTCCAATCCAATTCATTTGCATGAAAAATATCATTCAATAATATCTCAATAAGTAATTTACTATTTCCATATGGATTATCAGGCTTAGTAATAAAATTTTCTTTTAGAGTAGTATCTCCATGATTCCCGTAAACAGTAGCACTACTACTGAAAACCAAATTTTTACAATTGATTTTTTTCATTAACTCTAATAAATTGATCATTCCATATAAATTGTTTTTCCAATATAGTATTGGATTTTTTAAGGAATCTGAAACAGATTTCAAGCTAGCCAAATGTATTACACCATCAATATTTATTTCTTCCTTGAAAAAGTATTGAAAAACTTTTTCAACAAAAGTTTTATTGCATAAATCCCCTCTAAAAACTTTAATCGATCTAAATCCATACCCTTTTTCAGAATTTAAAATATCAACTACTCTATCTAAAGATTTTGGAGAACTATTAAAAAAAGAATCAATTACGAATACCTCATACCCTTTCTGCAATAAAGCCAAGCAGGTATGACTACCAATAAAACCTGCTCCGCCAGTTACCAAAATATTCTTCATAAATAGCTTATTAAATAAATATTCTAAAAATCATTATCACTTAAAGATTATAATAGAAAATATAAATCTCATCTTCTGAAGTGATAACTTAAAAGAATCATGAAATACCAAATTAACAATATATGTTGTATTGGGGCAGGCTATGTTGGCGGCCCAACAATGGCAGTAATTGCTGATAAATGTCCGGAAATACAAGTTGAGGTGGTTGACTTAAATGTTGAGAGAATAAAAAAATGGAATGATAATGATTTTGCAAAACTCCCAATTTATGAGCCTGGTTTAGCTGAGATTGTTAAAAAATGCAGGGGTAAAAACTTACACTTCTCAAATAATGTAAAAGAGAAGATAAAAATTTCCGACATAATTTTTATTTCTGTAAATACACCCACTAAAAAAAAAGGTATAGGAGCAGGAAAAGCAAGTGATTTAAAATGGGTAGAAGCTTGCGCAAGGCAAGTAGCAGAATTTGCAAAGGGGCACACCATAGTAATAGAAAAAAGTACTCTCCCGGTAAGAACTGCAGAAGTTATAAAAGATATTCTAAAAACTAAACATAATTCAAATTCAGGCAAATCTACTTTTGATGTGATTTCAAATCCTGAATTTCTTGCAGAAGGATCTGCTATTAATGATCTTTTTTATCCTGATAGAGTTTTAATAGGGGGGGAGAATAAAGATGCAATAGAAGCGCTCGCAAATATTTATTTAAGATGGGTTCCAGAAAATAAAATTTTGAGAACTAATATATGGAGTAGTGAATTAGCGAAGCTAACAGCGAATGCTTTTTTGGCACAAAGAATAAGCTCAATAAATTCTATTGGAGCTCTTTGTGAAGCAACTGGAGCGGATGTTAGAGAAGTAGCAAGAGCTATAGGAACTGACAGAAGAATTGGCTCAAGGTTTCTAGATTCTGGACCAGGGTTTGGGGGCAGTTGTTTCAAAAAAGATATATTGAATTTAGTTTATTTATCAGAATATTTTGGACTCAATGAAGTTGCTGAATTTTGGGAATCTGTCGTGAAGCTCAATAATTGGCATCAACATAGAATTTCAAAATTAGTTGTAAAAAAACTTTTTGGGACTGTTTCAGGCAAAAAAATATCAATCTTAGGCTTTGCGTTTAAAGCCAATACAAATGATACACGTGAATCCGCTGCAATAACTATTTGTAAAGATCTTATAGATGAAGGAGCTAATCTTAAAATTCATGATCCCAAAGTAACATCTGATCAAATTGGGAAAGATCTTGGTTTTGAGTATAATGAGCGTTCAACAAAATCAAGTAAAAGCAACAAATCCTTGGAGGGTTCTTGGACTTTTCAGAACGATTTATATGAAGCGATTAATGGAACTGATGCAGTTTTAGTTCTTACAGAATGGAGTGAATATGCTGAAATTGAGTGGAATAAAGTCTCAAATATAATGAGAAAACCAGCATGGATTTTTGACGCCAGATCAATTCTTGATTTAAATAAAGTAAAAAATTTTGATTTAAATATATGGCAGATAGGAAATGGCTTTGAGAATTAAAAAATAGAGCTTATTTAAATATATGGATAAAAATATTTTATATATCTTAATTTTAGGGCTAATCTCTTCGATATTTTCATTACTACTTTTATTGAAATTTACTCCGCTTATAATAAGAGTGGCGTTAAAAAATAAATTTTTTGACTCTCCAGATCAAAGAAAACAAAAAAGTTTTAAGACAGTAAGAATTGGAGGATTAGGAATATTTATTTCATATTTTCTAGCAATATTTTTTTTCGTAATAGCAAATTATTTATTTGAAATTACACCATTAAATAATAAATATCTTCTGATTTTCTTACTAAGTTCGTTTTCTTTTTTTGGAATTGGCTTTATTGATGATTTCATAAATCTTAGTCCAATAATAAGATTAATTTCTCAATTTATTTTTGCCTTTTTTATTTGGTTCAACAATATAAAAATTGATAATATAAGCTTCCCTTTCTTAGTTGAAAAATTTCAAATATTAATCCCAAATAGTTTAAGTTTATTTTTAACAAGTTTTTGGATTGTAGGCTTAATAAATGCTCTTAATTGGATGGATGGTATTGATGGCTTAGCAACTGGAATAAGCATAATATGTAATTTTACATTTATGATCTTTTGCCTTTCTAAAGGAGAATATACATTATTTCTTTTAACTTGTTCAATTTTAGGCTCAACTTTAGGTTTTCTAAGATTTAATCACGCACCCTCAAAAATATTAATGGGTGATGGAGGATCTTATCTACTTGGAATAAATATAGCTCTATTTGGTTTGGCGATATTTAGTACATCCAGTCTAAATTCCCAAAGCAAATTTGTTTTAACAGATATTCTTACGCCCTCTATTATTCTTTGCATTCCAATTTTAGACTCTATAAGAGTAAGTATAAATAGAATAATAAAAGGATATTCTCCATTCTTCCCAGACAGGACTCATATACATCACTTATTAATGAACTTAAAGTTTTCAGAACAGGAAACAGTAAATATTCTATATTTATTACATTTTTTAGTTTGTCTAGTTGCTCTTTGGCTTAACAAAATTGATTTAAAATATTCCCTTATGATGTTCTTGGCTTTAATTAGTTTTAGACAAATAATTATTTATAAAAGAAAATAATATTGATCTATCTAATTGTAATCATAAAAATCCTTAAACCAATCTACAAATTCTTTTATACCATTTTCATAATTTGTTTTTGGACTAAAATTTATCCATTTCTCTAGAGCTGATGAGTCTGACATTGTTTCTTTCACATCGCCTGGCTGCATTGGTAAATATTCTTTGATAGCCTTTTTACCAATTGCTTTTTCAATAGCGGAGATATAATCCATTAATTTAACTGGATTGGAATTGCCAATATTAAATATTTTATGAGGAGCCCAACTGGACGAAGGCAAAGGTTTTTCTTTATTAAATGAATTATCAGATTTAGGGATTTTCTCTATAAGCCTTACTAAACTTTCTACTACATCATCTATATATGTAAAATCTCTCAACATATCTCCATTATTGAAAACCTTTATAGGTTTGTTCTCCAGAATTGATTTTGTAAATAAAAATAGAGCCATATCAGGTCTTCCCCAAGGACCGTATACAGTAAAAAATCTAAGGCCTGTTGCAGGCAAGTGATATAAATGAGAGTAAGTATGACATAATAATTCATTTGCCCTTTTAGTAGCAGCGTAAAGACTCACAGGATGAACGGCATTATGATCCTCTGAAAATGGAAAGTTTAAACAGCCACCATAAACAGAACTACTGCTTGCATATAAAAGATGCTTAATTTTATATTCTTTAGAAGCCTCTAAAATATTTGTAAATCCTAAAATATTTGAATCTAAATAGGCTTTGGGGTTTTCCAAAGAATACCTAACACCTGCTTGAGCCGCTAAATTGAAAACATATTCAGGTTTGAATTTTTCAAAAATATCATTTAAATTTTTACTATCTTCTAGATTTATTTTAAAGAAAAAGAAATGAGCATTACATTTATTTGCTTGTTCCTTTAATTTATTTAGCCTGGCATTTTTTAATGAGGTATCATAATACGAATTTACATTATCAACCCCTATTATTATATTTGATTTATTAATAATTCTTTTACATAAATTAAAGCCTATAAAACCAGCTGCACCAGTTACTAATATGATCATAAAGAACTTTAAATTTTTATTATAAAACAGGATGAAACTTAAATTTAAGTTTTGTATTGATATTATCTTAAAAATTAAATTTATTTATCTTCATAACCTTAATTGTGAATCACCCTTTTTATAAATTGATTTAAGATCAAAAAATATACAATCAGGTTTTCCAAAACTTTTTATAAAGTTTATTCCTTTATCAAGATAAATATCATGCGGAACGGCTAATAATAATCCATCATAAAAATTTTTTTTGGGATTTCTATTTAACTTCAATTTATAAATATTATAAACCTCTTGCTCATCAACATACTCATCAATAATATCTACTAAACAACCATAATTTGCTAATAATCCATATATTTCAAAAACCTTACTATTTCTTATGTCACTACAGTTCTCTTTAAAAGAGGCACCTATAATTAGTACGTGAATGCTACCTTTGGGAACATTTTCTTTTAATATTCTAAAAAATTTAGAGGATACATATTTTGCCATAGAATCATTTATTGCTCTACCTGCATTAATTATCTTTGGCTGAAATTGAATTTGTTCGCACAAGTACGTCATATAATATGGATCAACTCCAATACAATGTCCGCCTACAAGACCTGGTTGGTAATTATGGAAATTCCATTTTGAGGCTGCAGCTTGAAAAACATCTTTGGAATCAATTCCTAATTTATTAAATATTTGAGCCAATTCATTAAATAAAGCTATATTTACATCTCTTTGAATATTTTCAATAACTTTTGCAGCTTCTGCAACTTTTATAGAACTAGCTTTTAAAGTTCCTGCTTTGATAATAGATTTATATACTGCATCTATATAATCAGCCGCCTCAGGACAACTACCACTAGTCACCTTTACAATTTGGTCAATAGTTTTTGATTTATCTCCAGGATTTATTCTCTCAGGAGAATAACCAAGATAAAAATCAGTATTTAATTGTAAGCTAGTTTCTTTTAAAATTATCGGTAAACAAATTGACTCAGTAGCACCTGGATATACAGTCGATTCATAAATTATAAAATCACCTTTATTTAGATATTTTGAAACCAACTTAGAAGCTTTAATAAGATAATCCAAATTTGGTACTTTATTATCGTCTACAGGAGTTGGTACAGAAATTACAAAGAAGTTAACATCTCTTAGATGTTTTTCAGAGTCAGTGAAGAAAATATCCTTCTCTAAAAAATCTGTTTTATTAATATCATTGTTTTTGTCAAATCCATTTCTTAGACCTTTGATTCTTTCTTTATTTAAATCAAAACCAATTACATTGAAAATCTTAGCGAATGCTAATGCTAAAGGTAAGCCTACATATCCTAAACCTACAACTCCAATTTTAATATCTTTGGTATTTGATTTTCCTGAAATATATTTGTAATTATTCAATCTTCTTTATGGGTATTTTGTTTATAATATTGCATAGGTTCTTAAACCATAATTTATGTAAATAAGTATAAAATTAAAAATTTATCTTTATTATGTATTTTTAAATCCAATTTAATATTAAGGTTTTTTCGATTTTGCAATTATACAAATATTAAAACAAAAAATATTAAGTAAAAATCTTCCAAATGGATTTCCCTCAACTTTAACTACTTTAAAATATTTTTTGATGTCATAAATAATATGATCATAGTCAAAGCCTTTATGCTGAAATCTTTTTACATTATTTGTTCTGCCGAGTGTAATATCTATAATTTCTTTTAAGTGATAATTATAGTTATCTGAATTTAACTTTATTATTCTTTTTAAAAGAAAAAAGAGCCCTTTTTCATTTGGAACAGTTATTAAAAAATAACCATTACAATGTTTAGAAATCTTTTCTAAATAAAGACATACTTGCTCAGGCTCAATATGTTCAAGAGTTTCCATACATATAACTAAATCATAATATTTGTCCTCATTAATTTTAATATCTTTTGCATTTGAAACTTCGTCAAATCTTATATTTTTTTTATTTAAGTAATTTTCTTTTGCAAAATTAAGGCTATTGTTCCAATTTGCATCTAAACCATAATAATTAAATTTCTTAAATGGTAAAAACTCAAGTGTCTTTCCATCTCCACAACCAATTTCTAAAACATTTTTAAATTTAATATTATATTTTTTTATAGTATTTTTGAGCCAATAAAACCGAGAAAGATGTATAAAACGTCTAAGTCTAGACCCATTAAAAAGTAAATTATTATAACTATTAGAACAAAAAGTTATTTTCATTTTTTATTTGATTTGATCAATAATATCTGAAAGTAATATTAGACCTGGATTACCACTTCTTTCAGGATGAAATTGAAAGCCAAATATATTGCCTTTACGAACAGCAGATACAAATTTCTGACCTTCATACTCAGTCTGACAAAGAATTGAATCTCTATCTTCGATATCAACATATGGGGCAAAAGAGTGAACAAAGTATTGATAAATGAGTTCCTTATTTTCAAAAGAATACTTTTCATGATCTTTTAGAAAAGTAATTTTATTCCAGCCCATATGAGGCAAAATTTTATGCTCTCCATCTAAATTTTTATCTAATAATTTGGATACGTTACCTTTTATAAAGTTTAACCCTTTTGTAATTCTATATTCTTCTCCCAATGTGAATAAAAGTTGCATACCTAAACAAATTCCTAATATTGCTTTTTTATTCTTTACCCGCTCCTGAATCAAAGATAAAAGATTTCTAGATTTTATATTATTCATCCCTTCTGGGAACGAGCCTACTCCTGGGATAGCAAGCAAATCTGCTTTTTCTATTTCTTCTTTTGAACTTGTAATGCTTACTTCTGCACCAATATAATTAAATGCATTATTTAAACTTTCAACATTACCCATTCCATAATCCAAAATTGATATTTTAATTTTTTTTGAACGATTTTTATTATCAAAGAAATAATTTGATCTAGGTCTAATGGTGATATTTTCATTTTTAAGAGATTCTTTTACATCGCTTATTTTTAAAGAAGAATTATGCAAAGCCAATCCAATTGCAACTCCTGTAGGTGATTTAAAATTACTGAAAATATCATTAATCTGATTCAATTTAGAAAATCCTCCTCCAAAAACTAAGGGAATTGCAACTAACGGATCAACTTCTTTTATTAAATCAAAATCTGGTCCTTTACATGTGCCATCTTGATCAACTGACGTGATTATTATTTCTCCTGCCCCTCTTTCTTGCACATCAAGTATCCAATCAAATAAGTTTTTATTTGATCTCTCTCTACCTGACTCGATCATGACATCCCATTTTTTATTATCAAAAGATCTTCTAGCTTGAATAGAAACTACTACACATTGACTACCAAATGTTTCGGCCAATTGATTTATTAAAAAAGGATTTCTTACTGCTTCTGAATTAATAGCTAATTTATCTGCCCCATTTGCTAATAATTTCTTTCCATCATCGATTGATCTTATTCCACCACCAGCAGTGATAGGAATAAAAGAATCTTCTGAGGTTTTTTTTAAAATTTCAGACAATCCATTTCTTCCATACAAACTTGCAACCGCATCTGAATAAAAAATTTCATCAATACCTAAAAAACTATATTTCTTTGCAGTCTCCCATGCATCGCCAAGAACTCTTAAACCTTCAAACTGAATTCCTTTAATAAGTCTAGTCCCCTTAACATCAATTCTTGCAATTATTCTTCTACATATACTCATTTAAGATTACTGATTTCCTTTCCAATTTTTAGCAGTCAATTCCTGTGAAATAAAATCTTCATCATCAATATTTTTCCTCAACTCCCATCCTTTACTAGCGGACCATTTCCATAAATGTGGTGATCTGTGATTATCGCAAATCAAATCATAGTACTTTCTATCAAATATTGGGTTTTCAAATAGGTCTGATAAGCTTCCAAACTCATCTGAACTAATAGAAAGGTATCTAAAAATTTCTTCTGACCATCTTTTAGGAAATTCTCCATCATATTTTTTAATAAGAGCTACCCCTTCTTCTCGAGTTATTTCCCCAGATCTAATTTCTTGGGCAGCATCATAAGTAGCTCTTCCTATTCCAAATTTTATAAAAGTAGAATGGTAATGAAAATCATCAACTTTATCATCTATAGAATTATATGTATTATAAGTTCCTGCTGAACGTTCAGGTGCGCCCCTAAAATTTCCATTTTGCATAGAATAATAGTATGCTCCTTGTGGGTGCCATTTTTCATAAAAACCTAGATATTGATAATTAATCTTATTTTTTTCTATTATTTCTCTATCCAAAGGTAAATATGGATCGATATCAACTTTGCTAAGGCCAAAATTTATAAGATCATTTGTTGAGAATCCGCCTATAAAAATATTATCTTTTTGATTTACCGAAAAGTATGCATTAGACATTTTTGGATCTTTAGAGTCCTCTTTTTTATTCCCATATTCAGCTTGATTTTCTCCGTATATAATTAACTCAATATTATTTTGTATTGCAACTTTAGGTGGATAATTTTTTTGACCCAAAATAAAAGGCTGAAAAGGATAAAGTAATTTTTCTGTTGCTAATCTTGTTATAAATCTATGCACCTTCCTATTTGGTGTAAACAAAATATTATCAAAACCCGCATCAATCCAAGCCTGAAGATTTTCCCAGCCCCAATCTGTATAGATATGTGGCGCCCATGTGCAAGTTAAAGGGTGCATTCCGTACTTATATTTTAATAAATGTGCTGTCATAAAGCTATCCTTGCCACCACTTCCTGGGACCAAACAGTCGTAGCTCCCATCATTTTTTCTATATTTGTTGCAAATATCTCTGAATAATGACTCTCTTTCTGCCCAATCAATAGTTTCTTTTTCTTTTTTTACTAAGCAGGCATCACAAATGTTATTTTCATTAAAATTTATTGTATTTTTTTTCTGAAATCCATCATTTTTATGTTCAACACTTGTTGATGGTCTTTGATTGCTAATCACGCACGATTTACAAAATTTAACTTCAGGAGGCAAGCCATATCTAGCTTCCAATCTATTAGAAATTTCTAAGTATTTAGATTTATCAACTCCCTTTGGATAAGGAAATATAAATGACATCAACAACATAAATTATGAATTCTATAATAGCATCTGTTACGAAATCACAACCAAATCAAATAAGTTAGAAAATCACTTTTACAAAACTTATAAATTAAAGTTTTAATAAAAATCTAGATTAAATGAAATAGAAACTTACTATTTTTATAAAAATAATTTTTTAAATATTCATCAAGAATAATTAATTTTAAAGATTTATTTCATAAATTATTTTCTCTTAATTCTATTAAATAGGATTTAATTAATAAAAGAAATTTTGGATGAGAATTTTATATTTATCATATGAAATAAAAAGCAGAGAGATACACTTTTTAAGAGAAATTGCTTATAAAACAATTAAAACTAAAGCCGCTGACATTGTTTATATTGGCAATAAATATATTATTTTCAAATTAGCAACACTAGGTTTATTAATCCCAGGAGTAATATTTATTAAAAGTGCACAAAAATATTTAAATAAAAAACTTAAAAGGATGAAAGAGAATGGTTTCAAAGTTGTTTTACAAGATGCCGAATCAGTATGTGATCTTTATAAAGATAATATGGATTATGACATGTATATGAAACATCCAGATAGTCTAAAATTTATAGAAACTATTTATACATCAAGAACGGATGAAAACAATTGTCTAAAAAAATATAATAAAATTTGTCGTGCTAAAAAAATAGGCTTTTTGAGATTTTCTTATCTATTAAACAAAAATTATTTTAAAAAAATTTATGGCGAAGAAATAAACAAAATACAAAAAGAATATGGAAAACATATTTTAATATTAACTTCTTCCACAGTTTATAAATTTCCACACTCTGGGAATAAATCATTTAAGGGTTCCCAAGGAATGAATGAAGAAAGATTTAAATTACTTTTGGATTGGGCAAACTATTCTCACAAAAATCTTTTCTCTATTTGTGAATTTATTAGATTATTTTCTGAAAAATCCAAAGGGATAAAAATAATTTTCAGGCCACATCCTTCAGAATCAAAAGAATTTTATTGTACTCTTTTTAATGGGATAGATAACGTAATAGTTGAAAACAATTTTTCGATTCACGCTTCATTAGCAGCGGCAAATAGCATAATATTACCTCCTATTTCTACAACAAGCTTTGAAGCTGCAATAATGGAGAAAGAAATTTTCTATTTAATGCCAAAAAGTAGAGATGAATTAGATTTATTTATCAGAAACCACATAACTACAAAATTAGGCACTATTTATGATGATCCAATTTCATTACATAAAGCAATAACTACAAAAAAAATCAAGAAAGATATAAATAAACTATTAAAAAACAAGAAATTAATTGCAACAAATTTCATAAATTTAACTGAAGATACATTGCAAAATTTTTGTGATGATATTAAAAATATTTTCTTCAAGGAATCTTATTATTTTAAGAAATCAGTTAACAAAAAATTAAAATTCCAAGATTTAATTATAAAAGCTACATCTTATCTATTTTCATTTTATACAAATCTCTTTTTCAATAAAAAAAAGTTTTCTTATTTAAATTATAAATTAAAGGGATTTAAGTACGAAGATGATACATACATGTATCATGATAAAGCTATTAAAAGAACAGAGTGTGGAATTTTTGAAAAGTTCTCTTAGATATAATTAAGGTGCAAGATATAAAAGATAATTCTAAAAATTCATATAAATTTGAATTAGATGGGATAAGGGCAACTGCCATAATTGCAGTTCTTATAAATCATTTAAATTATAATTTACTTCCTGGTGGCTATTTAGGTGTAGATGTATTTTTTACATTATCAGGATTTGTAATTTCATATTCAATAAATAATAAAGCATATAAAAATAAAATTGAATTTATAGATAATTTTTATAAAAGAAGGTTTAAAAGACTTGCCCCATCCTTAATAATCTATGTTATTTCAATTTCTTTTTTAATTTCATTCTTTGTTCATAGCGGAGGTACTTATTATTTAACCGCTATTAGTAGTCTCTTTGGTTTATCAAATTTATTTCTTTTAAAGATAAATTCTGGTTATTGGGGAGATGGATCTTATATGAATCCTTTTACAAATACTTGGTCATTATCAATAGAAGAACAATTTTATTTACTATTTCCATTATTAACAACTTTTTTAATATCCAAAAGGGATAATTTCCTTAAATTTAATATCAAATATATTTACTTAATAACTATCTTTTCTTTCTCCTTATACTTAATATTCTATCGAGACTTTGGAGAAATTTCATATTATTTAACCCTTACAAGGATATGGCAAATATCATTGGGAATTATATGCTTTTTAATTTATAAAAAGAATATATTAGAAAATATATTGAATAGTAAATTTAATTTATATTTATCGATTATTTCATTCATATTTTTTATATCGTCTTTTTTTATCCCACAAGACTATTCATTTTTGGGACATATAAGTGCTTCTATATCTACTTTTACTCTAATACTTTCATTAAAAAAACATTCTTATATAAAGAATTTTATGTCAAATAGTTTATTTAAATTATTGAGTAAACTTTCATATCAGATTTATCTTTGGCATTGGGGATTAATTGTAATTTTTAGATGGACTTATGGGATAAATATAATTTCAGTTTTTTTCATAATTTTTCTTACTTTTATTATTTCATTATTAATGCACATATATATAGAGAATCCCATCAGAAAATCTAATTTTAATTTGTCTAATAAATATAATCTAATTATTCTAATTTTTGTTTCTATCATACCATTTGCTTTGGCAAGGCCATTGAAAACCAAATTCTTTCTTGGGGAATTAAGTGGTAAAGAGAAATTATCAAATCCAACAGAAAATGGACTTATTATTGTTCATGGTGACTCGCATGCTGAAGATTTATACAAAATATTTAAAAATAATAATAGTAAACTTAGAATTAAAAGAAACATAATTACTGGATGCAAATACTATGATTTAAATTATTTAAAAAGATGCAAGTCGCAGGAGAATTTGAACGAAAAGCTTTTTAAGTATTCCCAAGAAAGTAAAAACATAATAATTCTTGCATCTAACTTAAATCCTTATTTATCAGGTAATCTAAATCCATTAGTTCATGATTTTGACTTTGGTGATAGAAATTATGATCATTTTGAAATTACTAAAGTAAAAAAATTTATTATTTCAATATTAGAAAACAATAAGGCAAAAATTATTTTTAAGTTACCACATACAACTGTTACTCCTCCTGATATGCCTAAACCTATAAGATGCATAAAAAGAAGTTTTAGACCAAAATTAAATGGTAATTGTTATGTCACTCCAACCAAAAGAATTAACTTTAACGGAGAATATGCAAATTTAAAAAATGAATTCATGGAAATTAAAGAAAAATATTCAAACTTTTATTTATGGGATTTGACCTCAGTTTTATGTCCAAGTGAAATGTGTTACCCAACAAAAGGAGATCAACAATATTTACATGATGAATCGCATATATTTTATACTTCTCCAAATCTAAATAAAAAAATCATTACTTCATTTGAAGAAGTAATTAAAGAAATCAACATCAAAAGAAAATTATAGTTTTCTTTTTAAAACCAAAGAGATCAAGTACAAAGACCCTGGCACTAAAAGTAAATAACTAAGATAACCTTGTCTTGGGCCTGCTGTTAGACCCCACAAAATTTCCAAATCCTGCACTTGCGAATAGGCAAAAGAAATAAATAAGCTAGTAATTCCAAAAATATTTAAACTTTTAAATAGTAATTTTGGATTTAAATATAATAACGAAATCATAATGAATACTACAAATATTATGATAAAAAATCTAATTTCATACCACCAGTAAACAACACTTGCATCTGTTATTAAAAGCCCATTTCTTATCAACTCATTACCAGGCAAGGGAGATATAAAGTGATTTTTAAATGTAATAAAAATATTCTTTAAACTTGGAGTTAAGTAATCCGAAATTTGATAAAAATAAGTACCTAAATTTAAAAATAGAATGCCAATCAATAATGGTGCTAATAACCAAATCCTCTTTATTGTAAAATTTTTTAATAAGTTTAGATTTCGAATATTAAATTGAGAATATAAAATCATGGATGAGATTATCAAAGGAGCTAATGCTGGTTTAGTTCCTAATAAGCCAAGTGAACCTAAATAGAATGGTATCGATTTTAAAGAAAGGAAATTTAATCCCTTTGTAGTTATGATATTTAAAGTCGAACCAACCATTACTAAGGCAAAAGAAACTATTAAATCATCTCTTAGTAGAGTTATTTTTAAAGAAAACAAATAAGGATCAAATAATATTATTATGAGCGAAAATAAGGCGATTTTTTCTCCGTAAATTCTAATTAAAGCACGAGAAAAATAAAGTATAGATAAATATTGTATGAGACCTTTTATATAACCATATATATGCATAGAGTTTGTTTGTAACCATGATTGAAAGAAAATGCCTATTTTTATTATTAATGAATTGATGATGTATTTAGAAATTTTAATTGCATATATACTTGCATTTTGAGACTTATTGAAAAAAGTTAAATCATCATCTGGACCCTTATTTAAGACATAAGCCGCAATACTAAATTGATTAATATTAATAACAAGAACTAAAATTAAGAAATAAATTATTGTTATAAAAAATATCTTTTTCTCACTAAATATTTTCGATTTTAAGATCATAGTTTTAATGAGAATTTTTTAGAAATAATTTAGTGTTTAAAAAATATAATTATAAGATTTTAAAATCATAAATTCAATATAATTAAATCAAAAAAATTAGACAATAATAATTCTTTTTTTATCAATCTTATTAAATTCATACATTTTTTATTTAAAAGCCTATTGAAATTAACGATTCAAATAAACTAGTTAAAGTAAATTAATTTACTAATACATACTGTCAAAAAAATTTATAAAGAATTAGTAAATTGATTAATTTAAATTTATTCAAATTAATCATATAAATTTACATTAATCCTTTAAGATAATAATATTAATATGAATATATAACTAGCAATTTTGAGAATCAAAGACAGAGATATAGGACCAAATCAATTTCCTCTAATTATTGCTGAGATTGGGATAAATCATGGTGGGAATATAGAAATTGCAAAAAAAATGGTTTTTGAAGCTGCAAAAGTTGGTGCTGAATGTATAAAACATCAAACTCATTTCGTCGAAGATGAAATGACTATTGAAGCCAAAAATATTTTTCCACCTAATGCTGATCTATCAATATGGGATGTAATTGCAAATAGCGCTTTATCCAAAGATGAAGAAGTCCAGCTAAAAAAATATACCGAAAGTCTTGGTATGATCTATATTTCAACCCCTTTCTCAAGATCCGCTGCAGACTTCCTTGCAGAAATTGGAGTCCCAGCATTCAAAATTGGCTCTGGAGAATGTACAAATATTCCATTAATAAGGCATATAGCAAAATTCAATAAGCCCATTATATTATCTACGGGGATGCAATCAATCGATAGTATAAGAAATTCGATAAAAATAATTGAAAATGAGGGGATAGATTTTGCTCTTTTGGAATGTACAAATCTTTATCCATCTAGTCCAGAGTTTGTATCTTTAACAGGAATTAGAGAATTAAAAAATAATTTTCCTAATGCAATTGTTGGATTCTCTGATCATTCGATTGGGCCGCACATGGCAATATCTTCTGTAGCTTTGGGAGCATGTATTATAGAAAGACACTTTACTGATAGTCGATATAGAAAGGGTCCAGACATTTCATGTTCTATGGATCCAATAGAATTAAAATTATTAATAGAGAAGTCAAAAGAAATTTTTATAGCCTCAAAAAATACGAAAAAAAGAACTAGCCCAGAAGAGGAAGTCTATAAATTTGCTAGAGGAAGCATTGTTGCTGATAAAGATCTTCATAAAGGTCAGATTATTGAAGAGAAAGATATATGGGCAAGAAGGCCTGGGAATGGAGAAATCCCTGCAGAAATGTTTGATCAACTAATAGGCAAGAAAGTAAAACATCCAATAAGATATAATTCCCAACTTAAATGGGATGATTTCTCTGATGAAAAATAAAAACGAAGAATTTAGGAAGAAAAAAATACTTTTCGTGAGCGGAACAAGGGCTGATTTCGGTAAATTAGAACCATTAGCTTCCGAAGCTTTTAATAATGGCTTTCATATAACATTCTTTATTACTGGGATGCATATGCTCGAGAAATATGGTCTTACGAAAGAAGAAGTAAGTTCACATAGGGAATTTGAGACAATTGAATTTCTTAACCAAAGAGATGGTGATCCACAAGATGTAATTTTATCAAAAACAATATTAGGCTTTTCTGATTATTTAAATGAGCTCAATCCAGATCTAGTTGTTATACACGGTGACAGGGTTGAAGCTTTAGCTTGCTCTATAGTTTGTGCTACCAATTACTATTTGTCTGCACATATAGAAGGTGGAGAGGTCTCAGGAACTATTGATGAATTATTTAGACATTGCAATAGTAAACTCTGCTCATTACATCTTGTAAGTTCTGATAAGGCAAAAAAAAGAGTTTTGCAACTTGGTGAACCGGAGACAAATATTTTTGTGATAGGTTCTCCAGAATTAGATCTGCATGGATCTGACTCTGGCGTTGATATAAATGAAGTAAAAAAACGTTATGACATTAAATTTGATGAATTTGGTATTTGTATTTTTCATCCTGTCACTTCAGAAATTAATAGCATTGAACAACAAGCTGAGTCTTTATTTAATTCTTTAGAAAATTCCGGGAAAAACTTCGTTGTAATTTTGCCTAATAATGACCCTGGCAACAAAAAAATAAAAAATAAAATTAATAATTTAGATTCAAAAAGATTTAAAGTCTTACCTTCAATGAGATTTAATTATTTTTCAGAACTAATTAAAAATTGTAGTATTTTCATAGGTAATTCAAGTGCCGGGGTAAGAGAATTACCATTCCTTGGAATTTGTTCAATCGATATTGGATCAAGACAGTTAAGAAGGTCCGATGCAAAATCAATAATTCCAATATCTCCTTACGATAGTGATCAAATAATTAAGGCAATTAATAATAATTGGAATAAAAAATTTCAACCTGATCTTGAATATGGCAAGGGTAATGCCGCAAAGAAATTCGCTGAAATACTTTTAAAAGAAAATATCTGGAATAATCCACTACAAAAAAATTTCAGAGATCAATTATGAAGGATTTTATTTCAGTCATACCTATCAGGGAGGGTTCAAAAGGTTTAAAGAAAAAAAATCTTTCGATTATCAATGGAATTCCTTTATATTTAAGGGCGGTAAATCAGGCTTTAAGAATTACAGATAAATGTATCCTAAATACAGATATTCCAGAAGTAATAAATAAAAAGTTTCAACATAATGTGCAAATTTATAATAGGGACAAGAAATATGCAAAAGATGATACATCTATGAATATTGTTCTTAAGGATTTATTTTCTAATATCAATCTAAAAGATAAAATAATACTTCTTTTACAAGCGACTTCACCTTTAAGAATAGATAAAGACATTAAGGAAGCAATTAATATTTTTAAATCAGGTCAGTACTCTTTAGTTTTAAGTGTAAAAAAAGTTAATTCTGGAGTTTTAAAACAAGGGTATATAAATAATAAAGAATTCATACCAATCAATAAAAAATATCTTTTCTCTAACAGACAGTCTCTTCCAAATATCTATGCTCCAAATGGAGCTATTTATATTTTTTCAGTAACCGATTTTTTAAAAAATAATTGTATCCCTTCAGATAATATTGGATTTTATGAAATGCCTTTAGAAAGATCAATTGATATTGATAATAAAAAAGACATTATAAAAGTTAATGAATTAATTAAAAACGGTTATTAAAATACAAAAATATTTATTCAATAAATCAATTCATGAGCAATAAGATCAAATATTGGGAACATAATTCTTCTTTTCACACAAAAGAGTATAATCTTAATTCTCTAATTGCCAAACAAATTTCTGAGAAAGATAGTCTTGAAGAATTATCTAAAGCCTATACCCACATAAATTCTGAATGCTTAAATAAATTTTTTAAATATATTCCTGAAATAGAAAAAATTTTTGTTGGTAAAGGCATAGACCTCGGAGGAGGTCCAGGAGTATTATCTGGGACACTAATTAAATATTTTAAAAATATAAAAATTCTTATACTCCTAGAATTATGCGCTGAAGCCCTAAAGTATGGCTTTCCAATTGTAGATAAATACTTATTAGATAATACAAATCGGAACAAGATTTATCCAATATGTGGGAGTTTCGACCAAATTAATTTACAAAATAAAAGTTTAGATTTTGCTGTAGCTTGGGACGTAATTCATCACAGCTTAGATCCAATAAAAACTCTTAAAGAAGTAAAAAAAGTATTAAAAAGTAATGGCTATTTAATTATCGTAGACAGAGCCCATGATGACAAAACCCCACAAGCAGAAATCGATAGAATGCTAAATATAATTTATCCAGAAAAATTCATAGAATCAAACTTCCTGAAAAAAGGTACCATACTCTCAAGAAGAGATAATGGTGAACATGAATATCGATTTAAAGAATGGAAAAATTTTTTTAAAAAAAGTGGATTTAAAATTATTTATGAACAGTTATTTCTGGAAAATCACCCAAGAAATGAACAATATTTGAATGACGCAGATATTAAACAACAGTATTTAAGTTTTGAAATTGGCGGATTTGAAAGAAGAAAGGTTGTATTTGTATTAAAACCTAATTAAAAAACTATAAATCAATTTAAAGCAATTTAACTATTACTGGCTACACTGACCATAGGGGAATTCGTTGCAATCATATCTAGGAAGAAATTGTACTGAATCAAGATAGTCTTTTTCTTTAATATCTCTTGATTGAACATTAAATGAATATTTAACATTTTCTGCATTAAGAATCTTAATCGTATCTTTATTAAAAGAATGAAAACCTCCATAAGGGTGACAATAAGTTTTCACTAAATTTGAAGTAATACTATCTAACAAAGAAAAAGAATTTCTAATTTGCGCAAGCTGTTCCTCAAAAGATAATTTACTCATGACTAAATGATTTACACCATGTGATCCTATAATATTGCCTTCTTGTTTCATCTCTCTAATATCTCTTTTGGATAAATAAAAACTACTTGAAAAGAATTTATAATTTAATTTTTTTGCTAAAATATCAATAATTTCTCCTCTCATTTCATAATCTATATAATAATTTAGTATCCTTTTAATTTCTCTAATATTCTTATAATTATTTTGTGTATTATATGTATATTCAGAGAATTCTTGACGTTTCTTATCTTGGACCATTTCTTCAGAAATCAAATAACTTAATAATTCGTATATTTCATTTCCTGTAAAAGCTCCGCACAACAAATGAATTTTATGTACATCTAACAAATCATTTTCCATATAGGGAAATGTAGGAATATAAAATATTCCAAACAAATTTCTTTTCTTTAATTCAGGGAAGACATAATCATAATGGCACTTTAAAGCATCATCAAATGTCAACAGAATCTTATTTTTAGAATTTTCAATAATTCCAAATTCAATAAATTTATCCCAATCATCCTTTTGAACAAAATCATATTTTTCTTCAAAAAAATCTAATTGCTTACAAAAATTTTTAAAATCAAGAAATTTAAAAAAAGGATATTTACTATCAACTTCTTGCACATAATGATACATTATTGCTTTCATGACTTTATCCCAGGATTCTCCAAAATGTTTATAAATTTATTTTCTTTTTGGAGAAACTTTTCAACAATACCTTTTCCAAAATTGTCGTACAATTTTCTGCATGCCACATCATTAAAGTCTTTAGATAAATAAAGTTTGCCATTAATTTCATTTGGCTGATTCATTTCCTTTAAATTATCAAAATTTAAAATTATTTTCTTATAAACATTAGTCATTTCTTTTATTAAACGATTACCTATTGTATGTGGACTGTCGCCTAAATATATTTCTGCTCTTATTTGATGAATGATTTTACCTGTATCTATTCCTGAATCTAGATGCATAAAAGTAGCACCAATCATTTCTGGTTCATTTTTTATTAATGGCCATATATTAGTTCCGCTTCCTCGATAATATGGAGAAAGTCCTAAATGAACATTTAAGAATTTATTATTGAATACATTTATTAATTCCGATTTTATTAATGAAGACCCATAACATATTAATAAATCGGGATCTAAATCAATGATTTTTCTGACAATTGAATGTTTATTAATATCTCCTTTTTTAATAAAGACAGGCGATGAATCATCTCTAACATAATTTACATGAAACTCAAAAAAGTCTTTTTCTGACTGATTTCTTGCTAAAACATGTTCCATTTCAAGTTTTGAGCTAGATTTATTATTCTTTACTCTTGTCTCTAAACTTTTTTCTTTACCTTCACAAAAACTTGCTAAAACATTTATTCTCTCATCAAGAGCAATGGTTTTTCTAAAAAATATATGCCTAGTCTCACTACCTGTTAATATCACTATCCTCTTAGTCATTTTTTTTATTTTTTATAAAATAAAGTACTATTAGATTATTATTTATTATCACATAAAATTACAATTTTTTTTAAAGATCATTTTTTATTTCTTACAAAAAGATGTTTTTTTGAAAATAAAAATTTATTTTTGCTCTAAGAAATAAATGGATTAATTAATACTTGTCTCTTTTCATCTTTCCAATAGTCTATTTTTCTAATGGCATGATCAAATATATGACAAAAAAACATTTGATCTAGATATCTAGCATTTTTAAATTTTCTTCTACTCCTCAAACCCCTCATTTTACATATTTTTCTCAATAAATTATTCTTATTAAATTCAGAAATTGCTAAAAGTTCTCCACAATATTCATTATGATCTGGTTGAGCAATGTCATCAAAATAAATAGGTACACTTGAAAGATAATATTTACTATCAAATTTAAAAATTTCTAAACAATCAACTGTACTAGAGTAATAATCAACATCAACAGAAACAAAAGCAATTTTATTTTTTTTACTTTTAATTTGTTTATAAAAATCTTGCATAGTATTACGTATTTCTCCATATATAATGGAAGTCTTTGGAGGCAAATTTGAAGATCTTAAATTAATTGGAGGGAAATCCTTTTCTCTATATTTTTCAGGGTGATCTCTATAATCTATTGGTTTAGGCATCCCCAAACCTGTATCAAATCCAATTATCTCGTAATCTATTTTATAAATTTTGCTTAGTTTTTTTGCAATTAAGGCCATTCTATAAAGACCATCTCCAGAAGCTACCCCAAATTCGATTATATAGATCTTCTTGGTTTTTTCATTCGATGCTTTTGAAAAAGCCAAATCAATGCCAAATGCATATGGAATTTTCTGTACCAAATCGTATGAGATCTTAGCTTTAAAATCACCAAATAATAAGACAAATATAGATACCAAGTTGTATATAAGGGGGCTACTTAATCTATCTAAATAAATCCTTCTCCAGGTTTTAATATTAAATAATTTTTTAAATGCAATATTTAATTGAATTATTGTCATTCTATTTTATGATTCGCATTAATATAATAATTTTAAGAACTCATATACTAATAAAAATTATTTTTTATTCACTTTTCGATTACAAAGCTGGTAAAAAAATTCCCTTGATTCTTCAATATTAGTATTATGGAAACTTAAGTTTTTAGGTAATTTATATTTAGGTAAAGTAATTATAGATGGAATATATTTGTACCACAACCTTTTCCAACTTAATCTTTTCAAGAAATATTTAATTAAATTTTTAATTAAATTCTTAACTTGAGTAACTAAAGTACTTTTATTAATATTCCTCTTTTTTTTCTCGAATTCCAAGCCATATAGAGTTGAATTAAATTTCTTTAAACTAAGTCCTAATAAATTCAAAATTCTTTCAAAATTCTTAGTAAATTTTATTGCTATTGAACTATATCCAACATTAAGTTTTGGTTTATTTTTAAATATTAAAGAATTATAATCTATGTAAGAAATTAATTCATCATTAGAATAATCTAATATTCCAATAACATCACAAAAAGATCGAGGACAAATTAATTTTTGCATAGGTATACAAAAAACTTTTTTGAAATATGATTTATATAAATCAACCAATTCTTGATAATTTATATAGTCAATATTCATAAAATTATGAACTGGATATTTTTTAAAAAATTTCCATCTTTCATCCTTATTATTTATAAAATAATCATCTTCATAAATAACCTTTCCATCTTTAACAGCATAAAGATAGTTAGATCTCAACCAATCAATAGGTTCTCTAAAACTTATAATTATTTCAACATCCTGATCAAAATTCTTTTTCAAGAATTCAAAGTTTGTTAGCCAATTGGATGGCGCACCAATCAATCCTTCGTAAGAAATAATTATTGGTATATCATCAATTGAATTACCCCAAATATTTTTATTATCAACTTCTAAATCATAATAAGATGCCTCTTGCAACTTAATGAGTGATTCTCTATCATTTAAAAATTTAATTAATCCAATTTTTGCAATTAAAGGGAGAACATTAAATTGAAAAAATGTAGTTCCAGTCCTTCCCAATCCTATATGAAGAATCTTTCTCATTATGCTAATTAAAAAAATCAAAAATTATTTTTAATTTGTTTTTCATAATTATAAATTCAAACAATAAACATATATATTATTCTAGTAAATCATACTAACAAAATATCTCTTTCAAAATGTAATTCAACTTGAGTATATGAATATTAAAATAAAAATTTTTTTAAGAGATTTATAAGAGATGCTTATTAAAAAATATTTTATGGAGCCAAGCGGATTTGAACCTCTGACCCCCTGCATGCCATGTAGGTACTCAAGTAAGCTATAACTTGAGTTTGCAACTGTTTTAGCTAAGTTGGTCGCAGGGCTGGTCGCTTAAAAAACTTTATTTTTGATAAGAGTAAAAATGATAAATTATTATTAATTTGAGTCCAAATCTAAATTTGATTTTTTAGCTTTTTTATTCTCTTTCCATTTTTTATATCTTTCTTTTGCTTCCTCTCTCAT
>MDTG01055658.1_pt1 | contig 24231 bp, 19 predicted proteins | sample 811421 | NCBI WGS metagenome assembly MDTG01 (sample SAMN05326645, study PRJNA326480) | marine metagenome | isolation source: seawater | place: Pacific Ocean: South East | collected 2011
GGTATAAAATTTTATGAGAGAGCAGAAATTAAAGACGCAGTTTCATATTTGAGAATAATAAATCAAAAGTATGATGATCTTGCCTTAGAAAGAGTTATAGTAAACCCAAAAAGAGGTGTTGGAGAGAGTACTATTAATCAAATTTACACTTTTGGAAAAAAAAATAATTTATGTTTAGAAGACTCTATTATCAAAATTTTAGAAAAAGGTGAATTTAAGCCTAAAATTAAAACTGCATTAAATCAACTGATGAATATGATCTTTAAATGGCGAAGAGATGCCAAAAAAATTAAGCACTTCGATTTACTTAAACTTGTACTTGATGAGTCTGGATATTCATCGATGTTAAAAGATAAAAAAGATTTAGAAAACGAGAATAGACTTGAAAACTTAAAGGAGCTTTTGAGAGCTATGCAAGATTACGATAGTTTACAAAGTTTTCTCGAACACGTAGCCTTGGCTACATCAATTGATCAAGAGTGGGAAGGAGCAAAAGTCAACTTAATGACAATGCACGCTGCAAAAGGTTTAGAGTTTGATGTTGTTTTTCTTCCAGGATGGGAAGAGGGGCTTTTTCCTCATCAAAAATCATTAGAGGAAAAAGGTGATTTAGCTTTAGAAGAGGAAAGAAGACTAGCATATGTCGGTATCACCAGAGCAAAAAAAGAGGCCTACCTATCTTTTGCAATGAAAAGAGCTTACCACGGTGATTGGTTGGATGCTTTGCCTTCAAGATTTATAAACGAGATACCTGAGGAAAGCGTTGAAAAAAATGAGGTAAATTTTGAGAGGTCGATAGATGATTTTGAATTTAATCAAGACAACTCTCTGGAATTTCAAGAGGAATATAGAAGCCCAGGTTGGGAAAGATTTCAGAAGAAAAATAAAATGCTTAAATGGAAAAAATAAAGAAATTAAAAAAAATCTTAAAAAATAGAAAAATTGACGGATATATCATACCAAAAAATGATGAATTTTTTGGAGAATATACTCCTAATTATAAAGATAGACTAAAATATATCTCAAACTTCTCAGGCTCCTTTGGATTTGCTTTAATTTTAAAAAACTATAATTTTTTGTTTGTAGATGGTCGGTATATTTTACAAGCTAAAAGAGAGTCTGGAAATTACTTTAAGATTAAAAACATTATAAAAGAACCGCCAAAAAATATTTTAAAAAATAAAAATCTTAAAATAGGTTACGATCCAACAATTCTTTCAAATAAATTACTTAATTATCTATTTTTTAATAAAAGAATTAAATTAATTCCTATTTACGAAAATTTGATTGATAAAATTTGGGAAAGAAAAACAAAATTTGCAGTTAAAAAATTTTATTTGTTATCTAATTCTTCTTTTGCACAGAATTATAAAACTAAAATAAAACAAACAGTTGATAATTTAAAAAAAATTGGAGCTGATTTTCTTTTCATTACTGCGAGCGAAAATAATGCCTGGTTGCTCAATATAAGAGGAGGTGACTCAGATTTTTCTCCCCTTCCAAATAGCTATATTCTTATACAGAAAAATGGAAAAATTAATTTTTTTTGTAACACAAAAAAAGTTTCAGATTCATTAAAAAAAAAACTTCTAACAGTTGAATTTAACGACATCAATTTAACTGGAAAAGTTTTGTCCAAAATTAAAAATAGAAAATTTGTCATTGACCATAAAACTTGTTCAATTTTTTTTGAAAGCATTATTCGAAAAAATAATTTCATTATAAAATTGAATGATCCTGTTTATAATTTTAAGGCAATTAAATCAAAAAAAGAAATTAAGAATATTCAAAAAGCACATATCTTTGACGGTGTAGCTCTAACAAAATATATTTTTTGGTTGAAAAAAAATTTTTTAAAGAGAAGGATTACTGAAATAAGTGGAGAACAAAAATTGTTAAGTTTTAGAAAACAGAACAAATTTTTCAAATTTTTAAGTTTCCCCACTATCTCAGGCTCAGGCCCTAACGGTGCAATTATTCATTATAAGGCTACAAAAAAAACTAATAGAAGATTAAAAAAAGGAGATATTTATCTTGTAGACTCTGGTGGTCAGTACTTATATGGAACCACAGATGTAACAAGGACAGTTTCACTTAATAATTCAAATGAAAGAATTAAAAATATTTTTACAAGAGTTCTTAAGGGTCACATAGCAGTTTCAAATACTAAACTCAAAAAAAATATTACTGGGGCAATATTAGATAGTCGAGCTAGAAAATATCTAAGGCAAATAAATTTAGATTATGCGCATGGAACAGGTCATGGGGTTGGCTATTTCTTAAATGTTCACGAGGGACCTCATTCTATATCAAAAAGCAATCTATCATTTTTTAAAGAAGGTATGATAGTTTCAAATGAACCAGGATATTATGAAAAAGATTATTTTGGAATAAGAATCGAAAACTTAATTTATGTAAAAAAAAGAAAATTAGAAAATCTTTTTGAAAATTTAACTCTTGTTCCGTTAGATAAAGAATTAATTGATAAATCAATTCTCAATGAGAATGAAATTTATTGGATTAACAAATATCATAAAAGGGTATTTAATAGTCTTAAAAAATATATGAATAAGGTCGAATTTCTTGAACTGCAAAAATCTTGTTCAGCTATTTAAGATTTCATTCCACTCTTTTTCTAAAATAATTTTAATTTTTAATTCTTTAGCTTGATCAATTTTTTTTTTAGTCGGCTTTGAGTCACCAACTACTAAATAATCTAATTTTTTTGAAATTGAACCTAGCACCTTTCCACCATTGTTCTCAGCTATAGTTTTTGCCTCTGATCTACTCATATTTTGAAAACCGCCAGTAAACATTAACTTCTTATTTGAGAACTTTCCAACATTTATTGATAATTTAAAATCTTTTATATTTAACTTATTTAAAAGTTTTAAAATAATTTCAGTATTTATTTTATTGTTAAAAAAATTATTAATTGAGTTTATTTGTGTCTCACCTATACCGTCTAAATCTGCTAAATTTGTTAATAGTTCTTTTCGACTTTTTGAAATGAATAATTTTTTAAAGTTTTTTACATTTTCAAAAAAGCCTGCAAGTATTTTTGCATTTTCAAGACCTATATGCCTTATACCTATAGAATAAATAAATTTATGAAGCGAAACATCCTTAGATTTTTCTATTGCTTTTTTTAAGTTGTTAATTGATAGATCGCCCCATCCCTCAAGTTTATTTATTTTTTTATAGTCTAGCGCAAAAATATCAGAGGGTTCTCTTATAAATTCTAAGTCCCAAAATTGTTCTATAACTTTTTTACCTAAACCATCAATGTTAAAAGCCTCCTTGGAAACTATATGCTTAAGTTTTTCTTTTGCGATAAATTTGCACTCATAACCCTTTATGCAACGTCTAACTGCATCTTGTTTTCTAGTACTTTTGCTGAATTCTTTAATTGTCTCGGCTCCACATAAACATATTTTAGGAAATATGAACTTTACAGAATTTTTTTTTCTTTTGGTAAGATCAACTGATAGAACCTGAGGGATAACATCTCCAGCTCTTTGTAGTTTAATAGTATCTCCAACACGTATATCTTTTCTACTTATTTCATCTTCATTGTGTAAAGTTGCGTTAGATACTACAACACCTCCTACAGTAACAGGTTCAACTTTTGCAACAGGAGTAATAGCACCAGTTCTACCTACTTGAATGACTATATCATTTATTTTTGTTACAGCTTTTTGAGCCGAAAATTTATATGCAATTGCCCAACGTGGTGAATTTGATGTGTTACCAAGTCTTGTTTGCAAGTTTAAATCATTAACTTTATAAACAAGTCCGTCTATATCATAATCTAAAGAAGATCTTAATTGATCAATTTTTGAATGTTCAGATTCAATCTCGTTTATTCCTAAAACTCTTTTTGATAAAGGATTTGTGATGAAACCCCAAGTGCTAATTTTGTCTAAAAACTCTAATTGAGTTTTGAATATCATTGGTTCTACTGCACCAAATCCATAAGCAAAATATTTTAGTGGAATTTTTGAAGTCTCTTTAGGATTTTTTTGTCTTAAGGAACCTCCTGCTGCATTTCTTGGGTTTGCAAAATTATTTTTGATATGAAAAAAATCTTTCTTTCCTATAAAAACCTCACATCGTATTTCTAATAAACTAGGTATATTTTTCGATAAAATTTTTTTTGGAATAGATTTTATAGTTTTTAGGTTTTCCAAAATATCCTCTCCGATTACTCCGTCTCCTCTGGATAATCCTTTAACCAAATACCCTTTTTCATAAATTAAAGTAGCAGATATTCCATCAATTTTTGGCTCTAAAAAGAATTCAATATTTTTTTTTTCAAAATTAAGAAAATTATTAATTTTCTTTATAAAGTCTTCCATATCTTTTTTATCAAAAGCATTCGACAAAGAGAGCATTGGCTTTAAATGTTTAATCTTTTTAAACTTATTGGAAGGAGGAGAACCTACTATATTTCTCACAGATCCAAATTTTTTTAAATAGGTATAACTATTTTCTAACTCCAAAACATCTTTTTTCAAATTATCATATTCTTCATCTGATATTTTTGGTGTATCTTTTGAAAAGTAATTTCTATTATGATTTTTCAGATCATTTAATTTCTTTTTGTAGATATTAATAATTTCTTTTTTATCCATTCATCAATTTATTTTATCATTTCTATTATTCCCTTAATGAAATTTTTACTTTTCTTTTCGTCTTTTTCAATTTTTTTCACTTTTTCATAATCTTTATTAAATATTTTATAGGACTGTTGAAACCATTCGCTAGAGTTATAATTATATCCTAAAATACTTGCATATTTTTTTGCCTCTTCCTCTAAACCAATATGGTAATGAATTTCAACTAATCTATGAAGTGCCTCCTCTATAAAAACTGTTTTGTCATAAATTTTTACTACTTTTTTGAGTCTATTAATTGCAGGAACCCATTTCTGAGTTGAGATATAAAATTTTGCAATATAGATTTCTTTTGCAGCAAGTTGATTTTGTATTAAATCTTTTTTAAATTTTAAATCAATTGCGTACTCAGAGTTAGGATACTCGCTCAAAAAAAAATCGATCTGTTCGCTTGCTTTGATTAAAGGTTCAATATCTCTTTTTTCATCTCCAATTTGTTCATAAAAAATTATTGCTTTTAAATAATTTACATAAATAACGTTTTTGTCAGCAGGATAAATTTTTAAAAATCTTTCTATATTTTCTAGAGCATCACTATAAAAATTTATAGCGTATAATGAGTATGAGGACATTATAGATGCCTTAGCAGCTAGTTGAAGATCTTCAAAAACTAGTTCAGCTTCTGAAAACTTCTTATGCGCGAAAAAATAATCGTTCTTATTGAATGCTTCTAATCCTTCCTCGTAAACATTATAAGGATTTTTCTGAGTAGAAACTAATTTATCGTCTTTTTTTTTAGCGCAAGACTCTAAAGAAATAATTAACAATAAAGAAATGAGAAAAATTCTAACCACTTTAAAGTAATATCAGAATTGATAAAAAAATGTATGAAAAAAATTATTTGATTTTAAGCGCTAACTGCAAACTTTATTTGTTGATTTAAATTAATCTTTTTTGAAACAACGGAGTCTTTTAGTGTAAATATTTCGAATGAATTTGAGGTATTCAATATTTTTCTTAAAAACATATTGCTTAACTGATGTCCACCTTGGTAACAAATAACTTTGCCAGTAACTCTATATCCTGAAAGTAAAAAATCACCTGCCAAATCTAATATTTTGTGATTAACAAATTCTTTTGCGTTTCTTAAGCCACCCTCATTCATAACTTTTTCATTACTAACGACTAAAGCATTCTCAAGAGAGCCACCTTTTGCTAATCCAGCTTTTTTTATTTTTTCAATATCTTCAAATAAACAAAAAGTTCTCGAGTTTACAATGTCCTCTAAACCATCTGTTTGAAAATTTACTACGTTTCTTTGATCTCCTATTAACTTGTTTTGATAATTAAGTTGAAAATCAACCTCAAGAGAATTTTCTAATGGCATAATATTAATTCTTCTTTGCCCGTCTAAAAGTTCAACCTTATTTAATAATCTTAAATATTTTCTTTTATTATTAAGAGTTCTTAAACCTGATTTTTTAAGTGCTTTTAAAAAGTCTCGTGCAGATCCATCTAAAATTGGAACTTCTTCGCTATCTATTTCAATAACTGCGCTGTCAATTTCTGAAATGTAAATTGCTGCAAGTAGATGTTCAACTGTTGAGACTTTTACTCCGTGCTTATTTTCCAAAGTTGTACATAATTTAGCCGAAGAAACATTTTTAAAATTAGCTTCAATTAAATTATTAGACTGAAGATCAACTCTTTTAAAAATAATTTTTTGATTTAAGTCGCTTGGAACAATTCGAATCTTAGAAGGCTTTCCTGAATGCAGACCTATGCCTTCAATAGTGACCGGATTTTTAATAGTATTTTGGTAAACAAGTTGCATCACAGTGTTATACATAAATTGTGATTTTCACTTAAAACAACAAATGTTTCTAAAAAAAACAGAATTTAACTAAATATAGTGTCAAAAAGTCTTTTCATCACTGATTTTTGACTATCTACCACTGGAACAGCCTCTTTTTTCCAACCAAAATGGACAATTTTATTCGCTTGTTCAATGAGTCTCTCAATGGAGATATCTTCAGTAAAATTTAATTTAAAATAGTTATTATTAGAAAAAGAAGAATTGTAAGCTTCCTTAAAATAATTGTGGTTATTTAAATAGTTTATATTAAGCAAAATCATTAAATCTTTTTTCAAAAAACTTTTTAAATTTACATTTTTTGTAATAATTAACTCTGAAAACTCTTCAATTCTTGCTTGCGCTACATCATACAAGAGGCTTTTTTTTATTTTTCTATAATTTTCATCTTCGAAAAAATCTCTTGCTATAAGATCATCTTTAAGTATTTTTTTACTAAAATCTAAATTTTCAAGTATTTTTTTCACTTTTTCAAATTTTAGAGATGTTACTTTAGAGATATCTTGTAAAACCAGATTTGTACCAAAATCAAATTTTTGTTCAAATATTAATGTTCCATCTTCAAAAAAAAATACCTCAGAGCTTTCATTATTTATTTTTATAAAAAAAAAACTATTTAAATTTTGATTTTGTTCAGAAATATATGTGCCTTTTAGGTAATTAAGTAATATAAACTTTTTAATTTTTAAATTACACCTATTAAAAATATTATGAAAATTTTTCTGATTGTTATTATTTGATAAACAGAAAGTTAATTCATGAGAATAAAAGTCTCCAAATAAACCTATTGGTAAATTATCAAATCTTTTTTTGTCTAAATATGATTTTGCATTAAAAATATGAATTATTTTTTTACTGCTTTCATTATGTTCTAAATTGGTTTTAGATAAATTGATAATATAACTAATATTCTCTTTTTGTATTTGAGAACCATTTAATTTTTTGAATCCTGATAAACTAACGAAAGAAGAATTTGAATCATTTAATATTATTATAACCTCTTTAAATAGGAAATTAATTTTCTGTTCAATTTGAAAAAGATTTTTTTTTACAATACTTATCATAGCTTGTAGATTTGCAACATTTGGACTTCCTAAATTAATGTGGACAGTATTCTTATAAATAATCTCAAAATTTTCATTTTCATCTTTATTGGCTACTAAGAAAATATAATCTGAATCACTAATTTTGACGTAAAGTTCTGGTGAGAAGATTCGCATTATTTATTTTAGAATAAGTTGATTATTAATTCTATAATCAAATATCTCATATTTATCATATATACTTTGTTTGTTTAAATTAATAAAATTTTTTAAACTTTCTTCATAATTCTTTTGTGGAAGTTTGATAATTTTTTTTTCGTATGTTTCTAGATCCCATCTTTTGCTCTCAAAATAATAATAATTTTTAATAATATCTTTTGGAAAATTAATCTTATTTAAAGTGTTATATATAGTTTTAAATTCGTTTTGATTTCCGAAGACTGTTGGCAAAGCTTTAAATTCATATTTTTTTTCAAAGTCAACTAACTTCATATTCTCGCTTATATAAAATTTTTTTTTTTTTAATTGTAAAATAGCGATTGGTTTTTTTTCATAAATTATAATTTTAAGTTTATTTGGATATATTTTCTTTATTTTAAAACTTTCTATAAAGCTTATCTTTTTAAGTTCTTTTTCAATACTAGAGCTGTCTAAAAGAAAAAGACTGGTATTATACAGAAAAGCTAAATCACTTTTAATTTTCTTCTCACTGACAATGAAATTATTTTCGATATCAATTTTGTTTAATTTAAATTTATTACCGAAGGATAAATTTTTTGGATTATAAGTGCTAAAGAATAATAATAATGCTAGCGCAATTACTAATTTTATTTTCATCTATTTATGCTTGCATCTAATAAGATTTTTTCTATAAGATTATCAAAGCTTATACCTTTATATTCTGCTATCTCGGGAACTAGAGAAAGATTTGTCATTCCTGGTTGAGTATTAATTTCTAAAATATTAAATTTATTATTATAAAATTTAAAATCTGATCGAGTAACACCTCTACAACCTAAAACTTTATGAGCTTTTTGAGCTATATTTAAAACCTCTTTATATTTTTTTTTGTTAAGTCTAGCTGGCATAATATGTTTTGTTTTTGCCCCTTTAGTATATTTTGCTTTGTAATCATAAAAAAATCTTTTTGGGATCAGTTCAATAGCTCCTAGAGGTCTCCCATTTATTATTGCAACTTGAATCTCTTGGCCGTTTATGTATTTTTCAAAAATTAATTGATTATAACTTTTATATAATTTTCTTGCATCCTTGATTAAAGCATTCCTATTTTTACAAATTTTTACTCCTAAACTGGATCCTTCATCAGTAGGCTTTATAACTATTGGAAATTTAATCTTTTTCATCTTTTTTTTTAAATTTTGAATATTGAAGTTCTTTTTTTCTATTGAAAAAAATTTAGGTGTTGTAATTCTATTTTTGATAAAGATGTCTTTAGAGATAATTTTATTCATAGCGTTATACGAACTTACGACTCCTGAGTGAGTATAGGGAATTTTTAAATACTCAAAATAACTTTGAGCTATTCCGTCCTCACCAAACTTACCGTGAAGAGCATTAAAAATAACGTCTATTTTTTGTGGGTTTATTAGATTAAAATTTTTATACTTCGGATCAAAAGTTGAAACATTATAACCTTTATTTTTAAGAGCTTTAATGCAAGCCCTACCACTATCTAGGCTTACAGCTCTCTCACCTGAATTTCCACCTAAAACGACTAAAACATTTTTAAATTTTTTTTTATTCACCTATAATTTTAATCTCTAGTTCAAGATCAACTCCAGTTTTTTCTAATACTGTTTTTTTAACTTTTTTTATCAAATTTTCTATATCAGATGAATTTGCTTTACCGTTATTTACAAAAAAATTACAATGTTGTTGAGAGATCGTTGCATCACCTTCTTTAAATTTTTCACAACCTGATTCTTTTATTAACATCCAAGCCTTTTTTCCGTTAATTGAATTTTTAAATGTGCTGCCGCAGGTCTTTATTTGGTTTGGCTGTGAAATTTTTTTTCTTTTTATAAAATCTGATTGTTTTTTTTCTATTTTTTCTTTATCACAAAAAATTCCTTGAAACTTAGCTGATAAAATTATTAAATTTTTATTTAAATCAGTTCCTCTATAAAAAAACTTTATATTTTCTTTTTTAATTTCTTTTTCGATTAAATTTTCTTTGTCAATCACATTAATTGATACTAAAATTTTTGAGATATCATAATCATAACAACCGCTGTTCATTGTTATGGCTCCTCCTATAGATCCAGGAATACAAGATAAAAATTCAAAATTAGTTAAATTATTATCTTTTGCAAAATTTGCTAACTTACGATCTAATGTTGCTGCACCAACTTCTATAATATTATTTTCACATAATTTGGTATAAGAGAAGTTCGAGCCTAATTTGATAACTACTCCTTTCACGCCATTATCTCTAAAAAGTGTATTAGATCCAGCCCCTATAAGAGTAGTTTTTACGTTATGTTTTTTACTTTCTTTAAAAAAATCTAATAATTGATTTTTGTCATCAGGTTTAAAAAAAAATTCGGCATCCCCCCCTAAATTAAACCAGCTATAGTTGGATAGTTTTACATTTTTAGTAAAATTTTTCTCAAATTTTTTTAAGAATTCATCATTGAATTTCATAGTGTAGATTTTAACCCCGCAATCCATTTTGAAATATTGCCTGCTCCCATACCAATAATTATTTCATCACTAATTAGATTTTTTTTGAAGTATTTATTTAACTCCAATTCATCATTTACAATGATTGTCTGCGTTTTTGAATTTTTAGAAATTAAATTAGCAAATCTAATTAAATTAAATTTTTTATTTTTCTTTTCTCCTGCAGCATATAAGGGACAAACTACAACTACATTAGATTTTAAAAAACATTTAGAGAATTCATTTTCTAAAGATAAAACTCTTGAATATCTATGAGGCTCAAAAACACTTATTATTTTTCTATTTTTACTTACGTTATGAACACCCTCCAAAATTGAATTTATCTCAGTCGGATGATGAGCATAATCATCAAAGAAGTCATTTGATTTATTTGAAAAAACTTTGGTCATTCTCCTTTGAACGCCTGAGAAGTTCTTAAGAGATTTTTTGATAATTTTTTGATTTGCTCCCAAATTAAGACAAATTATAAAAGCAGCTGCTGCGTTAAGAACATTATGTTTACCGAGTAATTTCACATTAATATTTTTAATCTTATTTATTTTAGTCTGACTAGTTTTAAAGCTTAAATCAAAATTTGTATTATCAATGTTGTATCTTATATTTGAAATTCGATAATTTGAATCTTTATGTTCTCCGTAAGTAAAAATATTTTTATTTTTAATCTTTTTTTTTATTTTCCTAACATTTATGCTATCCATACAAATAATTGCTTTACCGGTTGGTGGAGTTTTATTTATAAAATTAATAAATGAGTTTTTTAAATTATTAAAATTTTTGTAATAATCTATATGCTCATAATCTATATTTGTAACAATTGAATAATTTACTGGTAGTTTCAAAAAGCTTCCATCTGACTCGTCTGCCTCTAATATAGCCCAATCGCCCTTTCCAAGTTTTGCATTACTTTTAAATGAATTAATTACACCTCCGTTTATTATAGTGGGATCAAGTTTTTGATCAGATAAAATTTTTGCTACTAAAGAAGTAGTAGTGGTTTTTCCGTGAGATCCAGTAATAATAATATTTTTTTTTAATGAGACAGCATCAGCTAATATTTCGGCTCTAGTATAAATTGGGATTTTGTTTTTTTTAGCATGCTGTATTTCAACGTTATTATTTTTAATAGCACTCGACTTAACCAAAATTGTGACATTTTTTAAATTAAGAACTGAGTGACCTTTAAAAACTTTAATTTTCAGCTTAGAACAACTCAAAGTATTTTTATTTTTACTTTGATCACTTCCTTGAACTCTAAAACCCATATTTTTCATTATTTGGGCCAAACCACTCATTCCAATACCGCCTATACCCACAAAGTGGATTAAATCTTTTTGCCCTAAATTAATTTTTTTCATTAATTATTTTTTCCAAATAAGTTTTTATATTTTTAAAAGTATTTTTGTCAGAATATTGTCTTTGACTTGCTAAAATTTTTTTAATTGTAGAATTATCTAAATAAATAGACTTGATAAGATCAAATAATTTATAATTTATGTCCTTTTCCTTAATTAAAAAACCAAATCCTTTATTTTCATAGTACTCAGCATTTTTTAACTGGTGATCATCAGCTGATGAGGGTAATGGGATAGATATAAATGGTTTATTTATATTAATTAACTCACCTAAAACAGAAGCTCCAGACCGTGTAATAACTAAATTGGCTTTCAAATAATAATCTACAATTTGGCTAGAAAAATTAAAAATTTTACAATCAATTTGTGCATCTTTGTAAAATTTGGTTAAGTAATCATTTTGATCAATAGGACACTGTTGAAAAATCTTAATTGGTATTTTTGATTTTTTTAACTTCTCAAAAATTTGAGGAAGTCTCTCACCAAACACTTTAGCTCCTTGACTTCCTCCAAGCACTAAGATGTTTATTTTATTCATAATTTCTTCCTCAAAATTATCCAATTTCATATTTAACATTTCTTCCCTTACTATATTTCCAATCTGATAGACCTTATCGCTATATTTAGATGGTATACCTTCTAACTCTTTGTATGACACAAATATTTTTTTAGCAAAAGGCAATAAATATTTATTAGCTTTTCCAATTATCAAGTTATTTTCATAAATAATGAAATCTATTTTTAAAATTTTTGCGGCTATACAGATTGGAAAAGAGGAATAACCGCCCATTCCAAATATAATCTTTGGACGATTCAAGATTAAAAAGGCTAAAGATTTGAATATAGAAAATATAATTTTAATAATTGAAAATAATAAATTAAATATATTTTTTTTTTTAAGTGGTGATGAGGGTATTTTTACTAATTTTAGGTTTTTGTAATCTGCTAAATATTTAAAGCCTCTATTATCTAATGTCAAAATTACATTATAATTACTTTTAGTAAAATAATTTGCTAAACTATAAGCGGGAAATATATGACCGCCGGTGCCACCAGTGGCAATAATAATTTTTTTGTTAATCATATAAATACACTTTATTCTTAGTATAATTCAAAATAATTCCAGCAAGAATTGCACTACCAATTAGAGATGATCCACCATAACTTAAAAAAGGTAAAGTCATTCCGGTGGTAGGGATTAAATTAGTATTAACAGCGGCATGGATGAATGTTTGAAATATTAATAAAGTTGCTAAACCACATAGTGAGATTTTGATAAATTGATCATCTTGATTAAAACAATTTTTTATAATCCTGAATGAAATATACAAAAAAATTAAAATTATCATTATTGAAATAATTGATCCATACTCTTCTGATATTATAGCTATTACATAATCAGTATGAGCTTCGGGTACGCTATCCTTTAGTATTCCTTCCCCCATACCTTGGCCTGTGAGCCCACCTAATTTTATTGCATCTAAAGCAGATGATGACTGAAACTTATCCCCCTGATCTGGATCAAAAAAAGTTGTTAATCGATTAATTATATAACCAAATTTCTCGGGTAACAAAAAAAGTAATGAACTTAACGAAATTACAAATATTGAAAAGAAAGCCAATAGAAATAAAATGCTAACACCTGAAATAAAAACTGTGAAAACCCAACTTCCAATTATTAATATAGACTGACCTAAGTCGGGTTGATCAACAAGTAATATGATCACTAAGCATAAAAGTAAAAAACTCAAAAAATATTTCATTTGAGAATTTTTAAATTTATCGAGTGTTAGTATTTTTACAGTCATTAAAATAAAAAATGGTTTTAAAATTTCAATTGGTTGTAACCTAAAAAAATACAAGTCAAGCCAACGCTTAGCACCTTTCACTTCGACACCGATTATTGGAACAAGCACTAAAAAAATTAATGATATTAAAAATAGAGGGATAACCAATCTTTTAAGTAGTGTAGTGTTAAGAGCGGACAAAGAAATCATAATTGCTAAAGCTAAAATAGTAAAACTTAAGTGTTTTATAAAAAAAAAGTAATAATCTTTGTTTAGTCGTTCACCGGCAAGAGATGATGTGGAAGAGAAGGAAAAAAATAACCCAAGAAAAAAAAGAAGTAAAAAACTTAATAAAATTTTTTTGTCAATATTTCTCCAATAATTGATTAACTCGTATTTAAAAGAATTTTCTTGCATAAAATTTACTTAATTTTTTAAATTCCTCACCTCTCTTCTCAAAATTTAGATATTGATCAAAAGATGCAGCTGATGGACTAAATAAAATTGTATTATAATTTTTATTCTGTGACTGTATGTCAGATAATATTTGATAAATTGCATTTTTTAGATTGATTGGAACTGCAAAATCTATCTTATTTTTAAGTTGCTTTTTGAAATAATTAGAGTTTTTCCCGATGATATAACCTTTAATAATATTTTTTGTTAAACCCATTAAAGATATTTTGTCATTTTTTTTATGTAATCCTCCTAAAATCCAATAGATATTTCTACTATTTAAAAGTGCATATTTAGTTGCTTCAAATGAAGTCGCTTTGGAATCATTTACAAAAATAATATTTCTAATCTTAAGAAAAATTTCATATCTATGTGGCAATCCACGAAATGTCTCCATAGCTTTTGTAAAGTTTTTTTCACTAATTTTTAGCAATCTAGATAATGTATAAACAAAGCCCATATTTTCGTCATTGATACTGGTCTCAAAATATGGATTTTTAATTCTTGGTTTTAAATATTTATATTTTTTGTTATTTGGTAAAAATAATTTTCCACAAAACTTTTTATTTTTGAAATTTTTTTCGAATTTTTTATTTATTAAAGAAAATTGTTTCTTATCTTGAAGTTGAAAGATTTTAAGTTTTGAATTCTTATAATTTAACATACTTCCATGCCAGTCAAGATGATCATTTGTAATATTAAGTAAAATTGCATAATCGGGTTTGATAAATTTAGAATGTGATAATTGAAAAGATGATAACTCTATGACTACATATGTATCCTTTTTAATTTTAAGATCTAATAATGGAGTTCCAATATTACCACCTAGCGTTACTTTGAATTTATTTTTTTTTAGTAAATGATAAATTATCTTGCTCGTAGTAGATTTTCCATTTGTCCCAGTCACTACAATACTTTTAGAAACTTTATTTGTTAAATAAAAAAAATCTACATCAGTAATAATCTTTTTTTTAAATTTTTGTAAATTTTTTTTATCAATTAAACTTATTCCTGGACTTAAAACGATAAAATCAACATCTTTTAATGTTTGAAGTAAATTACTTGTTTGCCTTTTTTTATATATTTTTTTTTCTTTATCGTCCCAGACTTTAAATTTAATTATTTTATTTCTTATAAAAAATCTTACTATTGATTTTCCTGATAATCCTAAGCCATAAACAAGGAACGAAAGTTCTTTGAGTTTTGAAATAGTGAACATTTTACCTTAATTTTAAAGTTGCCAAACCAATCAAAGCTAAAATTATAGCAATAATCCAAAATCGAATTACTATAGTAGACTCAGCCCATCCCTTTTTTTCAAAATGATGGTGTATTGGCGCCATCTTGAAAATTCTTTTGCCTGTTAATTTAAAAGAAAGTACTTGAATAATTACTGATGCCGTTTCTAAAACAAAAAGTCCGCCTATAATTGCTAAAACAATTTCATGTTTTGCGATTATTGCTACAGCTGCAAGTGATCCTCCCAAAGAAAGAGAGCCTGTGTCACCCATAAATATTTTAGCAGGTGGCGCGTTATACCATAAAAATCCAAGACAGGAACCAACAATAGATCCACAAAAAATTGAGAGTTCTCCCACATCCGGAATATATTGAATTTGTAAATATTCTGAAAATATTGTGTTTCCTACAACATAAGAAATTAATGTAAATGATAGAGCTACCAGCATTACAGGTACAGTTGCTAATCCATCTAAACCATCCGTCAAATTAACTGCGTTAGAAGCTCCAATTATAACAAACATACCAAAAGGAATAAAAAATAATCCCATTTGTAAAACTAAGTTTTTGAAAAATGGAAAGTATAGATCGTAAAGATAATTATGATCAGAAAAATTTATTAGTATTAATAGAGCTAGCGAACTTATCACGATTTGCCCTAAAAATTTATATTTTGATTTAAGACCTCTTGAATTCTTATATTTGATTTTTAAAACATCGTCTAATAACCCTAAACTACCTAAACTTAACGAGACAAATATTAATGTCCAAACATAAATATTGTTTAAGTCCGCCCACAAAAGAGTGCTTGATATAATTCCAATTATTATAATTACGCCACCCATAGTCGGCGTACCAGATTTTTTAATTATATGATCTAAGGGTCCATCTTGTCTAATTGGTCCAGTAATCATTTTTTCTGAAAAAATTCTAATAAGAGGTCCTCCAATTATGAAAACAATAATTAGGGACGTTATTAAAGATAGTCCTGTACGAAACGTTAAGTATTTAAAAACATTTAAAAAAGAGTATTGATCAACAAGTGAAGTTAAAAAACTAAATAACATTTAAACCTTTTATTAATTTACTGCTCAATATATTTAAACCAGTAGCATTTGATCCTTTTATCATAAGATAATCATTGTTAGTTATTAGATCATTTAATACAAAATCTATATCATCATTATTTTGTAAAATGTTTCCCTGCTTATTTTTATTAAGGTTTTTATAAGTAAAAAGAGTTTTTTCACCTTTAATAAACACTTTATCAATATCAGACTTGTTAATAACTTTTGATAATTTTTTGTGGTAATCTTCAGATTTAAGACCCAATTCAAGCATATCGCCTAACAACAAGTATTTTTTAAATTTATGCTTTTTAATAGAATTAAAATTATTAATTGCATTCTTAACTGAGAGTGGATTAGCGTTATAGCTCTCGTCAATAATTTTAAATTTTTTTCCATATCTGGAAATAGGGTATATCCTACCTCTTCCAACACTTGGCTTAAAATCTTTAAAAATACTATGAGTTAATTTTAAATTTAATCTTAGTTCTTTTAATACCGCGAGCGAGGCCAAAACGTTGTAAATATTTAAGTTATTAATATATAGACTTATTTTTTCACCTTTTACCATTACGTCGATTTTTTTTATATTTTTTTTATTTACGATTTTCGTCAAACGAATATCAGATTTTATATTTTTTCCAAAAGTTACGACTTTAATATTTTTTGAATTTGCTTTTTTGCTTAAATATTTAAAAAAATTATCATCTCGATTTAATATAATTGTTCCATTTTTTTTTATATTGTTAATCAATTCTCCTTTAGCTTCAGCGATACCCAAAATATTTTTAAAATTTTCAATGTGAGCCTCACCAATATTAGTAATTACTCCAATATGTGGGCGGATAGTTCGGGTGAGATTTTCAATCTCACCAGGTTTGCTCATCCCAACTTCGAATACACCAAACTTATCTTCAGTGCTTAAATTTGATAGACTAATTGGAACACCTAAATGATTATTAAATGATTTAGGTGAAGAATAAGTCTTTTTAAAATTATCTAATAGTCCGCCAAGTAAATTTTTAAGCGAAGTTTTTCCAGCACTTCCAGTAATAGCAATAATTTTAGCTGATGAATAGTCTCTTTTTAATTTTGCAAACTTTTTTAAAAATAAAATTTCATTTTTTACTTTGATAATTTTATTCTTGTATTTTTTTGAAGATTTTGAAGTAATAACAAATTTTGCACCTTTTTTAAGTGCGTCTGGAATAAATTTGACACCATCATTATTTGAACCTTTAACAGTTAAAAATACGTTGTCTTTCTTGATTGTTCTCGAATCAATAGAAATTCCTGCAAAATCCTGGGTCTTTGCATTTTTTTTTATTTTTTTAAAAATTAATTGGTTTTGTAAATAGTTTTGTTTTTTTTCACTAATTTTTTTTATTTTCAATTTTAAATTTTTGACTACTCTCTTGTCTGAAATATTAATTATTTTTTTTTTATAAATTTGCTGATCTTCGTGGCCTTTTCCTGCAATCAAAATTACTTCGTTGGGTTCTGAGTTTATAATGGACTTTTTGATAGCTTTTAGTCTATTACCTATATTAAAATATTTATCTTTTTTAATTTCTTTAATAATCTGATTTCTGATCTTAGATGGATTTTCATTTCTAGGATTATCATCAGTAACATAAATTTTATTACAATAATTATTTGCAATTCTGCCCATAATTGACCTTTTATATTTGTCTCTTTCACCGCCACATCCAAAAACTAAAGATATGTTTTTTTCATATTTGCCACTTAAAGTCTTTAAAACTTTTAATAATGCATCAGGAGTATGTGCGTAGTCTATATAGACTTTTACATTATTAGGAAAAGTTCTTACTAGTTCTAGCCTTCCATTTACATCTTTAATTCGTTTAAGAGATTTAAAAATTTTTTTATAATTTAAACCACACCTCCTCGAGGCTTCTACAGCCATTGATAAATTTTTAACATTAAATTCACTTTTATCTGGCAGTATGTTTCTAACAATTTTGGTAATTTTGTTTATTTCAATTATTTTCAACTCTCTACTTTTGGCGATTTTTTTTAAATTATCAAAAACTTTAATACTTCGATCAGAAATAACATATTTATTCTTTTGCATAATTTTATTAAATAAAATTAGTTTCGCATCTAAATATTTTTTCATTGATTTATGGTAGTCCAAATGATCCTGACTAAAATTTGTGAAAATTGCTGACTTAAATTTAATATTATGTAATCTCATTTGGTCAAGCCCATGGCTCGATGCTTCAATAATAACATTGTTAATATTGTTCTCCTTAAGCATCTGTAAATGTTTATGAAGCGAAATTGTGTCTGGTGATGTAAGGCCAGTCTTAAAATGTTTATTTTTATATTTGACACCTAAAGTTCCTATTGAAGCAACAGGAATTTTATTTAAGGATAAAATTTGATAGAAGAAATCTGCAACTGAAGTTTTTCCATTAGTTCCGGTGACAGCAATTATATTTTTTGGTTTAAGCTTGTAATATTTTGCTGAAATACTGCTTATTAAATTTCTAATATTCTTATTTTTTATAAAAATTACGTTCCTTTTTATTGATTTAAAATTCCTTGAACTTACAATTACAGAAGCGCCTTTTTTGATTGCTTCTTTAATAAATTGTTCACCATTAAGTTTATTTCCCTTTAAAGCAAAAAAAATATTTCCTTTAACTACATTCTTGCTATTGATTGCTAAGCCTGTAATGTTAATTTTTTTTTTTTCTTTTGAAAGATTGTTAATTAAGTTTTTCAACAACATATTGGTCAATAAAATCTTTGTTATTTATGGCTAAAATTGGTCCAATTTTTTCTATTATTTTGCCCGCAACATAAACAGAATTCCAGCCAGACGTGTTAAAAGGAGCTTTAGTTTTTATGCCCCTATAATCGTAAATTAAATCTTTGTTAATTTTTGGGTTTTCCAACATTACGAGTAAAGTATATTTTGGTTTGTTTGTAGGAAAAACTGAAATAAAAGTATTGATTCTCTCTTTGCTTTTACCGTAACCTTCTGCTGTTCCTGTTTTTCCTCCTACATTGTAACCTTCTTTATCAGCAAAATATGCAGTTCCATTTTCATTGCTAACAACTTTTCTTAAAATTTTTTTGATTGAATTGCTGGTATTAGTTGAAATTAAACTCCTACCCTCCTTTATACTTCTTTCTTTAAGCAAACTTGGAACAACTTGTTTTCCTCCATTAACTAGGGTGGAATAGACAGACGCAGCTTGTAAAGGGGTAGTAGTGATTCCGTGGCCATATGAAATTGTTTCAAGTTTACAAGTATTCCAATTGAACTTATGTGGTACCCCAACTTCCTCGATCTCCAGCTCTGGACTTTTAAGTAATTTTGTATCTTTAATAAATTTTTTAAATGTTTCTTCACCCACTCTCTTTGCTAAAATGACTGAACCGACGTTAGAAGACCGAATAAGTATTTGTTCAACTGATAGGTCTTTAGGATGTTGTTTAATATCTGAAATTTCGTGAATAGAGCATTTTAGCGATCTAGGAATATTTTTAACGATAGTATCAGGTTTTACTAAGTTATTCTCTAAAGCAAGCGCTACGGTAAAAGTCTTAAAGATAGAGCCAAGCTCATAAACACCCTTTGTTATTTTGTTTGTATACTTTTTATCGTTTACCTTAATTCTTTTATTAATATTGAAGTTTGGTAGAGAAACTAAAGATAAAATATCTCCGTTGTTTACATCCATCAGTATCGCTCCTCCACCTGTTGCGTTAAATATTTCAACAGCTTGCGTTAATTCTTTGCTAATAATGTACTGAATATTAGTATCAAGGGTCAATTTAAGAGGTTTTTTAATAAGTTTTTTATTTTTAAGCTCTTTATCGAAATATTTTTCAACGCCAGAAATACCAAAGTTATCATAGTCTACTTGACCGATTACATCGTGATTAAATAAATCTCCGTGAGTATAAAATCTTGCTTGAAAGGGCTCGAATTTTATTCCTTTCTCTCCTAACGCCCAAAGTTTTTCTCTGTCATTTTGATCTATTCTTTTTTTTAAATAAAAATATTTATTTTTTTTAAAATTATCTTCTATTTCAGCTATGTTTAGTTCAGGGAAATTTAATCTTAGTTTTAAAATCAAATTTATTTTATCTTTTACTAATCTTGGAACAATTGCTGCGTGATATGAATTAATATTTCTTGAAATTAATATTCCATTTCTATCAATTATATCCCTACGATTTAATACAAATTTTGAAGTAGAACTATCTAGATTAGATATAGAGGATTTGCTTAAAGAAATATGTACAATTTTCAAGCAAAAAATAAAAATCAACGAGAGAAAAAAAAAGAAAAGTAAATAAATTCTATCTTGTAAATTATTTGTTTTCTTTAAAAATTTATTTCTTTTATTAGTTTCTAAATAATCTTCAAAATAAAAACTTGCTTGATTTGAGTTTTTAATTTTTTTTTGTTTCTTTTTCATTATAAAAAATAGATATTTCTCTTTGATTATTCTTAATTTTTTGAAAATTCTTGAAAATATTTGAATTTCTAAGAGGTACATATTCATTAATTCCAAGATTTATAATCTTCTTTTCTAATTGTTTAGGTGATGTAAGAAAATGAAATTCTAATTGAGCTTCACTAAGATCTTTTTCTTTTTGAGCTATATGACTACTTAATTTAAAAAGTTTTTTTTCTAAAATTCTAGTTTTATTTTTAATCACAGAAGTAAGGATCAGAAGCACTAAGAAAAATAAAGAGATTATAATAAATTTTGCACTAGACACTAATAGCCTCCAAATCTAAATATTTCTTGAATTTTTTTTTTAATTCTACGGGATCTAAAAACTCATTTTTTGATCTTATTGCAAATCTCAATTTTGCAGATCTAGATCTATTGTTTAAATAAATTTCATTTTTTTCAGGTGTATAAACTTTATTTTTATAAGCCTCAAACAATGAATTAAAATTATTATTTTTTTCTGGAGTATATCTAGATGGCCTCGATTTATTTGATGAAAAATTACTAAAAAAATATTTCACTATTCTATCTTCAATTGAATGGAAGCTTACAACTAAAATCTTTCCACCGGGCTTGAGAATTCTCGTAGCTTTTATAATACCATTTATTAGCTCCGTAATTTCTTTATTAACAAAAATTCTAAGAGCTTGAAAAGTTTTTGTACAAGGATTTATTTTTTTTGAATAATCTTTTTTTTTACTTTTTTCAATAATGTTTACTAATTCTTTTACCTTTGTAATTTTTTTTTCATTTCTGAATTTTACTATATTCTTTGCAATTTTGTGTGCTTCATTTTCTTCTCCAAAAGTTTTAATAATAAGTTTTAAATCTTTTTCACTTAAATTATTAATGGCATCTTGAGCAGAAATTTGATTAAGGCCCATCGACATACCAAGATTTTTATTTGATTTAAATGAAAAACCTCTATCAGGATCATTTAACTGAAAAGAGGAAATTCCAAGGTCAAATAAGACAACATCGACTTTATTTTTTAAAATTGTGTCTATTTCACTGAATTTTATCTGGTAAAATTTAAATCTCTCAGGAAATTTCTTTTCTAATTCCGTGGCTATTTTTTTAACTTTGCTATCTCTATCAATAGCTTTCACGAAAACTTTAGGAAATTTTAAAATTTTTTTTGAGTATCCGCCGCCACCAAAAGTGCAGTCAACATACGTCCCGCCCTTATTAGGCAAAGAAATATTGATAACCTCATTCAACATCACTGGAAAATGGGAAAATTCCAGTGATGATGTATGATTGCTCATTGAGTATTTTTATGATCATTAAAACTTTTGTTTTCTTAAAAATGCAGGAATTTCAAAATCTTCCTCTTCGTTTATTTCCTGATCGAATAATTGTTCATTCTCGGAATCTTTTTGTTCAAAATGATCGCTATCTTCCGTAACTTTTAGATTTTGATCTTCTGAAAAAAGTTTCGGTGTGTACTCATCAATAATTTCATCAGTCAAAGATGGATTATTATCTTTTTCTGAGGAATTATTTAAATTATTTTCCATATAAGATGCGTTTTCCATTGATAAACCTGAAGGTATATTATTAGTCATATCCTCGCTAACTAACGAATTTTCTGATTTAAAATCACTCAGCTCATTCTGAAGATTGTTTATTGATGTTTCTTGCTCCTCATTAACTTCATAGTTTTCATCAAGTTTCAAAGCTGTTGCTCCATCTATAGAATTAACAATATTTTGCTCAATGTTACTTTTTGAAAAGAGATTGTCAGAAAAATTATTACTTCTACCATTTGTTCCATTCACTACATTTAAAACTGGTCTTGAGTCAGTTAAAATAGAAGAGCCTTTTAAAGATGTAGCTACAATTGATACTCTAATCTTGCCATTCATATTTTCATCCTTTATTGCTCCAAAAATTAATTCTGCTTCAGGATCAACTTCAGCTCTGATCTTATTAACTGCAGCATCTACCTCAAAAAGTTTAATATCACTTCCACCAGTAATATTTACAAGCAGGCCTTTGGCACCTTGCAAAGTGTATTCGTCAATGAGAGGATTGTTCAATGCCAGTTCGGTTGCCGCCATTGCTCTATTTTCTCCCTCAGCTTCACCCGTGCCCATCATAGCTTTACCGCTAGAATTCATTACAGTCTCCACATCCGCAAAATCTAAATTTATCATTCCAGGTCTCACCATCAGATCTGTTATACTTTGAACTCCATGTTTCAGTACATCATTAGATAAACTAAAAGACTCTTCAAAACCTGTTGATTCATTTGCAATTTTGAAAAGATTTTGATTTGGTACGACAATAGTTGTATCTAAGTGTCGTTTGAGTTCCTCTAGTCCAGCAATTGCTCGTCTCATTCTTTTTGGACCTTCATATGCAAAAGGTAAAGTAGTTACTCCAACAGTTAAGATATTCATTTCTCTAGCAGCCTTAGCAATTACATGTGAGGCGCCAGTTCCAGTTCCGCCTCCCATACCTGATGCAATAAAAACCATATTGCTTCCTTGAATATAATTTATTATTTCATTAATTGACTCATCAGCAGCAGCTTGTCCAATGTCATGTTTTGCTCCTGCACCAAGACCTTTAGTTAAATTCATTCCAATTTGAATTTTTGCATCTGCTTTACTCATTTTAAGATCTTGAGCATCAGTATTAACTGCAACAAACTCAACGCCTTGCATACCTGCCTCTATCATTGCATTGATGGCATTTCCTCCAGCACCTCCAACACCTATAACAAGTATTCTAGGTTTCAATTCTCTAAGCTCTCCTCCTCCAACGTTTATACTCATGATAACTCTCCTTTCTGTTTAATATCCCATTTTAAATTTGACCTATTCTGATAAGCTTTTTTTCTTGCGAAATTTTTAAATTTTTCGAAATTTTTTGGCTCCCAAATTTGAAATGTTTTTCCAAGTCCTATAAATAATATGTTATTTTTTATTTTTGCATGATTAAGCAATTTTTCAGATATCGAAACCCTGCCCTCAGTATCAAATTGTAAATTTTCACTTTCAGATAAAACCGATGTAGCAAAGTAATCTCTTTTTTCCTCAAAAGGATTAAGAGAGTCTATAGTGTTGGATAATTTTTCAATTCTATCTTGGGAACAAGCCTCTAAAGCTGAATGGTTAAAAGATGGATAGCATATAAAACCATTATATCCCATTGAACTAAGATGTGATCTAAAGGTTGCTGGCACCGAAACCCGACCTTTCTTGTCTATTTTGTTCTCGTAACTCGATAAAAACATAATTATCAATAATCTTTACTATTTTTAAATTTTTCAAATCACCCTCCATAATGGGATTATTTGGGATAGTATGGGTTTTTAAGAAATAGTCAATAAGATTGTATTTTACCTTGCGGTACAAAAGTAGAACAATATTTAGCTAGTTTTGCTAGATAATCTGTAAGCCGGGTTCTGTCATTAAAGATGTCATTTCTCTAGGCTCAAATTCACACCTGAGCTCAAGCGGTTAACCCAGAAGACTAACTAAAGACCGTTTTTAGTGCAAACGCACAATGTCTTCTCTATTTAACCTTGCTCCCAGTGGGGTTTGCCTTGCGTTTTTTGTTACCAAAAAACCGGTGAGCTCTTA
>MDTG01099163.1_pt1 | contig 24227 bp, 26 predicted proteins | sample 811421 | NCBI WGS metagenome assembly MDTG01 (sample SAMN05326645, study PRJNA326480) | marine metagenome | isolation source: seawater | place: Pacific Ocean: South East | collected 2011
CCCTTCAAAACTAAAATTTGTTACCTTTGGGATAAATAAATTATAAATTAAAATATTATGCTGTTAATTTATAATATTATAATGGTATTAGTATTATCACGTTGGCTATAAGATATTTTACTGATTGAAAAAAGTTATAAAAAGTTATAAAAAGTTATAAAAAGTTATAAAAAGTTATATAAAAGTTATAATTATAAAAACTTAAAGATATTATAATCATATATTATAATATTAAATGGTAAATTATATATGTAAATGCTGTGATTATACTACACATATTAAAACGCATTACAATAAACATATAAAAACAAAGAAACATTTAGAGTTATCCCAAAATTACCAAAAGTTATCATCATGTTACCCCAAAAATACCCCAAAATCTGAAATATGCTGTAAATATTGTAACGCAATTTTCAAACATCGTTCTGGATTAAGCAGACATATGAAATACACTTGTAAAAAGAATCAGGATGAAGATTTGAAAGAGTTAGTGAAATTAATGAATGATAAGTTGGATGATAGTGTAAATGAGATAAAAATGATGAAGAAAGAAATAGCAAAACGAGACAAACAAATAACAAAGTTATCTAAAAAGTTACAGATCAACAATAGTAACATTATTACAAATAATTATAATAATAATAACATACAACTTTTGAATTATAAGGATACCGACATAAGTCATTTAACAAAAGACGATTTCGCAAATAGTATAAAGCGAATAAATAATTGTGTGAAAACAATAACAGAAAAGATACATTATAATCCTGAAAAACCTGAGAATATGAACATTTATATAAGTAATTTAAAGAATGATTATATCACAATATACGAAAATGGTAGATGGGAATTGCGCAAAGACTTTGAAAACATTTATGAACATAAAGAAATTTTATTAGAAGAGTGGATAGAAAAAGAACAGAATAATTATCCAGAGTTACGAGACAAATTTGAAAAGTATTTGAATAATAAAGAAAATGATAGTATATTAAACAACATCAAACAGGATATAAAATTGATGATGTATAATAATAAGGAAAGTGTATTGTGTAATACAAAAGATATTAACAATATTACATAAATAATCTATAAAGATTGTGTTAACGGAACCCTATCAGGAATAAATTGGTAATCAATGTCACGCTCATAATAGTTTTTTAAAAATAATAATATAACTGTTTGAATAATAGCAACAGTATTAACAATAACAAACTGTGTATTATTGTTAATAATGGCACTATATCCTAAAAGTAAAGAACTAAATATATTTAACACTAAAAAAGATAATGACAAATCATTTACCTTTTTTGTACTAATAACTTTAATAATTTGTGGACTTAATGTAATAGAAAATAATATAACCCCTGCTAATTCTATAAATTTATTAATAAAAAAAGTATTCATTTCTTATATTTAATAACCATAAATTTTACGAAAAAAATCCATTTCTCTTTTTAAAATAATAGTTACACTTGATCGTGAAATATTATATTTTTTTCCTATTTTTCTTTGTGATAAATTTTCATAGTAAAATGCTTTTAAAACATTACCATATTTACTAGTATTACAATATTTGTTAAACTTATTAATTGCGTCTAAATTTTCATGTTTTGTGTCTAAAACATTATTCGCATAAATATCTTTTGTATGACTTAATAACTCACCATCAAAATTAACAGTATTTATATTTGTTCTATTATACTTGCGTAATGAATTCAATCCATAACCATGAATATAATATTGCGAATATGATAAAAAACTAACATTGCGTTTTGGATTAAACTTCTTTGATGCTCTTATAAATCCATACAAAGATTCTTGTCTTATTTCTTCCTTTAAAACTGTTGGAACACCTGAAAACTTTTTATTAAAACAATGATGAAAAAAACCGATATTATTTGAAACAAGACTATCCCTTTCCTTATTAGATAAAGAAAAGAATAATGAAATATAATAAAATAACTTCATCTTAATAATAATTTTATTATATTTTTAAATTATATTTGTTATGATATTAGCTTTGAAAATACTAATTATTTTTCTTACATAGTCTTTTTTTAAGACTGTTTGATTTAGATTTTAATTTATTGTATTTTTTAATTTTTTTTGTGTATACATTTTTTTCTTTTGATTTTATTTTTTTATTTAATTTTTTATTTAACTTACCTAGATTTAAATTTAAATAATAATCAGCAGCATAAAGTCCCATACATTCTTGTTTTCCATTAAATTTATTACATATAGGATATTTAAGGGTTTTTGGCTCTAAAAAACATTTTGAACCATATTTAGTTTTCATATTTTTACGCGATTTATTGCTATGAGGTTTAATATTTTTCCATTTTACTATCTTTTTGCTTTTTTTTGTTTTTCTCTTTGTTTTCAACTTTATATTCTTTTTTCTTCTTACTTTTCCACCTTGTTGTCGTTGTTCATTTTCCTGATTATTTAAACCATACAATGTTTCTATTAAGTCTTTAATATTTTCAAGATTATCTTGTTCTAACTCATCATTTTTATATAAAGAATGATTTAATAAACAAATAGAACTCTGATTTTGCCTAAGAAATCGCAAAGAAAAATCATATATATTATGAATATTAATACCATGATGTGATATAAATAAATTATATGCTGGAGGATATATCTCAACACCATTTTGAAAAATATCGAAATTATTAATACCTACCAAAACATAATATATATTTTGATCATTCATATACTGCTGAATACGAGTATATCCAGGTAATGTATATAAGGTATCTTTATTCATCTTTAATTCATCAAGAACATTATCGATAAGCTGAAACATTTTAAACTCTTCTTTTGCGTTTGGTCCTTGTCCACGCATTTGAGGATATTGAACACCATTTGGATGTACATTATTCATATTGTATTCATTATAATATATAGAACGATCGCCTATTCTATTTTGATCAATATTATCTGCGAGTTCTGTTAATTGTGTTAATTTATCTTTTAATAACTCTAAAACAATATGGTTGTCTTCGTTTTCTATATTCTCTATGTCTTCTATTTCTTCTTCTAATGAAATAATAATTTGATTAGTTTGTGGCATATCTATATCAGTATATCTATTATTTTCATTATTAGCTTCTTCAGCCGCAAGTGGATTTCCTATATTTTGAAGTGTTCTTATAGCTTCATTTGCTTTTGCTAAAAGAATTATTATATTATATTCTCTTTCATTTAAATTTCTTACAACCTCTTCTTGATTTGACATATATATACTATTCACATTTTAATAATTTTTATTATTAAAATTGATTAAATAAGACCACTTAGTTTCATAGCACGGATCATACGAGTTACACCAATTCCACCACCAGAACGAGGGAAGAATTTGTGTCCCATAAATTCATTCAATTCACTTTCAACACGTTCTTTGGAAAATTTACTGAATAGAATATCAGAATATCCTCCATCACTAATAGTATAAAATTGACGTTTCATTTCTTCAGGATCACAAGAACGTTCAGCGCTGCCAATAGTTTCAATACCGTGAACAATAACATCAACTTTATTTGCTTCACCTTCAACATCATCACTTTGTTTCATGTTCCAGAAAGGAGAAGTGTAATTAGGAAAGTCAGTAAGGAAAAATACAGAACCATGATCCTTTTCTAGTTGTTCCTCATGTTCATTTTCAAGTTCTTTAACACCATATTCTTTAGCAACATCAACATACTTACCACGCGGATAGTTGCTATCTCCAGTAGGTGTTTTAAAACCAAGATGTTGAAGAAGTTCGCGCTCAAGTTGAATAAGATCTTCCATAGTTCCGCGAAGTTCAAATTCAAACATCGGGAAAATTTTATCATGACGACCTGGAACTGGATTTGGTTCATTACGGTAACTTGTGCTTACACAGAAATAACCAGGTGCTTTGTCTGGATTGGTAAGCATTTCATATTCAAGCCACATTTGTCCAGTTTGTGGAAGAGGCCAAACTTGTCCAGCATAATCATATGTTGAGATAGTTTTTGGGTCTTCACAAGCAGCAAGAATACTGAGGCGAGTTTGTGTATGTACTTCAGCAAATCCTTTCATTTTGAAAAATTCACGCATTTTAGATACGCATTTGTCGAATTCGACAGGATCAATCATTCCGATTTTACTTTGGCAGCTCATTTTTTTGAATATTTGTTTTTTGTAATATTAATTATAAAAAATTCTTTAAATAGTAATGATAATAAAAATATTTATATATGAATATTAAATTATTTATTATAAAAAAACAAATAATCTAAATTTACCATGATTTTTTAGTACCACCATCATATGCGTAAGCATAATTATTTTTTATAAGCCATTCGCTTAACATCTCTTTTTCTAGATTTGAGTCACGCAAATGGTCTGGAATATATACATCAATAAGTAAACGTCCATATTTATCAAATTCACCACATTTGATTTTTACAATTTTATTCATAAAATGCTGTCGTAAAATATCTCTTACTTTATATCCCATATCCTTTTCTACCTCGTTTCTTGTTCTTATTTCAGGTGTATCTACTCCAATAATACGACAATTCCATCTATAATACTTTCCAAATTCTTTAAACACTACGTGCATTGTATCTCCATCATAAATATAAACAATTTTTGCTTTATATTCATTATTTTCAAGTGTCATATATTCAGTATTTTCTTTTGTTTTTGAATTAAGTTCGTCTATTTCCATGTTACTTTGTTCGTCTTCAAAATTTATACGATCCATTAAATATGCCATCATAAATATATTTTATATATCTAATATCACGCAATATCTTTATATTATTTTATAAATAACTACAACCATCATGTATCGTTTGAATTGGTTTATTGTATAACTTAGTAAACCCTGTAGTATTTAAATATTCTATAATTTCATCATCATATAAAGCGTAATAATCATCCACATCTCTTGCCAATACATATAATCCCAACATAAATGGATCTGAAACTACTGAATATTGATACTGATTATTAATAACTGGTCCAACTTTAATAATCCAATAAGGAGATGGTAACGTATCTGTAAAATATACCATAAATTGACCTGGTTCATCTGTTGCTTGCGCATATCCAGTTATATCTTGTACTTCACCAGACGGAGAACCAACTCTTTCATAATTATATACTCCAACAGTATGTTCATTCAAAATAGTATAATTTGCATAAACACAATACGCATCTTTTTCAAAAGTTGATGAGACAAATTTATCACCATATGTTTGATACCATATTCCATCATAATGATTTAAGTCTATATCTACAGTACTTAGAGAGTTAGCGATTGAAAAAAGTCCAAATAATAATGTAATTAAATACATAGTATTTAAATTAATTAAAATATTCTTAAATGATTTTAATAACTAAAAAATAAATATTTATAAATTATTGTATAATTATATAAAATGAGAATTCAAAAAGTAAACGAATATAAAAATTTTTTTTCACTTAATGAACGTATTCAAAAATCTCAAAAAGTAATTGACAAGTATTATCCAAATAAAGTTCCAGTAATAATACAAAAACTACCACGCGATAAAAATTTACCTAATATAGATAAAAAGTCTTACTTAATTCCACATGATATGAATTATTCATCATTATTAGTTTATTTACGTAATAAATTAGTACATATTGAAGCCTCAATAGCATTATTTTTAATTAGTGAAAGTGGTAAAATGTTGTGTTCTGGTGATTTAATGTCAAAAGTTTATACTGATTATTGTGATAAAGACGATAAATTATTATATTTATTTTATTGTAGTGAAAATACATTTGGATAATTTAAGAACTACTTGTTGAAAAATTAATAACATTTTTTTCAGAACTATTTAAACTTTGAATTTTTTTATTTCTAGCATAATTATTTTTGAAATATTGTAAACATTCGTCACCATTTTTATCTTTATAACAATAATAATATTTAGTTCTATATGATTTATTATCGTTTGTAATTTTGTTGACAATTTTTTTGTTTTCTTCTAACTCTTCATAATCAATAATTTCTTCAATATTTTTTTCCTTTTGTGAACTAGAACTATCTTTTATACCTTTACTGTTTAAAACAAAATCAATATCCTCATCAAATATTTCTCTGAAATCATATATAATTGAATTCAAACGGCTCATACTCTCTTTCTTATCGCGTTCTAATTTATCAAGTTTTGTTTTTTCATGTTTATAATTTTCAATATATACTGTTTTAAGTTTATTTTCAATTAAGTTTATATCACTTTTATTACTATTAAGCTCAAGTATTTGATCTAATAATGAAAATAAAAATGAAACATTAGATATATTAAAATTTGATACATAAAACGCGTATTTATTATTGATTTTATTAATTTCAAAATTTTTCTTTTTACATATTTTCTCTTTCGCGAGAAGAATACCACCTATTGAATTAGTTTTTTCAGAACATATATCTCGTTCAAATTTTTCTAGTGAAGTATTATTTACAGGATTATTAGATATATTATTTTTAGTATCAACAATAATAATTTTATTAAGTAATTTATGTTGAAAATGAAAATCCGCTTTTTCAGAAAGTACTTGTCCAACATGTGTTATATTCCACACAGAATTAAGATGTTTATCATTATATTCAAGTAAAAGAGGATAAATTTCATTTTCAAAATTCATACCTTTATCTTTACTTTCGTATAAATCAAAATAATGTTTATTTTTCTTTTCAAGATCATTGATTTTGCTATTTTTTTCGTCGATTTCAGCTTTATATTTCGTAACTTCCCATGCTACTTTCTCTCGAACATTGTTTTCAAAAAGACTTATAATTTGTTTTTTCTCTGTTTTAAGTTCATCTATTTGATCCATAAAATATTTTTTATCTTGAGAACGTTCTTTATCATTATTTTGTCTCATCAATTGTTTATCATGTTCAAAATTATTAATACTTTCATGTAATTTATTAATCATATTATTTTTTTCTTTTATTTCAAACTCGTAATTCGTACTGGAATATTCATCCAAAGTTAATATGTTGTTTTTAAAATATTTCTTTGAATTTTCAAATAATATTATACCATTTTTTACTATAAAATCTATTTCTATTTCACTAAAATTTTGTAAAAGGTCCATGATAATATAAATTTAAATTTATTCCTTTATTTATATTATTTTAAACAGTTATGATATATAAACTTACGTAAAAACGTGGAAAATAAAAATGTCTATAACTTACTAATATGGATAATAAAGAAAAATATGGAGAAGTATTTACGCCATTAGAGATTATTGATGAAATGTTTTCACATTCAGAAATTTTTATTATTGAATATCTAGAAAAAGCAAGTCATTTAAAAATAATAAATGTTTTAGATGTAGGAACAGGAGATGGAAAATTTATAAAATCTTTTATTGAAAAATATCCAATACTAAGTAGAAAAATAATATTTTATGGACTAGAAAAAAATGAAAATTGTAAAAATATTTTTCATGAAAATATAAAATCAATCAAAAATTATCCAGATTATAATATTAAATTTGTTAATGCTGATATAAAAGAAAGTGTAAATGTCCTAACTCAAATAAAATTTGATTTTATCATGGGAAATCCGCCATTTAACAATAATGGTTTAATAAAAGTTCCTTGTAATAACAAAATTATTAAAAAAGATGAAGGTAAGTCAATTTGGCATGTGTGTATAGCGAAGTCGTTAAATATGTTAAAAGATGGAGGATTTTTATTATTTGTCTCTCCTTGTTTATGGTTAAAACCTGATAAATCAAATACATATGAAAATCTAGTAAATGAAAATGAATTATTACTAATTAAAAATTATGATTCGAAAGAAAGTCATAAAATATTCAAATACAAAGCTCAAACACCGGTAAATTATTTTCTTGTTCGAAAAAAATATGAAAATAAACCAAATCAAAAAATAAATAACATTACGATTTACGATATCAACAACAATAACTTTTTATTTAACTTGAAATATAATTTTCCAATTCCAACACATAATATTCATATAGTAAATATTTGTCAACAAATTATGGAAAAATATAATATTGGAAATTTGTCTCGTGTAATTTTAAAATCCAACCCAGTTGATATAAAAAAATATGGAATTACAAATAATATTTCAGAGACAAATAAATACAAAAATATAAAAACTTGTATTTTGAACCGTAAAACAAATAATTATGATGTTAAATATGAATATAGTACATTACCTTGTCCATTTTATAATAGTTCAAAAATTTTTTGTGCTCATAAAAGATTACCTATATATTGCGAAGATTATGAAGGAAAATATGGTATTTCAAAACGAGACACATACGTTATTACTGAAATAATGCTTAATGAAATATACGCACCAAAAATAACACCATATAATTCAAAAATATATTTGAAATTATTATATGAATATTTAAATAGTGACTTTGTAAAATCAATATGTATGTGCACTAGGTATAGGATGAATTTTTTAGAAAAATACGCATATATGTATGTTCCAAATATATTAGAATATTATATGAAAATAATTGAAATTGATGAATTTTTAAGTAATCCATGTTATATAAATTCAATTCAATATTTAACATTAGTAAATAATTTCATAAATTTGTGTAAAAGCAATTAATAATAAAAATAATTGAATTTTTTTTTCAATTTATGACATTACATACACTATAAAATGCTGAAAACAATAACTTGTGAAAGTGATTTTGAAAAAATAAATGTACAAGATGTATATAATAAAATTTCAAAACATTTTGATCAGACACGTTATCACACATGGCCAAAAATTAAAGAATTTACAAATAAATTTAATAAAAATAGCATGATAGGTGATATTGGATGTGGTAATGGACGTAATTGTAATCTTCGCGATGATTGTATTTATCATGGATATGATAATTGCGAAGGATTTGTAAATTTATGTAAAGAAAAAAATATTACTTGTAAAAAATCATCTATATTAAATATAGATTGTAGTAATAATGTATATGATTATTGTATGTGTATTGCTGTTATTCATCATTTAAGCACAGAAGAAAGAAGAATAAAAGCAATACAAGAACTGATACGAATAACAAAAAAAGGAGGTAAAATATTGATTTATGTTTGGGCAAAAGAACAAAAAAAATTTAAAATGTATGATGAAAAAGATATAATGGTTCCATGGAATTTACAAAAAAAATATAGTCAAAATGAAACAAATTTATATTATAGATATTATCATTTATTTGAAAAAAGAGAATTAGAAAATTTAATAGAAAATTGTGGTTTAAATATAGTAATTGAAGAAAATGGATATCAAGCTGATAATTATTACGCAATTATTAAAGTAATTTAAAATATATTGTATCATTAAATAACATTTAGAACTTATATATAATTATGTCTAATAGAGTATTACCATATGGTTTAATTTTTTCAGGTGTAAAAGGTCAAGATAGTCAAAATTTAAAAACACCTGGAACAATTGCTACAAGTGCTTCAAATCGTGCTGCTTTAAAAAGACGTGTATTTAAAAGTTGTAGTAAAGAAAAGTGTGGTTCAAAAGAAAATAATGATCAAGGAGGAGGAGGAGGAGGAGGATGAGGTGGAGGTGATGATGGGATTACTCAAATTTAATAACATGAATATAAAATTGAAATTTAAATCTAATTTATTTGAAAATTAAATAAATTAAATTTATGGTTTTTAAAAATGATGTTTCTTTCAAGTATAAATACAGATTAATGACAACCCGTGTTACAAATGATACATTTTATGAATTACAAAGATATAAAATGAATAACAATTGTCAAAATAAATGTATTATAAATATACCAATTAAACTAAGATACACAAATGTTTCAATATCATATCCATTGATTGTATTAGAAATGAATAATTCAATCAATGAATTTGTAGGAATGGGATTTATTTTAAATATAACATCAGGAGCTTATTATAGTCATGATATCTATAATAATAAAAACTATAATCGGCATACATATAAGAGTAGATTTTATGTATCACTTGAAAAAAATCATGAAGATTATATAAAATTTATTTTACCAAATAAAGATTATGTCTCTACGTTAAATAAATTACAAGAAGTTTGTTTCTTTGGAAAAGGACATCTAAAAAGAGGTTCGTCACTAACAGCAGTTCCAATGAAACATTTATCAAAAGATATAAACAAACATTTGATGCAAATATTTCTTGAAAAATACAATCACGAGACAAAATTTTTATTAAATTTAACAACAATAAAAGAACTTAGTGAGGAAACAATTAAAAAAATATTAGATTTATAATTTATAATTTATATTTTAAATTTTATATTATAGTTTTTAAGAAATATTTAATAATTTTTTTTCGTTATCCGATATTTTTAACGAAAATTTAACATTATAACCAGAAGGAATAACACACAAAATTTTTTCTTCATAATCATATAAGACAGGAACACTTCTTTTATATGTAATAGATAATTTGCGCGTTTGCTCATTGAAATACTGGCAAAGATGTTTCATTTCATTTATTTTTTCATCCCAAAACTCAGCTAATTTTTCTATTTTTCTACATTTTGATTGTGCTATTTTTGAAATTTCTTCACTAGTTAAACTGGTTTTATTTGTTAAATTTTCAAAATGATCTAAATTACGGAAATAATTATCCATCTTATTAAATCTAATTACATACTCATTAAATAAATCAATACCAAAATTACGAACAACTTGATAAAGCTGTAAAACCTCTCGTTTAATTCTAAGATCAATATGATTTTTCATAATATGAGATTTAAATTTATCCTCATCAATCTCATTAAGCATATAAATTACACGATATCTTCTATTATCTTGAAGAAATCCCAAATCACGAACTAGATCAGGAATTATTGACATAGTAATATGATTAAATGCGCGATGAATTTTAACAATATTAAGCGGATTGTAAGTGTCACGTGTGTAACGATATGGCATTATAGATTGATACATTCCATGTGAAACTAGTTTATTAATAGAAGAGTGAATAGCTTTTTTAATAATGGGATCTATTAAATTATTTGTTGATAATACATTATTAATATAATTATAAAATCTACGAAAATTAACATTAATATTTCTATAATCTTGAAGACCACCACATATTACATCAAGTGGATTGCGTTGAACAGGACCAGAATTATCACTTTTCAACCATTGATAATAATGTGGATTATGAATTGAGCCTTGTTCTATTGTTCCTTTTTTCCAGCTAAAAGGAACTTTACATTCAGTACACCACATTTGATCACAACCATCAATTTTATGAATACGAGTACCACACTTAGGACAAGGTTTTGTATCTTTTTTAATCATTTTCGCAGAATCCACATTTTCTTGTTTACACTTATGATTAATATAACTTTCAGATACGTCAGGACCTTTAAATTCAAAACAATGTGGACAAGTGTAACAATCACATATCTCACATTTATATTTTTTATTCAGAAAACCTTTACAATTCTCATTTCTACAAGGCATAATGAATATTTGCTGTTTTTCTTCTTCTTCTGCTGGTTGGCCTTCTAGATCAGGATCATTTCCTTGTGCGTAAGACAGGATACGTCTTTCACTAGCACTAATTTGCTTATGAATCATATTCATTTCTTTTTTAAGTTCTTCTAATTTGTCTTTTAACATATTTTGATGTTTTCTTTCATTATCAACTTTAATTCTTCTGTGTACAAAAGGCATGGTTTCAGGCATTTTAGATTTTTCATTTTCAAATAATTTTACTACTAGACTTTTCTTAAAAGGTCCATTATAGAATGTTCTATTAATATTTTCAACAATAAATTGGTCACTTATCATAGTTTTACATTTCATACAAGTTGGATTTGAAGTATTTTCAAGAATAAACGTTTTAAAACAAGAAGAACAACAATCAAAACCACAATCAGGTTTCGGACAAATAATAGGTTTATGTGAAGTTTTATTATATTTTTCACAACATATACAACATTCTGTAAGAACTTCTGTTTCGGTTGAACATGATGCGATTGATGCCATAATTAAAATATATATGTTATTGGGTGTTATAATATCATATATTTTTAAAAATAAGTTTCAACTTTTTTTTAATTTTTAATAAGTATAATAGGAAACTTGTGTATCAGGAATAAAGAAATCAGCAGTAACTTCAAGTGTGTTAGAAATATCATCATTTTTCTTTTTTCTTTTTTCTGTATATTTTTTCAACCAATTTGTGAATGTCTGCATAAATAAAACAATACCAAATAAAAATAATAGTTCTAATTCAAGGTTACTAAATTTAAAATGTATTCTTGAACGATCGCGGAAAATAATTATCAATGTAATAGACATTAGAAAAATGTATAAATTTTCTAATTTTTCTTTAATTTCATGATTTTTATCATATAAAGAATCTGAAATAATACCAATATTAGCATAACGTGTAATTGCTATACACAATGATATCGCAAAACATACTTTTAAAACAATAATCGAATATAAAAAAACCACATAAAAGTCCATAATCTTTGTATATATATTTATAACTATAAAAAGTATAAATTCAAAAAAACGTTATAAATAAGAATTTAAAGAAAACACAATATAGAAATATGTGAGAGTAATATAATATATTTTCACATTGGCTCTGTTAGCTCAGTTGGTTAGAGCGCGCGACTGTTAATCGTGAGGTCATAGGTTCGATCCCTATATGGAGCGTAATTTAACAATAAATAATAAAATATTAAAATACTTTTTGATTGTATGTCCGTGTGGCGTAATTGGATAGCGCGTGTGACTTCTAATCACGAGGTTGTGGGTTCGAGTCCCACCATGGACTATCATAAAGGTTCTCCAAGAATAAAAGCAATTCTAACATATGAATCTATATCAATTGCGTAATAATATTTAAAATATTTCATTTTATAAAAATTATATTTAAATTTAAGCATATTAATCCTTTCTTGAATAATATGGTTGTATTTATTATGAAATGATATTAACTCGTTCATATTTAGTATAGAAATATATTTTTTAATAATGTGAAAAATATATGAAACTCGTGATAGCTCAGTTGGTAGAGCGACGGACTGTAGAAGTATAACCACAAAGTATTCCGTTGGTCGGGTGTTCGATTCACTCTCGCGAGATGAATATAAAATAAAATAAATACATAAATAAATGAAAAAAATAGATATTTTTTATTTATTTTTGTTAGTATTAATCGCACTATATTACTTTTATTGTGAATATAAAGAAAAAGAAAATATTGAAGGATTTTTATCAAATAGTACAAGACGAGAGTTATATGAAAAATATTATGGTGAATTTAAAAATGATAGTCTACAATATAGTGATTATTCAAATGATTTAGATTTATTTGTTCAGGCAACAGAAGCATTAACAGATCAATATACAGGTCAGGAAAAACCAGATATAAAACCATATGCTAATATAGAACCAACATTACCAAAAGCACCAAAAGCGAAAAATATTGGAATTTCAAGCGCAAGTATAGATAAATATAATGTTGAACCACCTGTAGATACTCTTACAGCTCTTACCCAAGAATTAGAAAATGTATCAAATCAACTATCAGATCAACAAAATGAGCCTTATCCTGATGAAACATTAATAAGTGATTTAACAGAACAATATAATGGTATTCAAGATCTTATAAATCAAGAAAAAGAAAATCCATCAAGTTAATTTATTTTTTTTGCGTATATGGTTCGAATAATATTTTGTATATAGATGGATTAATTTCCTTTGGATCAACATAATCTTTTGGATATAATGTACATATAAAACATTTCGGAAAACAATCACTGAATGTATGTATAAGTATAAACCTGAAAAAATATTTCTTTTGTAAATAATTGTTCTTTATTTCCTGTTGAAAAATATTATCAATAATTAAAAATGATGTTTTCAAATATAAAATTTCTTCAATAATTTTGTATTTCTCGTTAAACAATGAATCTATTTTTTCTTTACAATTATTTTTTGGACATAGACCTTTTTCCATTGTATCTGTATTATGATTCGTGAAATAATGTATTTGATTTTTAACATATTTAAGTTTCATTATCAACTTGCTTTTATAATCTTCGATCTTTTTTATAATTGTGAAAATGTTAATACTATAAATATTTAAAAATTGGTTCTGAATTTTTTTTGGAATGGTAAATTTATTTGTCTCATCTATTTCAATAATTTTCTTTTTGATGTCTTTGATTTTATTTTTTAATTCATCAATAAGTTTTAATTCTTCATAATTAAATTTTTTATAATATTGTTTATAAAATGTATATAAGTTTCGTTTTTTTTCTGTAGAACTCAATACAGGGTTTATTAAATTTAATTTTTCAAAAATTTGTTTATTTTTATGTAAGTTAGTATCATCCAAACAAGGATGACTGAATAGTAATGTTTCACCTGAAGTAAAAACTATTTCTTTTTCTAATTTTTCATATTGTGTTGCGCATATTTTAAATGACTCACTTCCAGCATCAAGTTTTAAATAATTTAAACATGTTAGTAAACAAGTAATAATCGCGTTTATTACACAAAGTATGAAATTATGATATTTATCAAATAATCCTCCAAACTTTGTTTGAGACAAAACTGTTGAAAGTGATGATAATATAATACAAGGGATCATTAGACAATTTAAATAATAAAAATACAGATTTTTTGATTCATTGTATAATATTTTTTGACCTTTTAAATAACTACCAAGAATATCCAAAGCACAACTATATTTATATACAATTGATGAATTAAAAAAATCATCAACATAATATTTTACATCCAAAAATGTATGTTTTCTATTATTTTTGTCTCTGTTTAAAACAAAATTTACATCATCGAAATTAAGATCATTTGATAAATCATTTGATAAATCATCTTCAAAATCATTAACTTCTTTTATTTCTTCTTGATATAAATCTGAATTATTGTATTCTTCTGGCATTGAATTACATTCACTTTTATGTAATGAGTTATTCTCTGATTTTTCATCTTCTTCAAATTCTTCTTCATCACTAACAGTTACTTCATTTGATATTTCATTATGAATATTATAATATCTTTCTATCATACCGAAATAAAATTACAATAAATAATAAAATAACACGTTCTTATTATTTATTTTACATTAAACTTTATATAATTATTGTATATATTTTGTTACTATTGTAAAATAACGAGCGAATTCACGTTTTGATTCACGTGTTTTTGATGATTGTTTATGGCCATATTTATCATTTAAAAAATATATGAGATCACGTTTATTTTCTTTAAAAACATCACATTCTTTTAATTTATGGTAATAATTATAACTTTCTGAATATGGTGTTAAGGAATCATAAATATTTGAAAATATAAAAATATTTGGATAAAGTTTGTCTTTATTTACTTGTAAATATGGACTTTCTTTTTTAATTATATCTATTTGAGATTTATTAAATGGATCACCAAATTCATAATGTGACTCGAATGCTAATGGATTTCGTTTATCTATCATAACATTATATGGCATCACAAATGGAACACCTAAGATCGCAAGTTTATATAATTCTGGTTCCATATTAATAACATTACCAATAAGTAGTCCACCAGCACTACGTCCATATATAGCAAATCTTGATGTTTCAGTTATATTTTTGTTTATAAGAAATTTACTTATTTTTATAAAATCATTGTAAACATTGTTCCTTTGTTTCATTCTTCCTTTAACATGAAAATCATATCCACCAAATTGTCCTCCACGAATATATGCCAAAGCAATAATAAAACCACGATCCATAAGAGAAGCAAAATACATCGCGCCACCATTTTTTGATTTATAATCACTTTCAAAATCAGAAGCATATGCTCCATATCCCATTAACAAACATTTATTCTTATTGTACAACTTTGTACCTTTTTTATACATTAAATAAACTGCCGCATGAGGTGTATTCGGTATATAAATCAATTTATCTTCGTAATCTTGTTGTTGAAATTTATATTTCATAAGAAGTTTATGATTTTTATGATAATAACTATGTAATAACATATTAGACGAAGATGGACTATCATCTAGAAGATGCATGATTTCTCTTTCCAAGTGAACATATAATGTCTTTCGTGGAAATAAAAAAGATGAGACAAAAATATAAAGATCATTTGAAGAAAAACTATTTGGAGTTGTATAATAAGATACAGAGTAAAATTTTCTGTCAACACTATTTGTTATTGTAGAATTATCTGATAATGCTTTATTACTCAAAATTTGTAAATATTTTACTTTACTTAGACACATATCAATAATTATTAAATATGTCTCGTTATATCTTTTACAAGTACATAATAAATATTTACTATTGAATATATAAATGTTTTCAAATATATCTGCTTTATTATTGGATTTATGTAATAACTTTTTAGTTTTAAAATTAAATGTTTTGTATATTGAATTATTTGATTTATACCTTTCCAAAATATAATATGTGTTATTAAAAAAATCAATTTCATAACTAAAATCTTTACGAAAAGGAATTATTGTATGTAACTTATTATCTTCAATAAAATGTAATGAATTGCCGTCATAACGATTAATATTGACAAAAATCTTACCATTATTTTTAAATATATTCATAAAATATTTTTCATCCTTATTTGTATAAATCTTTTTAATTTCTTTACTATGTAAATCGTAACACATTATTTGATTATACTTAAAATTTGTGGATATACTAATAAAGTAAATTTTATAATCATGATAAATAAAATTACCATTACTATTAGTAGAAATAAGCTCAAATGTATCATGAGTTCGTATTTCAAATTTTTTATTTTTCTTTATTTCAATATCTTGAATATAATTTTCGTGTAATTTTTTAATAAAAATATGACAATGATTATTACCATATAAATCCACTGAAAATATAAAATAATCTTCAATAATATACATATGATGTATCATAAAAAAAGTGAATTTTTTTGCTACTTTATTAAAATCAAATAAAGGGAATTGATTATTACAATTATCTTGAAAAACCAAAGTAGGATAATCTTTCGTTTTTTCTTCTAATGTATATAGATTGTAATCAAATAAACTATTATTTAAAGGAGTTTTTAAAATATCATAATCCCTATTCATAATTTCATTATAAAATTTATTAACCTTATCTTTGTTTTCGCGAATTATTGTGTTAAAAGTTTTATTCACTTCATTACGAATATACTCTAAACGATCAATATGTTTTTTATTATCTTTATGTATTTGTTTTTCAACATATGGATTTACATTCATATAAAGATCATTCATGTTTTTTTCTAAAAATAAGTCTTCAAGAGGCAAAAAATTTAAAGGCCTATTCATAAAATTTTTTTTTATATTTAATTCTTTCTTATGCGGAATTTTAACTTTCTTTTTAGTTTTTCTATTTTGAAATCCATAATATTTTGATGAAAGTATTTTATGTTTTTTTGTCTTAAAAATGGAATTTAACTTTCCATTTGTCAGTTTATTTTTTATTTTTTCTTTCATCACAATTATATTTATCAATTATTTTATTATTTACTTTTATATTGAATAATTTATATTTTACTTAAACACCAGTTGATCCAAAACCACCATCAGCACGTTGAGTTTCCAATGAAGGTAAATCATCTTTATTATAATGAATTTTAACATAAAATGGAGTCAAACATGGGTGACAAATTTGTGTAAGTCGTGTATATGGTTCAACATGATATGCCAATAGAGATTGTCGTGAATTTTCTGGTACGTAAGTAGCATTATTAGCAAAATAAGACATTAAATGACCACGATATCCACAGTCAATAATTCCAACACTATTACACAATTGAAGTGGAGTTTTACTAATAGATGAACGAGGATATATATAAAATGGAATAGTATGTAGTGTTTTATTAATATTATTTTTTTGATTTTGTTCCATTACAGCAACAAGACGAAAATCTACTTTAGTTCTAGTATGAGGCATGTAGCCACCACAATAATCTGCTGGAACAAACATATCAAATCCTGAATCAGGGTATGGATTTTCATTTACCATTTTATTATGCTTTACGACTTGATTTTCATATTTTTTAACAAGTTCTGTAGGTTCTGCTTCATCAACAAATATATTCAAAATTGGAAGATCTTTTTCAAATTTTGATGTAAAATTGGCCATTGTGTTATTGTCAATATTAAACGATAAAAGATTTCAATTATATAATATAAATAAAATTGAAATCTTTAAATGATTTATGTTATGAATGAGAGAAAGAATAAATAATTTTCAACAATAATATAAAAACAAATAAATAACTAATTTATGATTTCTTCAACACATCATAAATGGTTTGAATACGCAGGTTGTATTGCTCTTGAATCAAATTTACTTTTTAGATTAGGGTGTGTAGCAACTTATGGAGGTAAAATGATTGCTTCTGGTTGTAATAATTATAATAATTATAGTAAACATGATAATTTATCTGAATTCAGCTGTAGTTGTCATGCTGAAATAAATGTAATACGAAAATGTATTAAAAGAATAGGTGTTGAAAAAATGAAACGAGTAAATCTCTATGTTGCGCGTATAGACAATAAAAATAATTTTCAAAATTCTGCGCCTTGTTTTCATTGTTTACGCGAAATAAAAAAATTAAAAATCAAAAACATTATATTCAAAGATGATATATGTATACAAAAAGTAAACCCTATATATTATAATAATGAACATAAAACATTTGGACATTATTATTTGAAAAAAATGATTGATAATGAAAAAAATAAAAGTAAAAAAAAATCAAAAAGAAAGAATTCATTATTATTGATAAGTGATGAAAATAAAAATCATTTAAATGAGTGATATAAGTGGTGTAGTTATTATTCATTTTCATACATATAAAATTTACACATAATTATACTTTATTATAAACATGACAAAACAAATCATAATTTTCTATATTTTTTTGTATCCAATTTTCCTGATCAGATATAAATTTAGAAGTTTCTAGAATACCATCTGAAGGATCAAGAATAATTGAAAATTTTTCTTTTGGGAAATCATCAATCCAAGGTATCACAAGTTTTACTCCAAGTTGTTTAGATCTTTTATATGCGTGATCAATAATACATTGTTTCCATTCATCTAGGCTATTTTTATCTTCAATTCTTGAATATATATTATAATTACATTCGATATCTTCTAGCCATAATATTGCTTCGCTATTTGTTTGTAATATACGCAAATATGCTTTACAAACAAAATCGTCATAAAATTTATGATATAAAATTATTACTTTATTGCGTGCATTACATAATAATGTATATAAACACTGTGGATTACAGTCAAATGAATGTAAATAATCTCCTATTTTAGATACCCAAAAATATATATAATACTTATCGTCTCCCTCAGTTGTATAAAGGTTATCATTATGTGAACATTTATATTGATATTTCCACATATAACGATTAAATTTACTTAAATGAGACAATTGTTTATCCATTGATTTAAATTTAAAATCAGAAAATGTATCATGTAAAACTGACTTATTAATATTAAAAGTAAGCGTTTTTATATCTTTTAAATTTAATTCTTCTGTTTTATACAAATTTGTCTCAGGTATGTAACTATTAATTGCTCTCAAAGGCATACATAAATTATAACTTAATATACATTTGAAATTTTCCATTGTTATTTTATCAATATCATCAAGTAATTTTATATTAGCATATGTCTCATCAATAAAATAATGAATAAGCTTTTCACTAATACTTTTTAATTTACAATTTCTTATTGATGAATTTAAATGTTTACAACTTTCATATCTTTTGTCAAACGATTTTTTAATATTATTATTAGACACATCAATATAATCATTAATACTATAATTATAAGAGAATTCATGAGAATAGTTTTTATAATCAATCCCATAAATAACGAACTGTTTTACAAATTCATTAATAATGTATTTAATAGAATTGAATAATTCATCATCTTCATCTTTTTTATTATATCCTTTTAAATATTTTTCATCAATACTATTTTCTATATCATTAATTAGATTTTCATTTGAAGAAACTTTTGTATTTTTTTTAAAATTTTGAAAAAACTGATTAAGTTGATCAATATCATTATCATACATAATATCAAAAACTTATTATTACAATATACTTTATTTTTTTTAAAAAAAATACAAAATAAATTATTTATATAAACCCATAGCAATTGCTTCTTCTTGAGATGATACTTTAACATAACATCCTTTATTAGTTATAGGTGGTGGATATTCTCTTTTATCAGGAGGCGGTGGTAAACAATTATTACATTTATAATCTGTTGTAATATATTCACCTTGGCTTATTGCTCCAACAGTTTTTTGATAATTATTTATATTTAAATTAGTTCTTTTAACCCCAGACATATTTAAAGGAAGTTGACTTGTTGTACATTTATTTTCTAAGTTCTTACAATTTTCACCAGAATTTTCATTTTGGCGATTTTTACATGCATTACAACTACTAATTTTACTATTGTATCTTTCATAATCATTAATTGATTGTGATTGATAAACAAATTTTGGGTACCCACCCGTTAACCATACATTTTTACGAGACAAATAACCTTTTGTATTTTTTACACTTTGTCTTATATATTTTGTTTCAGGAGTTGGATTGCAGCAATAATTTGAATTAATAATATTTCTATTATATTTTCCACAACAACTACCATATCCTATAGGTTCACTACCTTTAAATCTTGTACGGTTCACTGTATTATTGAAACTAGAGGAACCACCAACAAATGATGATGATCTTTGATGACGGTCGCTATTTAAACTAAACCCTTTATTATGACTAATTTTAGAATATTTACTTTTAGATTTCCTTTTCAATGCAACAATGGACATTTATACTATAGTATTATATTATATTATAAATAAAAATCTATCTTCAGGATCTTCTTCTAATAATCTTTCAATACAAAAATAAAGTGGAGTATTAAATATATACATTTTTAATTCTTTTTTAACATCATTCACAGAATTTAATTTATTTGTTGGAGATAATAAAATGTAACAAAAGAAAATAGCAATAGATAAATAAGACTCTTTAATTAAAATATCATTTACATCTTTTTGATTAATTTTTGCTAAAATTGAGTTATGATAAAAATTAAAATTATTGTAATTTTGATGAGCCTTTAGCATAGTATTTTTTAATGAAGAATATGTATTAAAATCAATCATAAATGTGTCATTTTGTGGATTTAACGATACAATCAATTGTGTATCTTTTAAAATAATAAATGGAATTTGTGTATTTGTCTCTAAATACATGCTTTCATGATTATGAAATTCTACATCCATTTCTTTATTTTCAATTCTTGTATTTTGTGATCCACCAGTTTGTTTATTTTTACTAGATGTATACCCAATCTCAAAATATATTGGATTAAAATCAATAATACTGTAATTGTATTGTTTTAAAATTTGTAAAAAATATATTATTTGTTCACATAATGTGGAACACACACTATATGAAACCGGTATTACTTTTTCAAATTTAACAGTGTTTTCAATAATTAAGTTATTTTTATCTTCAATATATTCTATATTTAAAGATTCAAAATATGTTTTGTATATTTCGTTTATATTTATATTATCAATATTAAGTATCATATAATAAAATGCGTTAAATTTTTTTTGATTATATTCTACAAATAATATTTAAATTTTTTTAAGGGACGAATAAAAAGTTGAAATATTATTTTGATTATCTATTATACAATATAAGAAATTTAAAAATAACTCTTATTGTAATCAGTTAGAATGGCGCAAACATCCAATCATAAATTAGAAAAATATGTTCCACCTCATATGAGAAAAAATAGTAAACAACGACAAAATAAAAGAAATCGTAAAATGCATAAAAAAACTTACAAAGAAACTCAAGATAAAAATGAAATTAATATTGATTGTAAAGAAAGTTTTCCACAACTAATTGATAGTTCATTTATTAAAAAAGAAAATAATGATTGGATTGAAAAAAGTAAAAATAATATTATAAACTCAGATCAAACTCATTATCAAGAATATTTTAACTTTGGAAATATTAATTTTAAGATGGATAAAGATATTAAAAAAGGATGGATTGTACTGAGTAAAGATAGTAATATGAACCGTGGAAATTGTGATTGTTGTGAATGTTGTAAGTCAAATGAAGACTTAGAAACAATGGAACGAGAAATTGAAATTGAAAATTATTGGGATCTAAAAATGAATTTGAGTAGAAATAACGAGGGAATTCCACTTATCCCTATAAAACAAACACCATTTTATTATGACACAGAAGATGAACAAGAATTTGATGAAACAGAAGAAAATGTAAATGAATTGTTTTATGATGATAATGATTTTTGTGTAAATAATTCAATGGATTATGAAAGTCAAAGTGATTTGGATGATTATTAATTTTGTATTATATAATTTGAAATTTTATAATTTAAAAAGTAAAATATAATATGACTATATAGTATTTTTTAATGAGCGAAATGATCGTTGAAGATGTGAATTCAATAGAAACTCACATAAATAGTGTTGTTAATGAAAAACACGATAATGAAGAAGATAATCAGGAAAATGAAAACCTTGAAAATAATACTAATGAACAAAATGAAGAAGACACAGAAGATTCACATGATGAAGATGATGAAGATTATGAAAGTGATGAAAGTGATGAAAGTGAAACAACTTATGATGAGAACACAAGTACATTTGATGAATTTAATTTTGATAGTGAAGTTGATGAAGAAGATGATACTATATCTATGGAAAGTGATGAAGAAGAAGATACAGATGATGAAATTGACTATGATAATGCTGAATTTAATTTTGAAGATGTAAAATATTCAATTGAATACATTCAAGAGCGTTATAATTTTTTTAAAAAGTCAGTTGTACAAGAATGTAGTTTATATTTACTATATATGGAAAAAAACACTATTGTAAATGTTGATAAAGTTATGTTTGATTTACAAGATGATGGCTATGTAAATAAAGATAATATTGTTGAATTATTACAAGAAAAAAGAATAAATGACGATAAGAAGTATTTTATAAAAGAACTGTGGCAATATAATTTTAATATTAATAGCGAAACTATGATTAATATGTTTGATGAAGATGAAAAATTTAATGAAATCGAAAATATGATGAAACCATTAAATAAATTATCTGATATACATTTTGATAACTCAATTGATGTTTTTAAAGATAAAAATAGTTTGTTTGTTTTATACACATTAGATAAACCAGAAAGAAAAACACCAAATAAACGTAAATCTTTAAAAAAAAGAGATAAAAAAAGCTCTACACGAAAAACACATAAAAAAGAAAAAAAGTAAAATATTAGAAATTTAAATCATAATAAAGAATTTAAACATTTATCAATTTAATTAATGTATAATTATTATTTGTTAGTATTTTTAACAAATAATATGGAAAGAAAATTTACAAAAATGAATGATATTTGTTGTTATGTGAATGATTTTAAAGATCTATGTTTTGATTATTATTATAATGTCAAAACCTTTGATAAATTAAATACTATTAAAAAACTTCATAATAAAATTTTAAAGTCTTTATTTTTTTTTAAATACAATTCTTCAACCTATAATGATGATGAATTTATAATTAAAATGATATATTTATTAATGAGTTTCACAATATATATACGAGACAAATATTATGGAATGGGTAGTTATGAATTATTTCAACTTCAAGTTCATAATTATATTATTTATATGAATAAAGGTTTAATTCATGAAAAAAATATTTATATTCTATTGTTAAATGTTGTAAAGCGTCAAAATAAAGAAGAAAATATTGGTTGTTGGAAGGATCTAAAATGTCTAGCAAATTATTTGTCTCATAATTCTATTTCTCATAATAATACAGCAATGGAAATGATTTACGATATATATTCAAAACAAATTATTAAAGATCTAATTGTATGTGATACTATTACTGATGAAAATCAAACTATAAGTTGGTGTGGAAAATGGATCCCACGAGAAAAATCAGCATACGGATGGATGGTTCCATATATTATGAAACATTTATTTAAATTAGATTATCAATGTTCACCAAAAGTATATTATTTTTATTTAAAAAAATATAGGAAAATTGTATCAAAATTAAATAAAAAGTTGAAAACAACAGAAATA
>MDTG01062823.1_pt1 | contig 24225 bp, 23 predicted proteins | sample 811421 | NCBI WGS metagenome assembly MDTG01 (sample SAMN05326645, study PRJNA326480) | marine metagenome | isolation source: seawater | place: Pacific Ocean: South East | collected 2011
ATACTGGAATACGCTCCTTGCGTAATGCATTTAAGAATGGGTCTTGTAAAGATTGCCCTTTAGCCATTTGATATCCTTAGTTTTTATTATTCGTGGCCCTTACTCTCAGCCACTGCACGTCTAATGTATACCACACTCAACTTATTTGAGTGTGACTTTCGCAGTAATTTTAGTCAAATTATCTTTACAAAATGTGTCTAGCCAAGTGAGGTTTTCCCACCCCCTAAGCCACGTAAGCTGTCGCTTAGCGAGTTGCCTAGTTGCGATAATGCCTCTTTCGCGCATTTGCTCGTAGGACAATTGGCCTTCTAAGTATTGCCACATTTGTCTATAGCCAACCGAGCGAATTGACGGTAAATCTTCGTGAAGATCGCCCCGTTCAAACAGTCGCTTAACTTCTTGTTCAAATCCATCATCTAGCATCATGTCAAATCGCTGGGCAATTCGCTCATGTAAGACACTTCTATCTTTTGGAGCAATAGCAAATTGGCTAATATCGTAGGGGCAAGGACTGCCTTTCTCGTTTTGCCAGTCTGTTAGCGTTTTGCCCGTTCCACGAAATACTTCTAATGCTCTGGTCAATCTTTGAGGGTCATTAGGGTGAATTCTGTCACCGCTAATAGGATCCACTCGGCAAAGCTCGTCGTGCAATTTCTGCCAACCGGAAGCTTCTGCTTCACTGGCTATTTCGTTGCGTATCTTTTCATCTGACTTAGGTAGTGGCGAAATCCCATTTATCAAGGCATTAAAGTACATCATTGTACCCCCAGCCAATATTGGTACCCTATTTCGACTATGAATCTCTTCAATAAGCCTAATCGCATCGTTACAAAACTGTGAAACAGAGTAACTTTCTGCTGGGTCAATAATATCAATAAGATGATGAGGAACTAACGATTTCTCGGCAGCCGTAGGTTTCGCCGTACCTATATCCATATTAGTGTAGACCAAAGCTGAATCAACGCTGATAATTTCACAGTCCATTGTTTCAGCTAGCGACAGTGACAAACCTGTCTTACCTGACGCCGTTGGGCCCATAATGGAAATAACAGGTAACTGAGACTGATATTTGTCCGATGTGTCCGATGTATTCAATGCAGATTTTATGCCATCAACCATGGTTATTTCCCCATGTTGAAAGCAGGCCATCTAACGAGCGCACTTTACCAAATCGCTCTATATATTCCCATTGTTTCACGTCGTTTTTCTCATCCAACCAGTGCCACAATTGTTCGCATAATATTTCATCTAAATCTTGGTCGTCAGTTAACACTAATTGATAGCGCTTTTCATCATTTGCAACGTTGCTCTCTAACAGCCTTTCAAACCAACGTATCCAAGGGAAGTGCCTTGTGCCTGCGGGTACTTGCTGCAATCTATACTTGCCCGCCACTTGGTTAATTTCAAAGTTAAGCGCGTTAAGGGCCGCAATTTTATCAGGCTCAACATGGGCAACTTCAAGCGCCACTGGCATTAACAAAGGTTGTGAATGTTCAGCTGCCTCAAACACCTGTTGTAAGTACACATTTGCGAAAGATTTTACATCCAGCAGGTAAACATTTTCATTATGTACGTAAATTCTACAATATGAGTTTAGTGCAACATGCTGACTTTGCTCACGCTCTGATGATGGCGTGTCGCTATTTGGCGTCATTAAACGATTAAAATTAGATTGGTAAGCCGCAGTTGGCGCTTTCGATTGTCTATGCCCAGATAAAGACGCGCCACCTGAACCGCCTAAACCTGATTGAGATGACGAGGCCGGAGAATGACTTAAAGGACGTATATAGTCATGACTTTGCTGCGGGGGATTAAAACTCACTGGTTCATCATAGCGCTCAGCTTCGCCATGTTGTTGAGTTTCACTCTCATTGGTAATTGAGTGCAGAGCATCACACACTGTCTTACAAATAAAATCATGAACTAAGCGTCCTTGCTGAAAGCGAACTTCATGCTTTGCCGGGTGAACATTCACATCCACATCTTTTGGGTCTAACGTCAGATATACAACAAAAGAGGGCTGTTCTAATACACCCCATACACTTTCGTATGCTTGCCTAATAGCATGCATAATTAACTTATCGCGCATGCCGCGCCCGTTGACAAAACTAAACTGACAATCGTTACTGCTACGCAGCATTACTTCGCTACCTAGCCATGCATTCATGGTAATTCCTTCGTATTCCACATTGATATGTACAGCGTTATCAATGAACTTTTGCCCTACTACAGCAGCAATACGAGGGGCAAGTGAACCGTGTTTATCAGCAATATAGCGCTTAGTCGTCTTGCCGTTATGTTTCAGAATAAAACTAGCATGGGGGTAACTAAGAGCGATGCGTTTCACCACATCTTCAATATGTTGAAACTCTGTTTTTTCGGCGCGCAGAAACTTACGCCTTGCCGGCGTATTGTAAAAAAGATCTGCAACATCAATGGTGGTCCCTTTGGGGTGTGCAGCTGGCTGAATATTAACTGCCATTTCCCGACCTTCGCAGTAGGCCTGCCAGGCTTCGCTTTGTGATTCGGTTTTAGAGGTTAAAGTTAAACGGCTAACCGAACTGATACTGGCGAGCGCTTCCCCACGAAAGCCTAACGATAAGATTCGCTCTAAATCATCTAATGTTGAAATTTTACTGGTGGCATGACGGCTCAACGCAAGCTGTAATTCATCTTTAGCAATGCCTGCGCCATTATCTTTTAAACGAATACGTTTATGGCCACCTTTCTCAATATCTATTTCTATTCTATCGGCGCCTGCATCTAGGCTATTTTCTAGTAACTCTTTAACCACAGACGCAGGGCGTTCAACCACTTCCCCTGCGGCAATCTGGTTGGCCAATTGTGGCGATAATAATTGTATAGACAAAAGAAACTCGTAGGTAGAAATTGATTAACGTGATGTTAGGTTCTGGGAATAGTAAGTACTTGCCCTATCCTCACCACATCACTATTTAAATTATTGGCAGCTTTTAAGCGGCTAACGTTCACATTGTAGCGTTGGGCAAGTAGCGAAAGCGACTCACCACTTCTTACAGTATGGGTTCGACTATCTGCACGTTCAAGTGCCCATAATGTACCATCTGGGGGGACTTGCTTAAAATAGCGTTTTGCTGCAGTAAACATGGCTTTCGCCAGTTTTTCTCTATGTTTACCCCAGTTAAGATTTTTCTCTTCTTGCGGGTTAGAAATGAACCCTACTTCAACCAAAATGGATGGAATATCCGGCGCAGTGAGTACAGCAAAGCTGGCTGCTTGAGGCGCGCGCTTGTGCAAAGACGTAACCTGCTTCATTTCCTCAATCACTTTGTTGCCCAAGTCATGACTGGTGGCCATACTGTGGTCCATCGATAAACCAAGAATGGTTTCCGCTAAATAACGCTCACTTGACTTATCGCTAATCACTTCAGCCGCACCACCAAGTAATTCAGAGTGCCGTTCTGATTTTTCTAGCCAGCGACCTAGTTCTGTATCGGCACGGCGCATCGACAGTACCCACACCGATCCACCTTTAGGCTGTGGTTGGCTAAACGCATCAGCGTGAATCGATATTAATAAGTCCGCTTTTTGCTTGCGAGCCAGTTCTGGGCGTTTGTTTGGCGATACATAGTAATCACCACTGCGAGTCATAATGGCCCGCATACCACGCTCACCATTAATCATGGCTTCAAGTTTTTTGGCAATGCTTAATGTAATGTGCTTTTCATACGTACCAGCTGGCCCAATGGAACCAGGGTCTTCGCCACCGTGACCTGCATCTATGGCAACAATAATATCTCGATTTCTGTGGCTGCTTGAGCCATCCATGACAACCGAAGACGTTGAGGCAGTTGACAGAGACTTACTAGGTGGGGAAGTACTTGAACTCGCAGTAGGCGCAGCACTGTCTTTCAAATCAATAACTAATCTATGCCCGTAAGGTTTGGTGGGCGTCATTGCGAACAAAGACGGCGACGCCTCGCGGTTTAACTCAATAACCACCCGCGCAGATTGTTTATTTTTCGGTGTGGAATAACGTACCTTTCGTACTAAATCGCCAGACTCAGATTGAAGAGATAATGCCTTACTATCACTGGTATTCGATAAATCGATAACCAAGCGATGTGGATTTTTAAGGGGAAAGTAGGTGAATTCAGGTGCAGACGACATATCGAGCACGATTCGCGTATTATCTGGCGAGGGCCAAATTCTTAGCCCATCAATTTGATTTTGTGCTGCATGGACAGTTTGCACTACAACCCAAATGCACATAACCGATAAAATTTTACGTACCATGCTTCGCCTTTATTTTGCTTGTTGCCACAAGCTTATAGTCGTTATAATTTATCAAAGCTCACTATTTATAGCGTTTTACAACCTTGCAATATCTTTGCGCCTTTCACGCTTGTCGCTTCAACACTGAACTGACGACCAGTTGGCGCAATATTTATACTAATCACAATGTCTGGTGATGCCAAGTATTCAGCGCCATTTTCTGACCATTCTATAAGGGCAATGTTTCCCGTACCGAAATAATCTCGAATACCCATGAACTCAAGTTCTTCAGGGTCGGCTAAACGATATAAGTCGAAATGATAAATTGAGACATTTTCTAGCTCGTAAGGTTCCACCAAGGTATAGGTCGGACTTTTTACATTCCCATCATGCCCTAATGCTTGAATGAAGTACCGGCTGAAGGTGGTCTTTCCTGCACCCAAGTCGCCGTTTAAAAATATCACGGCATCTATTGGCTGCTGGGCCGCTACGGCATTCGCCAGATCCTTTGCCATTGCTGACGTATCTTCAGGTGTTGCAGCAAAAAATGAAGAGTGCGGGTAAGACATCTTTTTAACGTTCCACATGATAAAACTAAAAGGCTGATATTGGCATTAAGCCTACACAGCCCATACCAATAGATTTACTGATTAATCAACGCACGTACGGCATCAAATAGATCACTGGCTATCATACCACGTTGTCCGTAGAGCTGGGCAATATCATCGCCCGCTTTAGCATGCAGCACCACGCCATATTTAGCGGCAATATCAACACTAAGGCCTTGTGCCATAAGCGCGCCTAATATACCGCTTAGCACATCACCGCTACCCGCAGTTGCCATACCAGGGTTACCATGGCGGCAAACCCACGTTTTCTTTTCGTTGTCGATAAGTGTACCGGCCCCTTTTAAAACACATACTGCATGGTAACGCTGCGAACACTGTCTGGCGTAATTGAATCGGTCGCTTTCTACATCTTCAACCGACACTCCCAGCAGTCGGCCAGCCTCTCCCGCATGAGGAGTAAGTACGCAATGTTCAAGTGTGTATGCGGTTGACTGTTTGCATAAAAGATTAAGCGCGTCAGCATCGATGACGATAGGTTTATTCTCACTTTGACAGTGTTTGAGTACGCTAGCGAACACACTTTGTGACCATTCATCTTGACCGAGCCCTGGACCAATGACTACGCATGATGCCCAAGCTAAGGCATCATCTAAGTGGCTTGATGTCACCATCAGCTCAGGTCGACCTGCGCTAACTTGAATAGTAGATGCCTCGTGGGTATAAACCCGCACCATACCGGTACCACTTCGAAGGGCCGCTTCCCCAGCGAGCCTGATAGCACCAGCCGTTCCACGATTTCCGCCCACACACAGCAACCTGCCATAGGTGCCTTTGTGGCTGTGAACATCGCGAGGCCCCATGCCTTTGAAGTGCTCAATATTTAATAAGGTGGCGCTGGCTTTTGCTAAGGTCTGAAACGCTTTACCAATTTCCAAATCAGCGTACACCAACTTTCCGCAAGACTGCTTACCTGCCCCTGTGACCAAGCCAGGTTTGATGCCTACAAAGGTAACGGTGACATCAGCTTGAACGCAGCGCCCTAAACTTTGACCTGTGTTCGCATCTAATCCTGAAGGTACGTCAATACTGACCACGGGGGTTGATGAATCGTTGATAGCGTCGATAACGTCGGCGAATTCATTGCGAATGTAGCTGTTAATCCCTGTACCCAATAATGCATCGATGACTACGTCTGCTTTTTCAATCAGGCCAACATCGAAAGGTTTAATACTGCCGCCAGCATCTAGCCACTGCTTTTGTGCAGTGCCTGCATCACCGTCTAAGACGCGGTCAGGTTCAATTGCGCAAACATGCACTTTTTTACCCGCTTTTTTCGCATTTAATGCAGTAATGTAACCATCGCCAGCATTGTTACCTTGGCCTAGTAAAATTAAATACACATCAGAATTAGCGAACAAACTTTGGCACTGTTCAAATACAGCACCACCGGCGCGTTGCATTAACGTGAACATATCACAGCCAGACTGAGCAGCCGCTTCGGCTTCATTTTCTCTGACCTGATCGGCCCGAAACAGTTTGTATGATAAACTTGAGGTGAGTTGAGTATCTAGCATAAGTACATGTCCACTATTAATTCTATCGACCTAATTCAATTGACCCAAGATATCAAGGCTTGGGGCCGCGCGCTAGGCTTTCAGCAAGTTGGTATTAGCGACATTGATTTACATCAGCATGAAGCCCATTTAACCAAATGGTTAGAGAGCGGCTATCACGGTGACATGGCCTTTATGGCTAACCATGGGATGAAGCGGGCCCGACCCGACGAACTTGTGCCAGGCACACTGCGGGTTATTAGTGTGAGAATGAACTACCTTCCACCCGATGCCTCGTTCGCAAAACATTTAAGCCAACCAGATACAGGGTATATCAGTCGTTATGCCCTCGGTAGGGATTATCACAAGGTATTGCGTAAGCGTTTGAAGCAACTCGGCGAGAAAATTACTACCGCGCTGAGTGACACCCAGTATCGCCCTTTTGTGGATTCAGCGCCGGTATTGGAACACGCTATTGCGGAAAAAGCAGGAATAGGTTGGACAGGAAAACACAGCTTAACCATTAATAAAGAAGCAGGTTCTTGGTTCTTTTTAGGTGAACTTTTTATTAATGTTCCCTTGCCCATCGATTCACCAATTGAAGAAGGTTGTGGCACATGTACAGCATGCCTAACTATTTGCCCTACCAATGCAATAGTAGCGCCTTATAAAGTAGACGCTAGGCGTTGTATTTCCTATCTGACTATTGAATCAGATAAAGATATTCCCGAGGAACTTCGCCCTTTAATGGGTAACCGAATTTATGGTTGTGACGATTGTCAGCTTATTTGCCCATGGAATCGTTATGCCGATATTACTGAAGAAGAAGACTTTCACCCCAGAAAGGTATTGCATGGGCAAAGCTTAGTCACCCTTTTTTCATGGGACGAAGCTACCTTTTTGACCAATACAGAAGGGTCGCCTATTCGCCGGATTGGGTTTGAAAAATGGCAACGTAATATTGCCGTCGCATTGGGAAATGCTAACTACAGCGAACTAGCTGTGAGCGCCCTTCAGACAAACCTTGGAAAGGTGAGCGATAAAGTGGATCGACACATTACGTGGGCATTAGCGCAACAAGAAAATAAAAAAGCGGGTTCAGCGTTAGAAGAAAAGGCTAATAGACAACAAAAAAGATTAACCAGAGCGGTAGAGAAAGGGTTACCCAGAGACGCATAACAAAACAAAAGCACTCGTTAAATAAAGCAGGTTGGCTAGAGGTTGAATTAATGGGGGGTTGAGTAAATCGGGGGCTGGATAAATTAGCGCCTAGACTAAATCAGCGCATGTACTAAGTAGTTGCATCACTGATAAGCACGGGTCTAGATGAAAACTTAACACCAATTTGGGTGTTTCCCTCTTCAATATTGCTCACTTCAAGCATTTCACCAAATTGCCACCACGACTGAGCTTTCAAATCGTTAAGCATTCGCTCGAACCCCGCATGACTGCCAGAGTATTCCCCAGTAAATTCACATTCTGATTGCGTGCATTGAAACGTATTTAACGTGAGTTTTTGCCCACTGGGATGAAACGCTAAAAATTCCGTTATTTCGTTTTGAACCTGAAATTCAGAAAAATCTTCATTGGTAGCGAGTGTGTGCGCGCTTTTCGGGGGCTGGGCGTATGCTTCGCCAGACATTTGAGGGGTAGCTTTAATCACCCTAAGATTGCTACTTGCGGTGGTGCGCGAACGCTCCAGCACAGTATTCAAACGCTCTTTTTCCACGTTGGAACTAGCCAGCTTACCGTGGTAAAAGCCGAACTGATAACCTGTCACGGCAATAAAGAGAATGAGTACAATAACAACCCAGGGTTTCATGATTTCCTTACCAGCTTGTTGGCGAGTCGTAGCTAAACATTTAGCTACGAATATAACTACTTATGATAAGGCGCACTGAGTTCGTGAACTGAATTCACAAACACACCTGCATTTTCTGGTGGCACATCTAAGTGAATACCGTGACCTAAATTGAATACATGGCCAGAGCCTTCGCCATAACCCGATAAAATAGTGCCAACTTCTTCACGAATTCTTTCTGGCGAGGCATAAAGCATGGAAGGGTCCATATTGCCTTGTAACGCTACCTTGTCACCAATACGTGCACGGGCTTCAGCAATATCAATAGTCCAATCAAGGCCTACTGCATCACATCCAGTCGCAGCAATTGATTCTAACCACATGCCGCCGTTTTTGGTAAACAAAGTAACCGGTACTTTTCTTCCATCGGCTTCACGGGTAAGTCCATCAACAATACGCGCCATATATTGCAATGAAAAGTCTTTATAATCACGTGGTGATAACACGCCGCCCCACGTATCGAAAATCATGACTGATTGTGCACCTGCTGCTATTTGAGCATTAAGGTATTCCGTTACGGAATCGGCCAGCTTCTCTAGCAAGGCATGCAAGATAGCCGGTTCAGCAAACGCCATTTTTTTGATTTTAGTAAAAGCCTTACTTGAGCCACCTTCCACCATATAAGTAGCAAGCGTCCAAGGGCTGCCAGAAAAACCAATTAAAGGCACGTCGCCATTCAATTCACGGCGAATGGTGCGCACTGCATTCATTACATACTGCAGTTCACCTTCTGGGTCTGGTAAACCAATTTTATCGACGTCGGCTTTACAGGTAATTGGCTTTTTAAAACGGGGGCCTTCGCCAGTTTCAAAATAAAGCTCTAAGCCCATCGCATCGGGAATCGTTAGAATGTCTGAAAATAAAATAGCGGCATCTAATGGAAAACGACGAAGTGGCTGTAATGTCACCTCACAAGCAAGCTCCGCATTTTTGCATAACGACATAAAGTCGCCGGCGACTGCTCGCGTTGCTTTATATTCAGGTAAATAGCGGCCAGCTTGTCGCATCATCCATACAGGGGTGACATCGACAGGTTGCTTTGATAACGCCCGTAGGTAACGATCATTCTTTAAAGCGGGTTTAGCAGCACTGGTAGCTTTTTGCGACATATATTCACCTGAAATTAGAAAAATAAAACGGCGAAATTATACCAGCATTCATTTCATTTTGTGCTAAAAAGCTGTCTTAATTTGGCAACTTGCGATACTTACCCTTAATAATGCGATGAACAATACTTGAAAAAGGGGCTTGCACTACTAGTAAGTGTTTGTTACTAATATACACAGCAACGACAAAGAAGCCCGCAAAGGGACCGTGCTAAACTCATTGAAACCCTGCTTCGGCAGGGTTTTTTATTTGTCTTCTAATTGCGACAGTGTTTTGGCAATAAGCTTACCTGCAATAGAGAATGGCGGTGGAATGGTTGGCAATGCATCAACACTAAACCACTGTGCATCATCAATTTCATTTTCCTGACACCGAATTTCACCACTTTCATACTCAGCAATAAAACCAACCATTATAGAATGCGGGAATGGCCATGGCTGGCTATCGATGTAACGTAAGTTCTTAACTTTTACCCCCACCTCTTCGAATACTTCCCTGTGAACGGCTTCTTCTAAGCTTTCGCCGCTTTCTACAAAACCAGCAAGGGTTGAATACATATTCGCTTCTTTGTGCCTAACGCCTTTTGCTAATAACAATTTTTCATTATTGTGTATTGAAACAATGATGCATGGTGATACACGAGGGTAGCTTCTGTGATGACAGCGGTGACAATGCACGGCCATTTCCCAATTCACTCTTTCGGTATGTGAACCACATTGACCACAAAACTGATGCGTTCTTAAAAAATGGACATATTGCCACGCCCGACCTATGACTGAAAAACCGATATCTTGTTGCTCGAATAACAATTGGCGTAATGACACCGACTCCCATTGTTCGTCTTCTATGGTTTCAGCACCAAGGTCGACGACAAAGACAGGTTCATTTTTCTGAGCTGACTCATGTAATGGAGGGAGTTGATGAATCTCTTCGCGATAATTTTCGAGAAAGGTAAATTCATTGATATGCGCTAAAGGAACATTTATTTCGCCTTTACGAATGACAATGCGACCCTTGGAAAAAATAATCCATTGCCCAATCTCAGTCTCGATTTCACTATCGCTGCGCTTTAACATCATAAAACTGTCATCCAACCATTAAAGATATACAAGGCAAGATAACATATATTTAATTACGACAACGAAGTGGGTTCAATTTGTGTCGTATAGGCTGAGTGTTATACTAGGTTAAAATGCTGGTAAATAGCAGGTGCTGAATTAATAAAAAGCGCTGATTGAAAGGATCATGAAATGTTACAGCAGTTAGAGAAGGTAAAAGTAAAATGGGGCGGCAAAAGTGATACTGTCGATAATTGGCTGTTGGCCAGACAGTCACTGCTTGTGTCCTATTGCCATTTAGCCGGTTTAGACCAGCAAGGCGAGTCATTGCCTGAAGCAAATGACATCGCTAATTTTTGTGAAAACCTAATGGATTACCTTTCCGCTGGGCACTTTGAGGTCTTTGATATGTTGGTTGACGATGAAGCAGAAGGAAAAGCGTTAAAACAGCGTCTTTACCCAAAACTTACGCAAACCACTGACTCAGCCCTACAATTTAATGATAAATTCGCAGAGGCACTTACTATTGAACAAGCGGCTGTTTTTGACAGTGAGCTTGCGAATATTGGTGAAACTCTTGAAGAGCGCTTTGCTTTAGAGGACCAATTAATTGCACATATGTACGCCAGCGTAGAGTAAATAAAGCGGATAAACATCTGTCATTAATGACGTCATTACCAATATAATTAGTAAAATAGCCACGGTAGCAATAAATGAATAAAGCCACGCTTATCCACAAAGCTCGCGCATACTGCGAGCAAAGAGGCGCTAGATTTACCCCTCTTAGAGAGAAAGTGTACGAAATATTAGTCGCAAAGCACGGTCCAATGGGGGCCTACGATTTGCTAGATGCGCTAAAAGAGACTGAGTCCGGTGCAAAACCTGCCACCGTTTACCGAGCCCTCGATTTTTTACTCGATTTCGGTTTTATTCATCGTCTTGAGTCGACCAATGCATTCGTAGCCTGTTATCATTTTGGTTGCAACCACCCTGTTCAGTTCCTTATTTGCGACAGTTGTGGTGACGTTGCAGAGATACAGTCTGAAGGTTTGAAAGAAACATTAGATAGTCAGGCAGAGGCCAACGGCTTCAAAGTGTCTAAACAAACAATAGAAGCGCATGGTCTTTGTGCTGATTGTCAACAAACGGAAAATACCGTTGCAAAGGAGCACTCCCATGAATGCTGAATTCGTTAATCCGTTTATCTCTGGTTTACTTAATGTATTAGAAACCATGGCGCAAACCAAACTTACTCCGGGAAAACCCAAACGTAAGCAAGGCGATGTAGCTAAAGGCGATGTGTCTGGGTTAATTGGTATGGTAGGCCCTAGTGTGCGGGGCTCTATGTCCATTACCTTTGAAGAATCTCTTGCCCTTACCATTATGGAACGCATGGTTGGAGAACGCCCTGAAAAACTTGATGCAGAAGTTGGGGATATGGTTGGCGAAGTCACTAATATGATATGCGGAGCGGCAAAACGCGACCTTGCAGATCGTGGGTTTGAATTTGGAATGGCGACACCTATTGTTGTGTCTGGTAAGCAGCACACCATCAGCCATCAGGTCAGCGGCGCGAAAATCATCCTTCCGTTTATGTGCGATGAAGGATTGGCGCATTTAGAGATCTGCTTTGACAAATAATTCCTGGTACTCTGAAAAAATTACACTACCTGAATTTCCTCGTGGCTTTCATCTAGTAACAGAGTATATAATTAGCGCTTTACCCATGCTGCAAAATATTGAGGTAGGTCTTCTTCATTTATGGCTTAAACACACCAGTGCTAGCCTTACGATAAATGAAAATGCAGATCCGACGGTTAGGTCGGATATGGAGGCCTTCTTTAACTATAGTGTAAAAGAAAACTTGCCCTTTTTCCGGCATACTTACGAAGGTAGTGATGATATGCCGGCTCACTTGAAATCAAGTCTGCTGGGGTGTCAGGTTTCAATACCGGTGGAGAAAGGGAGGCTACAACTTGGTACTTGGCAGGGCATCATGCTAGGCGAGCACCGAGATATTGGCGGCCAACGAACGATTATTGCCACATTACAAGGGCTAGCGACATCGCCTATATAACAAAATGGCATATTAATTGCTTAGAACAACTAAGCACAAGCTAGAATTATCATAAATCGATAATCACTCAACGTTTAACAGGATGTGACTATGAAAAAACACTTTAAATTAGCGGCACTTTCGCTTGCCGTACTTTCATCAACTGCCTTTGCACAAGATTCTTCTGAGCCAGAATATAAAAACTGGTTTGGAATTTCTGGTCTTTATTACAACACTGACGTTGAACGTCCTACTACTGAAGTACTAGACGACGGCCAAGGCGTATCGTTCGAGTACGGTTTCCGCTTCACTCAAAGCTGGGCAGCACGTGTTGAATTTACTGCTCTAGAACTAGACTACGTTGGTGGTTCTAGCGATGATGGCGAAATGGTAGGTGTTGATGCACTTTACTTCATGCCTAACGATGCATGGTACTTATTCGGTGGTGTTAAACGTCAATCAGTAGGCGAATCAACTACACTAGGTAACATCGGTATTGGTAAACACTGGGACATCTCTGAGTCTGTTAAGATTGTTACAGAGATTGCTACTTACCATGATTTCGGTGAAGACTATAACGATTACAGCGTAAAAGTTGGTTTAGCGATTCCTTTCGGTAAATCTACTCCGTCTGCGCCTAAAGATGCTGACAACGATGGCGTAATCGACAGCCGTGACCAGTGTCCTATGACGCCAGCTGGTGTTCGTGTTGATGCAACTGGTTGTAGTGTTGATAACGACAACGATGGCGTGCTTAACAGTGTAGACCAGTGTCCTAACACTCCAGCAGGTACTGTTGTTGATGCAATGGGTTGTGCACTTAAAGATGCTGACAACGATGGCGTTGTAGATTCAAAAGACATGTGCCCAGACACAGCTGCTGGCGTTAAAGTTGACGCTAAAGGTTGTACAGTATTTGACGAAGAAACAGTAGAAATTACACTACGCGTTCTTTTCGACAATGAAAGCTCTGTTGTTAAAGCACCTCGTGACCCAGAAATCTCTGAATTTGCTGAGTTCATGAAACAGTACACTAACACTACTGCGGTAATTGAAGGTCATACTTCTGCACCAGGTTCTGAAGCATACAACATGGATCTTTCAGAAGACCGTGCTGCATCTTTCAAAGAAGTAATGGTAGATATGTACGATATCGACGCTAGCCGTTTAGAAACTATTGGTTACGGTGAGACTCGTTTACTAGATACAGCTAAAAATGCCGAAGCACATCGTGTTAACCGTCGCATCTCTGTGACAGTTAAAGATACTGTTAAGGTTCCTGAAGAGAAGTAAGCTTCCCTCAGACACAAAAAGGGCGCCTAATTGGCGCCTTTTTTATTTCTCGTATTTGCTCACTTCAACAGTTAATCTTTTCGCTATGCGTCGACAGCAAACATTTCTGTTCGGTTAATATTCGTCAGGCATTGCTGGACCAGCATAATTGTCAAAACGAGAGAACTGGCCTTGGAAGGTAAGACGACTGGTTCCAATAGGACCATTACGCTGTTTACCTATAATAATCTCTGCTACGCCCTTCTCTTCACTGTTCTCATGATAAACCTCATCACGATAGATAAACATAATAAGGTCGGCATCCTGCTCGATAGAGCCCGATTCACGCAAGTCTGAGTTTACTGGGCGTTTATCGGCCCGTTGCTCTAGGCTTCGGTTAAGCTGTGATAGGGCTACCACTGGTACTTCCAACTCTTTTGCTAATGCTTTAAGTGAGCGGGAAATTTCAGCAATTTCTAAGGTTCTGTTATCACTGAGTGAGGGCACACGCATAAGTTGAAGGTAATCAATCATGATCAAGCTTATCCCCCCACGTTCACGAGCGAGTTTACGCGCTCGGCTTCTCACATCCATGGGGGTAAGGCCTGATGAGTCATCAACAAATAATCTGTCTTTGTCCTTCAACATCGCCATGGTGTTGGAAATGCGTGCCCAATCTTCGTCATCCAACTGAGCGGTACGAATTTTGGTTTGATCCACCCGGCTAAGTGATGCCAGCATACGCATCATGATTTGTTCAGAAGGCATCTCTAAACTAAACACTAATACCGGCTTTTCCTCGGACATCATGGCATTTTCAACCAAGTTCATCGCAAAGGTGGTTTTACCCATTGAAGGACGAGCAGCAACAATAATTAAGTCTGAAGGCTGCAGACCACTGGTCTTTTTATCTAAGTCGGTGAAGCCGGTAGTGACACCCGTCACTTCTTTATTGGTTTTAACCAACACTTCAAGGCGGTCGATGGTTTTACCCAGTACCGCTTCTACATCGCGAGGACCTTCATTTTCACCGGTGCGGCGCTCTGCAATTTCAAATACTTTGCTTTCGGCTAAGTCGAGAATATCAGCGCTGTCACGCCCTTCGGGGTTATATCCGACTTCCGCGATTTCATGGGCCACACCGATAAGCTCACGTGTAATTGCACGTTCACTGATAATTTGTGCATATGACACCACGTTCGCTGAACTTGGTGTATTTTTAGCGAGTTCACCGAGATAGGCAAAGCCACCTGCATTTTCAAGTTCATCGTGCTTTTCAAGCTCTTCCGATACGGTAATAAGGTCGACCGGCGCGCTTCTATTTAACAAACGAGTAATGGCGCTATAAATGGTTTGATGCGAGCGGTTGTAAAAGTCGGTATCAGTAACGAGTTCCGCTACTTTGTCCCAACTTTCAGGATCTATAAGCATACTGCCAAGAACAGACTGCTCGGCCTCAATACTATGAGGAGGAACTTTCAACTTCTCTACATTATTATCGCCTTTTGGAGGGGATACCACTTACACTACCTACTCTGTTTACTTGAAGCACGGCCGACTATTATGCGCTTTTGCGCATCGTTGAACAATAAAGAAGAGGATCATAAATGAAGGTTAATTTAGATCGTTTTTTCAATGCGGAAAAAAGTGCCATCAAAAACGGTATAAGCAACATTGTGCTCTTGAAACAACAGCACTGAACCTAACGCCTGCGGGCCATTAGCACACGAAAGCTCGACCTGCGTAATTTTACCATCATCGAAACCTAACGCGTTGCCCTCTATGTTGAAACTAGTGGCTATTTGGTCGGAATCAATTTTCTCCTCGGTATACGTAGGAGACTCACATGCCTGCTGATTCAATTGTGCGCCATCTGCATGGTAAACAAACGAACTGCCTAACACATCGTTAGCTTCTGTAGTGCTGTGTGCTGAGATACCTGGCTGGTAAGCTTGGGTTACCACCCATGTGCCTTCAAAAAAAGCAGGATCTTGTACTGCGCATCCTAATGTTAATACGCTGATACTTATCGCGCCGGCTATAAGGCCGTGAAAGCGCCAAAAGCGTTTTAAATGGCTAAGAATATTCAAAGCTCTTTCCCTAATTATTGATTATTTAGCGCTATTTGCGGATATCGACTTTGCTATTTTGACGTGGAGAGAAACGTTACGTTCACTAGCGTGGGGTAAATAGACACAAAACTGCGGCGGACAGATTAATTGCGTGTGAATTATGCGAAATATGGTGTAGCACCATGTCGCAATCTAGCGCTAACTGAATAGCAACCTGATAGCAATCTGCCCTAACTTAATCTATATATGGGGGCGTTAGTGCTTTTTTCAAGCAAAAACGCCTATGCTTTAATTACCTCGCCCCTTGCCGCTACTGCGTATCCAAGGTGATACGCCCGTTTACCGTTGAGATATCAACGTTTGCAGAACCACCATTATTAATAAATCGCAGCCAACTGCTAGGGCCGTATTTTGGCTTTTTAACTGCATCACTACTTACGTTATTAATAATCTTGCCACCAGCATGCGTCTCAATATCAAATTGTGCCGATACTTCAGGTTGAAGATTAAAACGTAATTCCCCGCCTACGGAACTGGCTTTCAGTCGCCCGTTTTCGTTTAAGTGCAAGCGCGCATTCGTGGCGCCATTTACAGTGGTCACACTAAGAGAATCTATTTTCTCTAAGGTTAAATCAATGCCTCCATTGACGGTTTCCACGGCTACATCAGGGCTGGTGGTACTTAACCTTAAGTCACCATTAACGGCAACAAACGTCACATTTTCCTTGCCGGAATGAACGGCTTCCACATCGCCATTCACCGTTTCAATATCAAGTTTTCCTTTAACATTGTTCAACGCAATGTCACCGTTTACCGACTCTACTTTAACGCGGTTTCCAATGTCAGTTAATTCAACATCTCCGTTTACCACTTCAACATTAACACTTTGGACTATATCGTTTATTTGCACATCAGCATTAACCGCGGTGTAGTTAACGTCGCTGGATTTAGGCACAAAAATAACGAGGTCATCTCCTTCATCTTTGTTTTTCCACCAGTGCTTTCCGCTACGCTTCACTTCAACATGAATTACGATAACATTGCCACGTTGCTCAAAGATAAACTCATCGGTGTTGTCACCCAGCTCACCAGTAACGTGTACTTGCGGTTTATCCCAGCCTCTAATTTCAGCGTCACCGTTTACGTGCTCTATATCAATTTTAACGTTATTGGGTGCATCGAGGACGCGATCTACTTTCTCGCCCGCATACGCGGAAAATGCCAATATTGTGCTACTTAAAAGCACACCATGAAAAAGTACAATAGCTAAGGTTTTGCGAATGATAGTCATAATAAAACTCCTTAAATTTGTTGCCATTTTGGCGCGTGCACTCGCTCAATTAATGTGATTTGCTGTTGATAAACATGTTTCAACATCTTTAATAGTGCTCGATTGTTTGGATCATCTTTTAATGCTGCTTTTATCACGCCAGCAGCATCGTCTAATTCTTTTAATTGTGCCTGCCAATTTTCACTTAATTCTGGCGCACTATCGTAACTTGCTAGCAAAGTGCTCATCTGATCATCTTGCTGCTCACTTAGTGCATCAACTAACGCATAACCGGAAAGCTTAGGTTGCTTATCGCTCGTTTCACCGGTAGTAAAAGCAGGTGAGAAAAACCAAATAACACTGACCAGCATGGCACTTGCCGCCATAGCCAACCATGGTTTGGTAGATAAGCGAGTAACGGTACTAGGCTTCTGTTGCCCTTGGGGTTCGTTATGTAGCCCATTATTATCGGCACCGCCCCTTTCTTGGCTGTGTAGTGACAATTCAATACCACGCCATAAATCTCTTTCAGGCTCACGGGATCTAGGTAGGCGTTGAATCTCAGCATCTAAGGCTTTATCAAACTTATTCATCTTCACATCCCATCCAGGTTTTTAGCAGTTGTTTAGCGCGATGAAACTGCGCTTTGCTGGTTCCAACTGCCATATCTAACATTTGTGCAATATCTTCATGCCGATAGCCTTCAATGGCGTGCAGTACGAATACCATTCGTGCTCTTTGCGGCAATCTAACCACTAATGCTTCTAAATCGACTTGGCTACTGTCTGTCTCTGCTGGCATCTCCATCGCTGGACTGGTTTCAATATTAAACATACGTTGCACCCAATTGCGCTGCTTACGCAAGTACGACACGGTAACATTGGCTGATACACTATGTAGCCAAGTTGAAAACTGGCTTTGTCCATCGAATCTGTCTAACTTTGACCATAACTGAATAAACACTTCTTGTGTGGCGTCTTCGGCGAGACCACGGTCGCCGGTTAAACGGAAACACAGTGCGTACACTCGCCCGACATGATTATGGTACAAGGTTTTGTAGGCCACTTTATCACCCTGTTTAGCCGCGAGAATAACCGCGGCTTCGCGCCGGCTTTCATCGTCACTAGTCAGGTTGGTAACCTTTGCTAAAGTGCGCTCCATGACAATCTCATTTTTTTTCGTAAACCGATTTTTTCGACATTTTTGGCTTACCATCTTGTTATTCTTAAAAGGTTAGTCGTACCCTATGCGATAAAGGTTTAAATTAGCAAAACTTATTTTTGGAGTTTGTATGTCCTCACCCTTGAAAGTGGATGCTTTATTCGCCGGTCAGCCCCAACCCCTTGGTCCGCGAGGTGCCCCAAGCAGTATCGTAAAAAGTGCCGTGTCGCAGCTAACCGTCCACCTTGATTGTACCGACGAAGATCAACAATCAAACAAGAAGCTTCATGGCGGACCTGAAAAGGTTTTGCATCAATTTAGCCCCCTTCATTACTTCACGTTACGTAAGCATTTTCCAGACGGTGAGTTCGAGCCTGGTAGTATTGGGGAAAATATCAGCGTGGATGGTATGGACGATGCCACGGTTTATATCGGCGACGTATGGAAGTTCGGTGAGGTTGTACTGCAAGTCAGTGCACCAAGAGCACCATGCAGTAAAATATCCCAGCGTTTCAATATTCAAAACCTAGACAGGTTTGTTGGCGAGCGAGGGATAACGGGTTGGTATTATCGTGTGCTTGAGACCGGTGTAATTAACGTAGGCGACGCGGTAACCCTGGTTAGCAGAGAGGACGACACCGTTAATGTGCAAACACTTATGCGCTGTGCACACACTAAAACCGATGTCGAATTAGCGACCAAACTGGCAAACTTAGCTGTTATTGATGATGAATGGCGGGATAAGTGCGCGCGTATAAGCCAAAAAGGCTAGTTGCGCGCTGTCAGGCTATCGCCTTCCCACTCATGACGCACCTTTTGACCTTGTTTTAAACGCTCGGCCCCACGAATAACAACCAGTTGCGTGGGGTCTACTTCACCAAAGACTTCAATTCTACTCCCCATACCTACCCCGGTTTCTACTTTAACTTGCTGGGCCTCATTATCTTGATTAAGTTGATAAATATACGTACCGGATTTTCGTAAAACCAGCGCATCTCTAGGAATGGTTACACCACCATGCTCTTCACTGCTAGGCACAGCCACCCTTACTGCACTTCCAATAGGGAAGTCTCCGGGTTTAAGGGCAATACGCATTTCCATCATCCGAGAGTTTTCATTACCCACAGGAACAATAGCCCGCACCGACTCCATTACCCCGTGGGTTTTACTTAGCACATTAACCTGCATTCCACTTGCAATGAAAGGCAATACGGAAAGCGGCGCCTTCACCTGCACCTCTATATTATTAGGGTTAACTACTCTAATCAGGGTTTGACCAATACTGGTGTATTCTCCAGGGGCTTGTATGCGGTCGACCACCAAGGCGGTAAAGGGTGCTTTTACACTACTTTGGCGAATGTGATATTCGGTTAAATTTTTTGCCAACGTGGCTTGCTCTAGCTCCTGACGCGCGTTTTCTAAATCAGCCACCACGGTTTCTAGCTCCCCCCGTGACGTATTTCTGCTAGCTTCCAAGTTTTCATAACGTGCCAAGCGCTTTTCAAATAAAGTCACCTGAGCACGCCACCGTGCAATGTTGGATTGATTTTGACTCAGCGTAATTTGCAATCGGGTATCATCAATTTTGGCTAAAACCTCGCCCGCCGCAACACTGTCACCTACATTCGCCATCCACGTGATTCGGCCATCAACCTCAGAGGCGACATCTGAATCAGTTTGACTCATTACGGTACCGGGCACCCAAGTTAATGCTGTTATCGCCTCTTCTCTGGCTTCGTCAACTTGAACCAATATGGGTGGAGGCGTTTTATCCGCTTCTTGTGCAATGAGGTTCAGCGACAAACAACACACGCTTATGCCTACTAGGCCTATTTTTATATTCATGGTGGTTGCATCCTTTAATTGAAATCTGAAAATTTGCTCAGCTTTACGGTTTTTGTTGGCATGCCGCCTGGCGTACCAACCACGGGAACTTTTGCTTTATCTTTGAAGCCGAAATCGGCTCTTGTCATTCTAAGTAGCGTGGGAAGTAACACTAAGGTGAACACTGTGCTAATGCACATCCCTCCCACAATCACCGCAGCCAAACCGCGATAGATCACGCTGCCAGCGCCAGGAAGTAATAAAAGCGGGAGCATGCCGAAAATAGAGGTGAGCGTGCTCATAAAGATAGGGCGAAGACGCAATTGAATGGCTTGCTCTACAGCATCGTTACGATTAAGCCCGTGAGCTTGCCCCAATCGGGTTTGGTGCACTAATAAAATGGCATTATTCACCACAAGCCCAAGCAAGATAATGAAACCAATCATGGTCAGTAAATCCATCGGTTGGAAGGTAAAACTATTCATAATTTTAATGGCCGCCACCCCGCCCACGGTAGCCAGGGGAATAGACAGCACCACTAAGACGCTGTCCTTAAGCGATTTAAATAGTCCCGCCATCAACAGAAGCAGCAACAGCATGGCAAACAAGAAGTTATCTGCCATCGAGGCAATTGCCCCTTTCAAGCTATCCGCACTACCACCATAGTGAATTGCGCCATCGGTTGGCATCATCGCCATAATAGCCGGTTCAACATCGGCTTTTATCACCGTCATGGCATCTTCTAAACTCATACCGTCAGGCGGGTTAAAATTGAGAGTAAGGGTGCGTTTACCATCAATACGTTGAATGCGGCTAGGCCCTACCGCTCGTTTCATCTCGACAAGTTCACCTAATTGCACCACCTCCCCCATAGGAGTCATTATGGGCGTTGTACTTAAATCTTCTGGAGTTGACCATGGTTCTGAGCGAAAAATAATATTCATCCGCTTTGTGCCATTAAAGTACTCACCCACATACATTCCATCGCCCATTGCGCGCACTAAGCCCGCCATACGCCCGCGACTCAACCCTACTTCAACTAATCGGCTGTCGTTGGGATAAAATTGCAGTTCAGGCTCGGACTGTTCTAACGGAGGATTTGCCCGCGCATTGGCATTGGGGAAAATATCTCTTAGTTTATCAATGCCCGCTTGCGCCGCTACGCTCAGCATGGCTTGGTTAGTACCCTGTAAATGAATATCAATAGAGCGACCGTTACCAAAGCCACCAAACAAGTTACCTTGTTGCGCGAAGGCTTGAGTATCGGGTAAATCTTTAAGTACCTCATCGCGTACAATAGCCTCTAATGCTTTTACCTGAGACTGATCTTTCGCCCTTACCCCTAAGGTGCCGCCGTTGGGCCATGTGATGATGTAGTAGTTCTTAAGCGCAGGGGATTTTTCACCCTCCATGTAAGGCTTTAATCGCTCGACAATGACGGGGATCACCTCTTCAGCGACAAAATTTTCACTCGCACCTGCGGGTAACATTAAGAAGGCATCTACCGCATCACGCTTAACAGGTGGCAAATAGTCCATTGATGGCATAAGCACATAACTGCCTGTAATGGGTACACCCATTAAAGCCACCATCACTATAAGACGACGCATACCTGTTGATGATAAGGTCATAATTTTATTTGTGATGGCCTTCCACACTGGCAATAATTTGTCTTCTGGTACGTCCTCTGTAAGCCAACGGCTAGCCACAACGGGTAAAACCGTTACCGCCACCACTAACGACATACATACAGCAATAGCGATGGTTAAGGCTAAATCTGCAAACAGTTGCCCTTCAACATCATTTAGAAACATCACCGGAATAAAAATGGCGACCGTGGTGGCTGTCGAAGCCATTAATGCTCCGAATACTTCCTTAGTGGCTACATAAGCACTCTCCTGCCTACATATAGCCTTTTTATTTAAGCGAACAATATTCTCTAGTACCACAATGGCGGCATCTAACACCATTCCTACAGCAAAGGCTAAGCCCGCAAGAGAAATAATGTTCAGCGAACGCCCCGTGATTTGAAGTACCACAAACGTGCTGAGTAAAGAGATTGGAATAGCGAGTGCGACAATGAGCGTGGCTTTAAGTTGGCGCATAAACAACCATAAGATACCGATAGCTAGCATGACCCCGATAAACAGATTACTGGTCACCAATTGCACCGCACGCTTAATGAATACTGAAGCATCAAAGGACTGAACCATTATTAGTTGCTCTGCTTCAAGGTGGGTTTTGTTTATCTCGGCGACTTTTTTCTTTACCGCATCTAGGGTGGCGAGAACATTGGCGTCGTTACGCCTATCAACGCGAATAGAAATAGCAGGGTTGCCGTTTTGCACGCTAAAATTAGCCCCATCTGCGCGGGTAATAGTAATCTCTGCAATATCACTTAGGGTAATGGGGCTGCCATCACGCCACTCTAAAATCATTTCCCCCATTTTTTGCGGCTCGTAACGCCCCTCAAAACGCAGGGTATATCGGCGCCGTCCTAAATCCACAAACCCGCCAGAAACATCGTTAGCTTGCCCCAAAGCGGTAGTGATTGCAGTTAAATCAATACCGAGTTGAGCGGCCTTAAAAGGGTCGAAAATAATTTGGAATTCTTCTTCCCCCCCTACCCCACTTTCCATCCGTGCACGGGCAACCCCGGGGATAGATTCTAGCTGAGGTTTTATGACATCTGAGAAGTAAGTAACGTAGGTGTTTATTTCGTTGGGATTGCCGGGCAGGCGCTGCATGAAAAAATAAGTTAGCGCAGGGGCATCACCCCCACTGCCTGCCAGCATAATATTGGGCGACAGTGCATCTCTAGGTAATGGCGGCACTCTGTTCATGCGGCTTATCACTTCAATAAGGGTTTTCTGCATGTCTGTACCCAAACTAAATTCGAGATTTATCCATGCATTCCCTTGATTCGACCACGCATTCATCGAGACCAACCCAGGTATTCCCTGAAGCACTTCTTCTTGTGGCTCTATTATTTCCGACTCAATTTCTTGTGGAGACGCTGCCCGCCAAGAGGTTTGAATATTGATATTAGGGCGTTCAATGTCTGGGAAAAGCTGAACTGGCAAATTGAATAAGCTATATAGCCCAAGAAAAACCAATATTGCGATGCCAATTCCTACCCCTGACGCATTTTTTATTGCTGCACGTGTAATGTCCATAATGAAGCACTATGCTTTTTGTAGTTTGGATTACTATAGGTCGCAGGTGTGACAGGAAAAGTTTAAAGCTATATTAAGAACAATTTATGGGTTAACCGACATTTTCGGTTAATGCTGAAAAAAACAGCAATCTGTCGACGACCAACGGTCGCGATTTATCATTAATTTAACGAAATAATTAATAAATCGTTACATTTTACCAGAGGATGTGGGTGAATATCACATTTGTTCAAGAGATATAACGTAAAAAACATAGCACATCTTGAAAGCGTCAAATAAGGCCAATATGACCAATATGAAAAGTACGGTGAGCTTTTACAAAGAAGTATGCGAAGTGAATAATGTTGAAGTGCATGCAAATATAAAGCGCGCAGACATAAAAAAACCGCTCATAAGAGCGGTTTTTCGTATACGTCAGCGCTTATGCTTCAGCAATGATAATCACTTTAATAGAAGTGGTTACATCAGAATGAAGTTGTAAGTCGATGTCATATTCGCCAGTGTCGCGAAGTGTGCCAGTAGGAAGTTTAACTTCCGCTTTAGCTACTTCAACACCAGCTGCAGTGATTGCATCAGCAATGTCACGCGTACCGATAGAACCGAAAAGTTTACCTTCGTCGCCAGCTGGCGCCGCAAGAGTTACTTCTGCAAGTTCATTTAGTTTTTCAGCACGTGCATTAGCAGCATCAAGCTGCTCAGCGATTTTCGCTTCAAGTTCAGCACGACGTGCTTCAAACTTTTCAACGTTCGCTTTAGTTGCAGGAACTGCTTTACCCTGTGGAAACAGGAAATTACGAGCGTAACCAGCTTTAACAGCTACTTGGTCGCCCAGACCGCCAAGATTGGCGACTTTATCTAGTAGGATGATGTTCATCTTAACTACCCCTTAATTACGCCAAATTACTTGTGTGAATCAGTGTACGGAAGCAACGCAAGAAAACGTGCGCGCTTAATCGCAGAAGACAGCTGACGCTGATATTTTGCGCTTGTAC
>MDTG01397225.1_pt1 | contig 24225 bp, 25 predicted proteins | sample 811421 | NCBI WGS metagenome assembly MDTG01 (sample SAMN05326645, study PRJNA326480) | marine metagenome | isolation source: seawater | place: Pacific Ocean: South East | collected 2011
GATCTAAAAAAAGAAGATATAAAAAAATTTTCATCATGTAATCTTAAAGACAAAACTAAAGTTATAAATGGATCACATGCTTTCATAGGGCACGCTTATGGATCACACGATAAGGCTAAATTTAATAGTTATCTTTCAGAAAATGCTCATAATTTCATCTCTAAAAACAAAAAAAATCTAAAAACTATAGTCTTCACAGGCGATGTATTTTCTGTTCCATCTTTAGACAAGTGGAAGAGATTAAAAAAAGAAAAGAATAATAATTTAGATATTTTTATTGCTCCAGGCAATCATGATGTATTGAGACCAGATTCAAGAGATGTTTTTGAATTAAGCGAATTCGGCAGTCAAGCTCTTCCATACCTTGAATTCATTGATAATACTCCTCTTGTTATTGAAGATAGTGTTATTAGTGGCTGGGAAGTATCTGATGAAGTAATAGATTTAGCCAATGATAATGATTCAAGTACAGTGATAATAGCTCGACATCATATGCCTACAACGGATTTATTGAAGATCTCAAATGGTCAAGTGGGTTTTACAAAGCTAATTACAGTCGAAGAGTTAGTTAAAAATTTTAAAGGTGATAAATTATTTTTCTGGTTGATTGGTGATGGCGGTGCTTACCCGCAACTTCCAAGAGTATCTTGCCTAACTTTTAAAAATCATACATTTTTGGTTAATGGATTGGGAGATATGCCAGATGATAAAGTGATTTTATATACTAAAAAAGAAGGGTTTTACACATATGAAATTTCACTAGACAATACTCTTATTAATTTTTAATTATATTATCTTTATAAGGTGTTCTTTTCGTATTTTTTAGATCTTCAAATGATAACAAGTGAGGTCATATTTTTCCCTGTTACTTCAAGCTATTCATTGCCTAAAACTCAGATAAATCACCTTTTGATAGCAAAGTTCCCCTTGAATATTTTGAAAACCTAGCCGTAGCAAAAGGTATAAATTTTTCAATGTAATCATCTTCACATTCAAAAGGAACCTTTATCTCAACAACACGCTCTGGATCACTATAATAATCTTTCACGTGAGTTCTTAAATTACTATATTTAATATTTTCATCAAATGTTATTCGCATTAAATTAAATTCAAAATAAGTTCTTGAATATGATACTTTGAGACTTGGAAATATATTTCCATATTGACTATCAGTGTAGCTTTTAGTGAGTATCTTCTTTTCAGAAGATACATCTGAAAGAGCTTTAGTTGTTTTATATCGACCCTCAATACTTGAAGTTTTGGTTTCAAGATTGAAGTTATTGTTTTTATTGTACCACCTTACACGAATTTTTTTTCTAGGTAATAAACCTTCCTCCGAATCATCAAACATCTGAAGATTGTTAGTATCAAAGTAAATACTATTTATACACCTTGGCTGATGAAGAATTTCCATACCTTGACTAAGCAACATGCTCTTTAATCTATGATACTCTGCAACTGTAACTCTAAACTTTTTTTCTTTACGGAAGCTCATAGCCTAGTATTTTTTAAAATATGAATTTTCATCAGTTTCTATAGGGCCATCACACTCAAGAGATTTAATTGATATTATAGCTCCTCCAAATTCTTGTTTTTTCTGTCTTGCTTCTGCACAAATAGTTATATTTGATATATTTGCATTATCAATTTTCATTACCGAATAGTCCTTCGAAGAAATTCCAATATTAGCTAATTTTATATTAAGTTTTGATGCTTTTAAGGAAGATGCTTCTCCTACAGATAAACCTTTGTCACCGCATTTTTCTAATTTAGCTTCGATAATTTCATAATTGCCACCACTAACATCAAAACAATCATTCCCTGAGGAATTAACAATTAATTTCGAAATTGCTATATTTGAGAAATCAAAATCAATCGCATCAGCATATGAATTCATTACTAACAGAGAACTTATATCACCCTCACTCTTTACAATATTAAGACTGTCTTCGCATTGACCACCAACCACAGTAATATTTAGTTTGGTAAATCTAGAATTATAAAAATTTAGACATCCAGTCATTCCATATTTATTAAAGCGTTGACCTATTTTTTCTTCGACACCACTGGTTAATCCAGTAAACTCAATACCCCAGTTTTCTAAATCCAAGTTATTGAACAAAATCCAATCATCAGATTTTTTTTGTGTGATTGATATTTTTTTATTTTCTTTATCAATATTAACGTTCAAATCTTTGCTGTAAATTAATTGAGTGTTATTAAATTTTTCTTTATAAATTTCTTCTTGATTGTCTAGGGGGTCAGCTTTAAGAATGGTTGTCCTAATGTCATTCAATTCATTCTTGTTCAAAATCTTTGCCACATCATTTGAAGAAAGTAATAAATTTTTATCATTTAAAATTTTAAGTTCATAAGCCCCATCAGAAAGCTTATTGAGATCTGTACCCAAAGTTTGAATATAAGGATGTAAAGAAGCTCTCTTGTAAAAGCTATTTACTTCATGATCGTATTGGATAATATCCTTTTTATATTTTTTTATATCTTTTATTGATTTAATAAGATTATCTATTCTATAAACAAATACGTTCCAATATTTTTCAAATAAAATATTTGCTTCATCATTAGGTAAATTGACCCGTTCAGTAAAGTAACTCCTTGCATCCAATTTAATTTTTTCACTTAAAATTGTTGATTTGTATTCTTCTAAATTGAGCTTGTGATAAGCATTACTAATTAAGTTTTTATTAAAAGGAATTAGCTTCATTGCTCTTTCTCTATCATCCTTTCCAAGCACATCACCATCATAATAAATAGGCTCAAACTGATTCTCAAAAGCATTAAAATAGAACTTTCTATTATGGGGCACTAAGCCATGTTCAGCTGATAGAGCCTGCATTAAAAAATGAAACTTAGTAAAGCTTAAATTTTCGTTTGTTGTTGGAGTAAGCATTGAATTGGGGTCAATATAGGCCTCCATATGCTCTAGAGAAATCATTTCTGCTTTATTTTTTATTTGATTATTTGCTCTATGAATATATGCAAATTGCAGGGCATTATATGCTCTTAATGTTATTGATTCAGAGCTTGAGCCTTTAAGAAACCAATTCTTATTCTCAAGCCTGGTGAGGGCTATATCATCATTTAATACGCGACCATTTATCCATAAAGGCGACTCATCAGCTTCAAATATTGGACCTTCTCTTCTATTATTTCTTTCTAAGAGCTCTTTTCTAGCAGCTTCTTGAAAAAGCATAGAAGATTCTACATTATTAACTATGACGCTTGTTTTAAAAGTTTCAGGTGTTATAAAATCCAAAGAACGAAGTATTGATATCCCAAATATTTCTTTTAAATCATTTCTTGTATCTGGAATCAATAATTTAAAATTGACACTATTTAAAATATTTCCTTCATCAAGCTTAACATTAAGCGATCTTACTGGCTTTTGATTTATTAAGCGTATGTGGTCAAAAAAGTCACCATTTTGTTTAATACTGCCCCAAAATTTACATGAGCCAAACTCGTAATTAACCTGAATCTTTGATTTAAAAGATTTTTTTAATTCTGGAAGAATAGTTGTTGATGATGAAATTATCCTTATAAAATTTTTTTCCCATTTAGCACTTTTGGGCACAGTAACTTCTATGCTTTTAATATTTGAAGGATTTTTTAATTCATTAATATATTCTGCCTGATTAAAATTACATTGAGCGGATGCAGTTGTTGCAAAAATAGCTAATATAATCGTGGTGTGCCACGCCATGATTATCGGTTTAGCTGCATTGAATTAATTGTTGAATTACCTTGAAGGTCTGTTTCTATTTTTTTTAATAAAGAAAATTGAGAATGAGCGAGAGTGTATACTCTTTCACTTCCAGTAGTAGACTTTGAGATTAAAGAATCATTATTCTCCAATAGAGAAATTTCTTCTTCAGAAATTACAACAAGACTTGCTAAGTTATTCCCTTCAGCAAATGAACTTATAAAAAAAGGAGCTTTAGTTAATTTGCCTGATAAAACATTTATTATTAATAGAAATATAGCAACAAATGTAACTGCCACACACAACAATACAAGCCATTTTAATGAAACCGCAGCAGTAATACCCATCGTAATAGCGCCAAAATATACTGAAAGCTCTAATGGAGATCTAACAGGATTTCTAAAACGCACAATTGACAAAGCACCAACCATACCAAGAGATAAGGCTATATTACCTGATATTACATTGGTTATTATAAAAGTAAGTATTGGTAACAACATTAGCGTTGCAGTATGAGCAATTGTTTTAACCCATGTCTGCCCTAATAGCTGCAATAAAATTCTAAAATATAATGAAATGCATGCCATAAGCACAATAGCTATTATGGTTTCAAGGTTCAAATACAAAGTATCTATGATAATCTCCTAAATTTTAAATAAATAATTATACCTAACGATAGCATGATTTTCAGCATAGATTTATATTACTTATTCAGATGTCCTATATAATTCTATTATTACTTACTGAATAAATTAAATAAAAATTTCATGACTTTAAAATTAATACCTTATCTTTTTTCAGCAATTCTTTATGCAGACTCTTCAGATCTAATTAATTCCAATGGAGCCTTGTCTGAAAATAAAAATATTCAAATGATTGTTGAAATTCCAGCCGGAACTAATAAAAAAATTGAATATAACTCTAATAGTAATACTTTCGAAGTTAATAAAATAAATCAAAAAGATAGAATCATAGATTTTTTACCTTATCCTGCAAATTATGGGTTTATAGACTCTACTCTAATGAATAAAGAGAATGGTGGTGATGGAGATGCATTAGATGTTCTTTTAATATCTGAAGCTCTAAGCACAGGAACTGTAGTAGATATTTTTCCTATAGGAATGCTAGTTATGAATGATAACAACGAAAATGATACAAAGATTATTGCTATTCCAGTTGAAAAAAAACTTCAAATTATCAGCGTAGATTCTTTCAAAGAATTAAAAAATAACTATCCAGCTATTCTTAAGATAATTCAACTTTGGTTTTTAAACTATAAAGAAGGTAATGTGATTCATTTTATAAGATGGGATGATGAGGTTTCTGCAAAAGAAGAAATTGATAAATGGAAAATTTATAAAAACCAATAAGGAATTTTTTATTTAAATATGAGCATTTTTAATCTAAAAGATTTTCTTAAGCAAGGTCTAGCATCTTTTTTTGTTCAATTTTTAGGACAACTTTGCGGCTTTCTTACCAGTATACTTTTAGCAAACTATCTTTCTCCAAGTGAATTCGGAAACTTTTATTTTTGTTTTTCTTTAGTTCTAGTTATTGCATTGATTTGCCAAGTTGGTACTCCCTTATTCTTAACAAAGCAAGTTTCAGTCTTAAAATCAAAACAAAAACTTTCATTTATTTTAAATAAAGTTGTGTATTCTTTTTGTTTAACATTAATAGCAATTACTTTTATTATTTCGATTGGTTATTTAATATTTAAAAATGACGATATAGTTTTTGTAAATGAATATAGATCTTTTTTTAATTTTATTTGTATTGCAATACCATTGACGGTCTACATCAATTTTGTCGCATCTATATATAGAGGATTTGGTTATGTAATTTATGCATTTTTTATAGATGGATGCTTGGGTATAATGCTGACTTTATTTTCTACAACCCTTTTTACTATAATTTTTGGTTCAACCATAGATGATTTAAGTATTTTTAAACTTTTCACATTTTCATTATTTTTAACACTATTTATAGCCTTGACTCCTCTTATATTTATTAAAAATAAGTTTAAATATTTACATTTTGATTTGAATGAGATCTTAAAAAAGGCTGGTGTCTGGAATAGAAGTATTAAATATCTTGCAGCCATATCCATTGTAGCTGTGCTCAATGATCATTTATCAATACTAACTTTGGGAGCATTAAGCACATCAACTCAGGTAGGTTTTTTCAAAGTTGCAATGCAATTATCATTGATGCTAGTGTTTGGCCTTATGGCAATTAATGCAATTATAGTTCCAAGAATTGCTAGTTTGTACTCTGAGAACAAGATAAGAGAATTGCAAATACTGTTAACATTTTCTGTAAGATTAAGTTTTATATTCACATTGCTTGTTTTCATTTTTATATTGTTATTTGGTCAAATGTTTATTAGTTATTTCTTTGGAGAGATATACCTAAATGCATATTCGCCTCTTTTAATATTGTGCATTGGACAAATAGTTAATGTTTGTTTTGGTCCTGTTTGGTGGATTACAAATATGACAGGAAGAGAAGCTTATACCAGTAAAGTATTATCAATTTCTTTATTAATAAACTTTGTTCTTTCTATAATATTAGCACCAAAATATGGCTCAATTGGGGTCGCGATTTCAGCCGCAATTTGTTTAATTTTTTGTAATATTACTTTGTACTTTTTTATTTTAAAAGAATTAAAATTAAATTCTTCAATTTTTTATGTCTTAAATAAAGGCAAAACTTGAACCAGAACTTAAAGATTTTTTTAATGGCATAAAAAACAATAAAGAAATGAAATTACCAGATTACTTAAAGTATTTTATAACCTTTAGCAGTCTAATTTTAGACTTTAAAAATGCAAAGAATTTTAAATTTCTAACAAAATCATATTTTTTATTTACAAAATAGTCTTCTGGCATTTTCTTTCCATCATTTATCACCTCTTTGCTCTTTAGTGAACATTTATCTCTATTTATATGAAGTGCAACAATTGATTCAAAAATTTGTATTGAAAAAATTTTTTTATCTGATTTTGATTCTTTTTTTAGGCCATGAAATCTATATGAAATTTTATCAATAAGTAGTTTTGTATATTCTATAAAAGAAAATTTACTAGTTCCTCCATACTCACGCATATAACTAGTATGAACATCTTCAACAACAAGTATTCCATTTTCTTTGATATATGGAAGGCTATTTACTGTCGTAATAATTTGTTGTTCATATGTATGTCCACCATCATCAAGGAGGATGTCTACCTCACCAACTTTGTTAAAAAAAGACTGCCAAAAATTAGGATCTGACTGATCGCCAATGTAAATTTCGAATCCATCTTCTTGATGTTTTAGCGCATTTTCATTTATGTCTATGCCAATTATTCTTGCTTTGTCACCAAAATAATCACGCCATATTCTTAGAGAGCCACCATTAAAGATACCTACCTCAACGAATGTAAATTCTTTACCAATGTATCTTGAAAAAAGAGAATCATAAACTTGAAAATATGTAGAATGTTTAATGCTTCTTATTGGTGATTTTTTAAAACTATCATAGCTGCTTTGACTATTCATACGAATAATTATATATCCTTTTATGTGTACTATTCACTACTATTAGCAAACTTTAAAACATATAATAGCCAAATGAAAAATATCCTGATGATATTTGATGTCCCATTTCCATTTGTAAAAGGAGGGGGTCAAAGGCGTCTATATGAAGTTGGAAGAAATCTGTCTAAAAGCGGATATAAAGTCTCTTGGCTAACATTTAATGCATGGGATCAAAAAAAATCAACAATATTTGAAAATAACATAACTTATATTGGAACTAGAAAGGTGCCACCTCTCTATAATAGCAAAGGCAATAGAAATAAGTCTGAACCAATAATATTTTTATTTGATATACTCAAAAATATTCTCAAAATTAGAAAATATGATTACGTATGGGTTGCTCAGTGGCCACTGGTTCATCTAATACCTTTAATATTTTTTTCAAAAATCCTTGGCACTAAGCTTATTATTGATTGGTGGGAGGTGTGGAGTTTTAAGAATTGGACCAGTTATTCAATAATTGCAGGATTTATAGGATATTGCGTACAACAATCTACTTTATTTTTTATAAGAATTTTTAATATAAAAGTTGTTACAGATAATAGTTTGGACTATAAGAAGTTACAGCCACATATTAAAAATCCTAAACTTCTTTTAAATATACCAAATGGTGTTCCAAAGGATGAAATTGAAAAAGCAAATTTACAATTTTCTTCTGAATATTTTGATGTTGTAAGCTTAGGAAGACTAAAAAATCATAAAGGAATTGATTATCTGATTAAATCAATTAATATCCTCAAAGAAAAATATAATCTAAATTTAAAGGTTGCAATAATTGGAGACGGCCCAGAGAAAGATAATTTAGTTGAACTGGCCAATAAGCTTAACATCATTGACAATATAACTTTTTTTGGAGAGATTGAAAGCCCCTCAAATGTATATGGAATTATGAAAAACTCAGGTGTTTTAGCTTTAACAACACATAATGGAGGAGGGGGGAATCTTACCTTGTTAGAGGCATATGGCTGTGGTCTTCCTGCAGTAGCATTTAGAGTTGATGAAGGTATAGATGAGGATTTAATAGATAATGGCAAAACCGGATTTTTTGTTGAAAGCGTTGATGCACATTCTCTTGCTGATGGCATCAAAAAAATTACTGAAAATAAAGAGATCTTATCAAAGATGAAAGATTGCGCTTTAAAGAAATCTGAACACTTAAGTTGGGAAAATACTACAAATAGTTATGACAATTTTTTTAAAAGCTAATTATGATTGAAAAAATTACTTATAACGATTTTACATACGCTATTGTTGTAAGAGCAGAATACCGATCAAATCATATTGATTTTATAAATGATAAAAATGATCTGCTCCAAGTCGGATATATGTCGCATAGAAAGGATCATAAGATTATCCCTCATAGACATAAAGATTTTAAAAGAAATATTAATGGCACTCAGGAAGTTCTTATAATTCAAGAGGGAAGGCTTAAAACTAATTTTTTTGATGAAGAAAATATTGAAGTAACTAGTGTTATTTTAGAAAAAGGTGACTTAATTTTGTTACTAGGCGGGGCACATGGCTTTGATGTGTTAGAAGACTTATCAATGATTGAAGTTAAGAATGGTCCATATGCGGGTGAGCAAGATAAAAGGAAATTTTATTAATTATGATCCCAATTTCAATACCATTTATAGCTCCAAATCAAAAAAAATATGTGAATGATTGTCTTGATATGAATTGGATATCTGCATTTGGTAAATATGATAAAAAACTTACTAAATCATTTTCCAATTTTGTTGGGACCAATTATGCCTCAACATGTTCAAACGGAACTGTTGCAATTCATTTAGCTCTTTTGGCATGTGGTGTTAAGAAAGATGACGAAGTAATAATACCTAATTTTAATGGCCCATATTCAGCATTCGCAATAACATATGTAAATGCAAACCCAGTAATTGTAGATGTTGATAAGAACTGGGATATCAACTTATCAAATTTACAAAAAGCTATAACCAGCAAAACTAAAGCTCTTATAGTCACACATCTTTATGGAGTCCCTTCAAATGTATCTAAATTAAAAGATATCTGTAAAGAAAATGGAATATTTATTATTGAAGATTGTGCTGAAGCTCATGGAGCAAAGATTGGAAATAATGTTGTTGGAAGTATTGGTGATATTGGTACCTTTAGCTTCTATGCCAATAAGATTATTGCCTCTGGGGAAGGAGGAATACTCACAACTTCTAACGAAGATTTATATGAAAAAATTGAGTACTTTAAAAATCAGACCTTTAATAAAGGCCCAATAAAAACATTTATTCATGATGACCCCGGGTATAACTATCGAATGTCAGATATTCATTGCGCAATTGCATATGCACATTTAGAAGTTATTGATGAGATTCTTGAAAAAAGAGAAATGATTCTTCAGAAATATAAATCTAACCTTAGTATGTATGCAGATTCCTTTCAAATGAAGAAAGAAAAAATTAAGACTGTTAATTGGGTAACAACCTTCCAACTACCTGATTCATTGGCACATTTGAGAAATCAGCTAGAAATATATCTAAATGAAAATGGCATCCAATCTAGAAAGTTTTTTGCCCCAATGATTGATCAACCATTTTTGCTTGATTGCAATGGTGCTCATTCTCAAGATTTAGTTAACTCAACTAGCATTGCAAATTCTGGTCTCTATTTGCCAACATATATTGGAATTACTGATAAAGAAATTGACTTTATTTGTAAAAAGATTGAATTATTCCTTGAAAATAAAGTTTAACTAAATTTGAAAAATAAAATACAATCAAAGAGGGAGATATTTTAATGAAGAAAGCTTTTATTACTGGGGTTTCCGGTCAAGACGGTTCATATCTATCAGAGTTTCTGTTATCAAAAGGTTACGAGGTTCATGGAACTATCAGAAGAACATCTTCCTTTAATACATGGAGAATAGATCATATTCTTGATAATAAAAACTTTTTTACACATTATTCAGATTTATCAGATGGATCAAGTCTTAATAGGTTACTGCTGGATATCAAACCTGATGAAATATATAATTTGGCTGCCCAATCACATGTTGGTGTTTCGTTTAGTGTTCCAGAAAATACAGGCGATACCACAGGCCTTGGTGCTCTAAGAATTCTTGATGTAATTCGTGATCAAGATCTTAATTCAAAATATTATCAAGCATCAACTTCAGAACTTTTTGGTGGATTTGAGAAAACTGGTGCACAAAATGAAGGCACTCCATTTTACCCAAGATCACCATATGCTGTTGCAAAACTTTATTCGTATTGGATTACTGTTAATTACAGAGAAGCCTATGGCATCTTTGCTTCAAATGGAATTCTTTTTAACCATGAGTCACCAAGAAGGGGTGAAAATTTTGTTACAAGAAAAATTGCAATTGGAGTTGCGGATATTATTAAAGGTAATTTAGAAAAAATTTCTTTAGGTAATCTTGATGCAAAAAGAGACTGGGGATCAGCTAAGGATTTTGTAGAAAGCATGTGGATGATTCTTCAGGCAGATAAGGCTGACGACTTTGTTATTGCAACTGGAAAGACTCAATCAGTTAGAGACTTTGTTAATTGCGCATTTAATCATGTTGGAATAGAAATTGAATGGCAGGGCGAAGAAGTAAATGAAGTTGGTATTGATAAATCGAGTGGAAAAATTTTAGTTGATGTTAATCCTACGTACTTCAGACCTACTGAAGTTGAATTTCTTCTAGGAGATCCAGAAAAGGCAGAAAAAAAACTTGGTTGGAAAAATAAAACTAGCTTTGAAGATCTTGTTAAAGAAATGGTTGATGCTGAACTAAATTTAAAATAGTTTTATGTCAGCAGATAAAATAAAAAGTAATACTAAGCTATCCATAGTTGTGGCGAGATACTACATACCTCATGCCAGGCTAGAAAAATTAATTTCAAAGTTCATTAAAAAATTTAGTAATAGAAATACTATTGAAATAAATGATATAAAATTTATTGATCTAAAATCAGAAATCGAAGATAACAAGAATAAATTATTATTTAAATGGATGGACAAGGAGCCATATTTTATTGATTTTTCTGCATACGAAGAAATTCAAAATGATGGAAATCAAGATTTATTTTTATATATAAACGATACTATGTTTATTAAACACCCATGGACAATAATTGCGCAACAATTAAAAAGTCTAATCCCTACTTTATCCTCAATCAGTCATCCAGCTGCAATTGGAATTGTTTTTCCTTATTCTGAAGTCTTAATAAACGATAAAATAAATCCGACATTAGATCATATGACTACCTTTTGTTTTGTATTGAATAAAAGTGCCAATAAAATCCTCGATGAAAAGCTAAATTCTTTGCCGAGAAGTGAAAGTATGGTTACAGACTGGATAAATCAAAAAATAAGTTCGAATTTATTTATTGAATATCTTATGAAAATACATCTATTTGGACCATACTCTCCATGGAAATGGAAAAGAGTCGGTAAGAATTTACCTAAAAAAACTATGAATAGCAAAGCAATTTCTGTGATTTTAGAATATGAACTTAATGCAAGTATTTTAAATTCTAATGGTTTAATAATTCCTATTGTAAGAGATTATAAATATCTTATTTTTCAAAAAATTCAAACTGTTATTGGAAGACTAATATATAGAGACTATTTTTAATAATGCAAAAAAAATTTTTAGACAAGATTGAGAATAAATTAAGAATCCTTAAACATATTTACCTTAAGCCTGAAAATGAGGTGGTTTGGTTAAAAGGTTTTGATAAAAAATTTGATGTATCTATAGATGCTGGAGCAAATAGAGGCTATATATCTAAATTGCTCAGTATGAAAAGCAAGAATGTAATTTCAATTGAGCCGCTAGATTACTTGGCCACGTACTTAGTAAATGTTTTGCCAAAAAACTGTATTGTTTTAAATAAAGGCGCCTCTTCCGAAGAGGGAGCATCAAAGATCAAGATACCAATTGATGCTAAAGGCAATGATATTTCTGCACTTTCGTCTATGGAAAATTCTAACAACTTTATTGATTCCGAAGAAGTTTCTTCACATAGAGAATTATCTATAGATATTATTACAATTGATAATTATGTTGAAAAAAAACTCTCTTCAAGAAATATAGATTTTATAAAAATTGATGTTGAGGGTCACGAAGAGGCATTGCTAGAAGGTGCAAAGAGAACAATACTCACTCACTCACCAATTGTTTTAATTGAAATGGAAGAAAGACATGGCTCTTCTTTAAATAAGATATATGATTTTTTTTCATCAAATAATTATTCATCTTACTTCGTAAAAAGGGGTCAATTGCAAACTTGTAATTTAGAATTTTTTAGAGGATCACAAGATAAATACAAGATTGGTGATGTGAATTATATAAGTGACTTAATATTTATTAAAAATAATTGAATTATTTTATTTGAATTATTTATAATGTTTTTGTAACACTTATTAATAAATTATGAAAATTGTTCTAGAAACTTTAAAATTAAGAATTAAAATCGATTATCTAACATGAATTATTCTAGAAAGTTATATCTAAAAAGTTATTGATCTAATCATAAAATAACGTGCAAAATCAAAAAAATCCAAAAAGAATTCTCATGATTCTAGGATCTCTTCCACCTATGAAATGTGGGGTTGGTGATTCAATGGTAATACTTGCTCAGGAAATTTCTTCCCTAGGAAAAAAAGTTGGCATTCTTACCAGCAAACAAGCTGGCTTATTGAATGATGCAGATGTCCTCAATATCTTGCCTGACTGGCGCTTAAAAAATTTTTTTTTAGCTATGAAAGAGATAAAAAAATGGGAACCTGATTTAATTCACTTTCAATTTCCATCTCTAGGCTATAAAACCGGTTTTTTACCTTATTTTTTATGTATGTATTTGTCTATGAGAGGACATAAAATAGTGCAAACTTGGCACGAACCGCCGATCAAATCTCCATTTTCAAGAAATCTTACAGAGAAGCTTAAGAGGTTTATAGTTAGTTTCAGATATCTACCAAATGTTATCTTTTCAAGCAACATTATAGAGGTTGAAAAAAATGCACTAAAAAATTTAAGATTTATTTATAAGCCTTTTATGAAAAATAAAAAAGTTTCCCACATACCAGTTACATCTAATATTCCAGTTTCATCAGCATCTGATCAAAAATTATGTGAAACAAGAAAAATGTTTTCAGGCGATAAAAAAATTATCACATATTTTGGATTCGTCTTTCCACATAAGGGGATAGATCAAATTTTTAAAATAGCTGATCCAAAAAGAGATCATGTGGTATTAATTTGTTCTTTTAAAGAACAAGATTCATATCATATAGAATTAAAAAATAAAATTAATTCATTTGAAGAGTGGAAAGGTTCTTTTACAATTACTGGTTTTATTGACTCTAAGAAAGTTGCGGATATTTTAATGGCATCTGACATTGTGCTATTACCTTTTAGGACTGAATCAACTTTAAGGAACGGTTCAATTTTTGCTGCGATGTTGCAAGGCACAACAATAGTAACAACGTCAAAAAATAGAAGAGGGTACGATCAAGAAAATAACATATATTTCAATGAACCAGATGATATTCATGGAATGAGTAAAGATCTAGATGATATATTTTCCAAACCTACTAATAAGAAAAAGGCTAATCTTTTGACATGGAGAGATATTGCAAAAAAGCATATAAAACTTTATGAAAATTTCTAACTTTATATAAAATGGAAATTACATGGGCGCTAATTTTTGGCTTCTCTATTTGCTTTTTATCAATACTAATTAATCATAAATATCTTATTTATGCTGGCCTTTTTTTCTTTAGCTTTACTGCAACAGTAGTAGTAAATTTTGAATCGGGGCAAGCAATATCATTATTTTTTTTAATTGGGTTATTCATATCATTAGTCTTGATATTTAGTCTTTTAAAAGATGTTGCAAATAAAAAAATCATTTTTTCTAAATACTCAGTTCTTCCAATTCAATTCGCCATAGTAATTTTCTTTTCATTGTTTATGCCAATATGGATAAATGGCTCTCTGGAAGTAGATTCAAATCAGCTATCTGTTGATTATTTCAGCACCCCAATATATTTTTCACTTAATACAGTACTGAAAATTATCCCACCAATGGTTGGTATTTTTGTAACTTTAAGCATCTTAAGGTTTATAGATAATGATGCCATTTTTTTTAAAGCTTCAAAATGTCTTATTCTATCTATTGCATTTATTGCTTGTTGGGGCTTGTTACAGTTAATTTGTAATTTAATTCCATTTTTAGAATACCCTGATTATATTTTTAATAATATAAGTTCAAAGTCTGCTAGAGGCTTTCAACAAATTCTTGAATCTCAGGATGTTGCATCTTCCTTTTCGCGCTTATCTTCAGTAACACATGAACCAAGCACTTTTGTAAAGCACCTACTTATACCCATTCCAATAATTTATCTCTCTATCCTTTCAAAAGATTATTTATTTTCAAAAAGATTAGACCAGATTCTATTGATGCTATTAGTACTTTTAATTCTACTAGCTACCTCCACAACTGGAATTATTGGACTTATTAGTTGTTTTATTTTGATAAATTTATTTTTATCTCTTTATTATGAAAAAAAATTTTTTTCTAGAATATTTGGCTTAATTTTTATTAGCGCTTTAATAGTTACTATTACCTTCTTGTTTTTTCCGTCTTATATTCAATTAGTCATAGTTGATAAATTGACTTCAACTTCTGGTCTTGCAAGAATTTTAAGTTTAGTCAATTCCTGGCAATATTTCATAATGTATCCAATTTATGGGGTTGGATGGAATAATGTAACTGTAAATGACCTTATTGTTAATCTTCTGGTAAATATAGGTTTGATAGGTCTTATTTCATTTTTATCACTTTTTATTTTCTCGGTAAGGTGGGCTATGAAAGATATGAGAATTTTTGTGAAGAATAATTTTATTGTCAATAATAAAAACTTAAGGCTAAAAAATCATTTATGTGGTTTTTTGATATCATTTATTAATATAGTGATTTTGGGGATTTTTACAGGCATAGAATTTTATATGGGATATTTTTATGTAATTCTGGGAATGTTGTATGCATCAAGTAATATTATAAGTAAAATAAACACACAATAAAAATGAGGTATAAAAAATGAAAGAATGTAGTAAATCATTATCAAGAAGATTACATGACTCCAATTTTCTAAATAAATATTTTTGTGGTCATGGTGTTGATATTGGAGGACTGCCAGATCCTTTAATTTTATACAAAGAATTTTTTCCAAAATTAGAATCAGTCAGAACTTGGGATCTTGAAGATGGAGATGCACAATTTATGGAGTCCCTTGATGATAACTCAATTGATTTTATTCATAGCAGTCATTGTTTAGAGCATGTCAATGATCCATATGAAGGTCTAAAAAATTGGTTAAGAGTGATCAAACCAGGCGGGCACATAATAGTAACCCTACCTGATGAAGATCTATATGAGCAAGGAGTCTTCCCTAGCACGTTTAATAAAGATCATAAAAATACATTTTCTATTAATAAAACAAATTCTTGGAGCCCTAAGTCTGTAAATGTTCTCAATTTAATTTCTAGTTTGGGAGACATGGCCGATCTTAAGAAAATAGAATTGATAGATTATACATATAGATATTCTCTTCCAAGGTATGACCATACTCTGACTCCAGTTGGCGAGTCAGCTATTGAATTTATAATAAGAAAGAGATTCCCAGAAGAGCTTGAAACAAAAGGTCTTTTAAGAAGTAAAGAACAACCAGATCATGAAATTAAAGTGCACTTAAATCAATATACAGACGATATGAAGAATATGAAGGAGTCTAATCAGTCAGGCCCTCCATTTACAAACTCAAAAGATATAAACAATTAAAATGTCAAAAAGCATTAGAGTAAGAGCTCCGTTAAGACTAGGTCTTGCGGGTGGGGGTACTGATATTCCTTCATTCTCTGATATTCATGGAGGAGCTGTATTGAATGTAACCTTAAATAGATATGCATATGCCATGCTTGATGCGTTAAATAACAATAGCATTATTTTTGAAGCTTTAGACAAACAGATAAGGGTTGAGAAAACAATAGATGACGAGCTTAATTTAGATGGCAAATTAGATCTTCACATTGCAGCCTATAAATTCATGATGAATAATTACAATAATGGCGAATTCTTGCCTATGCATTTGTCAACTTTTTGTGAGGCACCTCCAGGGTCTGGACTAGGATCCTCTTCAACAATAGTTGTTGCTATTGTTAAGGCACTTGCAGAGTCAATAAATCAGCCATTAGATGATTATGAAATTGCAAATATTGCATTTAAAATTGAGAGAGAAGACTGTGGATTAAGAGGCGGAAAACAAGACCAATATGCAGCTACTTTTGGCGGTTTTAATTTTATGGAGTTTAATAAAGATAAATCTGTACTTGTTAACCCACTTAGAGTTAAAAATTGGATTAAATGCGAGTTAGAATCGTCATTAGTTCTTTTCTTCACATCAATATCAAGAAAATCTGAAAAAATCATTAAAGATCAAGAAAGAAATGTAGACGATGATTCTTCAAAAACTCTTGAAGCTTTTAGTAATATAAAACAATCAGCTCATGATATGAAAGAATCTATTTTAATGGGGCGTTTTGATGTTTTTGCTGAACAGTTGAGGTATGGATGGCAAGAAAAAATGAAAACTGCAAAAAGTGTAACTAATGAAAAAATAAATAATATATATACCTCTTCAATAGATGCTGGAGCAATTGGTGGGAAGTTATCAGGAGCTGGTGGAGGTGGTTTTATGATGCTTTACGTTCCTACTAATAAAAGAATGGATGTTATTAGGTGTCTTGAAGCTTTTGACGGAAAGGTATCTTCATGCCAGTTTTCAAATGTTGGAGTTCAGTCATGGATATTGTAATTGAATTTTTATATGAATGATTTAACTAATGAGCCATTAGGATCGTTTCCTTACGAACCGCCTTCTGAAGAAATTAAATTAAAATATAAAGATCTTTTCGAATTAGAGGAAGAGATAAAACTTAAATTAGCTAAAGTAATTTTTGATAAGGTGTTTTCTTTGATATGCATATTATTTTTTATGCCTATTTTGCTGATTCTAAAAATAGCATATTTAATCGAAGGGCTATTAATTCCTGAGAACTCTGGACCAATGTTTTATTATTATTATGGAATTTCAGCTGGTAAGGTATTTAAAAAATATAAGATTAGGGTTATCAAGAAAAAATATATTGATCCTGAGGGAGCAAAAAGAGGAGATTGGATTGCCTACTCAGCTGAGTGGAATGAAGAAAGTAGAACTATTGTTGGCAAGCTTGTAAAAGACTTCTATTTAGATGAGATTCCTCAGTTTTTTAGCGTATTTTTTGGTCATATGAGTTTTGTTGGACCAAGGCCTTTATCTATTCTTCATTATGAAAGAGATCTTGCTCAAGGAAATATTACAAGAAAATTTCTTAGAGGCGGCATATTAGGTCTTGGGCATATCAATAAAGGCACACCTGAAATGGGAAATCCTAAATATGAATATGAATACCTTTCAAAAAATATTCATGAATCATCATTGGGCTTACTCAAATTAGATCTTTGGATTATTTATAAAGGATTTATTTTAGTTCTTAAAGGTGGAGGGCATTAAAATGAAAATCATGATAACTGGAGGAGCTGGCTTTATTGGCAGCGCTTTGGTAAGACATCTTTTAATGAAAAAGAATACAACAATATTAAATATTGATAACCTTAGTTATGCAGGAAATTTAGATTCTATCCCAGTAGATCCAAATAATAAAAATTATTCTTTTAAGAAAGTAGATATTTGTGACACGATAAAGGTAAGAAATGTAATTAATGATTTTAAACCAGACAAAATAATGCATTTAGCAGCAGAAAGTCACGTTGATAGGTCTATAGACGCCCCATCAATTTTTATTAAAACTAATATATTTGGAACATACAATCTTTTAGAAGCATCATTGGATTACTGGAGAAATATTAGCAAAGATCATGATACAGATTTTATTTTTCATCACGTCTCAACTGATGAGGTATATGGAGATCTGGATGATCTTTCAACTTTATTTACTGAAAATACTAGCTATGATCCCAGTTCACCATACTCTGCAACCAAAGCTTCTTCTGACCACCTTGTAAGAGCTTGGAATAGGACATATGGATTACCAGTTGTGATAACTAATTGCTCTAATAATTATGGACCTTACCATTTTCCTGAAAAATTTATACCACATATTATAATCAGTGCCTTAACAGGAAAAAAAATACCGATATATGGAAATGGTAAACAAATCAGGGATTGGTTGTATGTTGAAGATCACATAAAAGCTTTATTAGTGGTAGCTTCAGAAGGTATTTCTGGCCAAACATATAATATTGGTGGAATGAACGAAAAGATGAATAAAGATGTTGCCTATGATATTTGTGATTTACTTGAGGAGCTCGCTCCAAATAAACCAAAAGAAATTTCAAATTACAAAGACTTAATTACTTTTGTTAAAGATAGGCCAGGGCACGACCAAAGATACGCAATAGATGCTTCAAAAATATGTAATCAGTTGTCATGGAAACCAGAAGAGACATATAGAAGTGGTTTAAGAAAAACAGTTAAATGGTTTATAGAAAATAAAGATTGGTGGGATAACATTTTAAAAACTAAATACTCATTAAATAGGGCAGGAAAATAAGATGCCAGAAAAAAAAGGAATAATTTTGGCAGGAGGTCATGGTACAAGGCTTTATCCAACAACAAAAACAGTGTCTAAACAAATTCTACATGTTTATGACAAGCCTATGATCTATTATCCTCTTAGCACTTTAATGCTTGCTGGTATAAGAGATATATTGATAATATCAACTCCAGAACATATGGATTTATATAAAAACTTACTTGGAGATGGTTCTGATTTTGGTATTTTTTTGCAATATAAAATACAGGAAGAGCCTAAAGGAGTTGCACAAGCGTTTATTCTTGGAAAAGATTTTATTAAAAAAGATAAAGTAGTTCTAATTCTTGGTGATAATATATTCCATGGAGAGGGCCTAGATTTAAAAATTAAATCATCTTTAGAAAATAATAAAGGTGCGACTGTTTTTGGTTATGCTGTAAATAACCCTTCACAATTTGGTGTCATAAATTTTGATCAAAGCGGAAAGCCTATAGATATAGAAGAGAAGCCAAAGTCTCCAAAATCTGATTATGCAGTAACAGGATTATACATTTATGACAATAATGTAGTTGAATATGCTGAAAGTTTGGAACTTTCTTCAAGAGGTGAATTGGAAATAACTGATATAAATAATATTTATCTTAATAATAAAAAATTAAATATTTCTAAATTAGGAAGAGGTTTTGCATGGCTTGATACTGGAACACATGAGTCTCTTTTGGAGGCAAGTCAATTTGTACATGTTGTTGAAAAAAGGCAAGGATATAAAATCGCATGCTTAGAAGAGGTTGGAATGAAAAATGGTTGGCTAGATCCTCAAAAAATTAAAGCCAAGCTTTTGAAATACCCAGAGAGCAGTTACTCTAAATACCTAATAAAAGTTATTAGTGACAATGAAAGTACAAAAAACAAAACTTAATAATTGTTTTATTATAGAGCCAGATGTTCATGAAGACGATAGGGGGTTCTTTCTAGAAACATATAGCAAAAAAAGATATTTTGATGAAGTAAAAATATCTAAAGAATTTGTTCAGGACAATCATTCAAAATCTTCCTATGGAACTCTTAGAGGGCTTCATTTTCAGATAAAAAAACCCCAAGGAAAGCTTGTAAGAGTTCTTAATGGTCAGGTTTATGATGTAGTTGTTGATTTAAGAAAAGACTCATCTTCTTTTGGGCAATGGATTGGGGTGTATCTTGATGATACTAATAAAAAACAGTTATGGGTACCAGAGGGATTTGCTCATGGTTTTGTTGTGACTTCTGAATATGCAGATTTTGAATATAAATGCACTGAATATTATAGACCTAATGATGAGGGGTGTTTGCTTTGGAGTGATCCTGATATAAATATTTCGTGGCCAATAAAAAAGCCAAACCTTTCTGAAAAAGATAAAGATGGTATGTTGTTTAAAAACCTAAATTTATGAAAATTTTAGTTTTTGGTTCAAATGGTCAACTAGGTAGCGCAATTAAAAAAAATTCCATCGATTCAAATCATTATTTTATTTTCAGCTCAAGAAAAGAATGCAATATTGATAATTTCAGCCAAACACAAAAATTTATATTAAATTGTAATCCAGATTTAATTATAAATTGCTCTGCTTATACAAGAGTTGATGATGCTGAAAAAGAACAAGAAATTGCAAACCATACTAATAATAAGGCGGTAGGAAATATTGCTGACATTTGTAACAAAAATCATATCATCCTTTTTCATATTTCAACTGATTATGTTTTTGATAATTCTCCTAAATATTTTAAAAACAAACCGTTTACTGAAGAGATGATCCCAAATCCACTTTCAGTCTATGGAAGAACAAAATTAGATGGAGAGAATGCTGTAATTAATTCTGGCTGTAGATTTATTATTTTAAGAACATCATGGGTTTTTAGTGAATTTGGTAAAAATTTTTTAAAAACAATGATCAAACTTGGTTCAGAAATGAAAGATTTAACTGTTGTTGATGATCAATTTGGCTGCCCAACCTATGCACCCGATATTGCTAATGCGATTATTTCAATTTTAGATTCAATAAGAAATACAAAAAAACAATTTACAGAAGGAATCTTTCACTTTACGGGAAGCGATCAAACGTCTTGGTATCTTTTTGCTAAAGCAATTTTTAATGAGGCTAAGATACAAAATTTTAACTACCCAAATAATTTAATACCCATAAAAACTGCAAACTATCCTACGCAGGCGCCAAGGCCTATGTACTCAGTTTTATCATCTGACAAAATTAAAATGTACTATAATATTGATTCACCTAGTTGGGAAGATGGCGTAAAAAAAGCTCTACATAACATAAGGAAGCCATAATGAGTAATTATATTGTTAATCAAATAGAAGAGGCGATTAAAGTTCAACAAAGAATGCTTAATGACGATGAGCTTTTGGAGAAAATAACTATTTCTGCAAACAAGTGTATTGATAGCTTAAAGTCTGGTAAAAAAATATTACTAGCAGGAAATGGAGGAAGTGCTGCAGATTCTCAGCATATTGCTGGAGAACTTGTTAGTAGATTTGCTTTTGACAGACCAGGTTTGGCAGCAATAGCCTTGACTACTGATACTTCTATACTCACAGCTATCGGCAATGATTATGGTTATGAGTGTTTATTTTCAAGACAAATTCAAGCATTAGGAAATGATGGCGATATATTTATTGCTTATTCTACATCTGGTAAATCTCCAAATATTCTCAAAGCGATTACAGAAGCTAAAGATAGAGGAATTTATACAATCGGGCTTACAGGTAATAGAAGAGCAGAAATGAATGATATGTGTGATATTGTACTCGAAGTCCCATCCTCTGATACTCCAAAAATTCAAGAAGGCCATCTTATAATTGGACATATTCTTTGCGGAATTATTGAGAATAAAATATTTGGTAAGTAATTTTGGAGATAATTATTTTAGCTGGAGGCTTTGGAACTAGACTAAAAGGATATGTTGATGATGTCCCAAAACCGATGGCAAATGTTGTTGATAGACCTTTTTTACAAATATTACTAGAATCTCTTAAGTCAAATGGCTTCTCGAGAGTCATATTATCCCTTTGCTATAAACCAGAAAAAATTACAAACTATTTTGGCAACAACTACAAAGGAATGGAGATTGTATACTGTATTGAGTCAAAACCTTTAGGAACTGGCGGTGCCATAAAGAAGTGTCTAAAATTGGCAAATAATGATCATGTTTTTATAATAAATGGGGATACTTTTCTAGATATAAATTATAAAGAATTATTTAAATCATTCTCCCACAATCATTATCCACTTATAACTGTTAGAAAGGTTTCTAATATATCTCGTTACGGAGAGGTCAAGCTTGAAAAAAATTTAGTATATAGCTTTAATAAAAAGTCTGAAAATCTTTCATCTGGATATATAAATGCAGGCTGTTACATTTTCCCAAAAGATTTATTTAATACAGTTTATGATTCTAAAAGTTTTTCATTAGAAAATGATTTTCTTCCAAGCATGGTTCAAAAACAAAAATTTCAAGCTTATGTATCAAATGATTTTTTCATAGATATTGGTGTTCCCTCAGACTTTATTAAAGCACAGTCCCTTTTAAAAGATTATGCAAAATAAAAAACCTGCTTTATTTTTAGATAGAGATGGGGTAATTAACATAGAAAAAAATTATGTTCATAAAATTGAAGATTTTATTTTTATTGATGGAATATTTGAACTAATCAAAACTGCAAAGAATAGAGGTTATTATATAATTGTCATTACAAATCAGGCAGGTATTGCAAGAGGTTATTATTCAGATGAGGACTTTCACATATTAAATAACTGGATGTTAAATTATTTCCAATTAAAAGGAGCTGGCATTGATAAAGTCTATTACTGTCCTCATCATCCACAGTATGGAAGAGGGCTTTACAAAAAAGATTGCTCAAATAGAAAACCAAATCCTGGAATGATTCTCGATGCAGTAAAGGATTTTAATATTGATGTCAGAAAATCTATATTAATAGGCGATAAGCAAACTGATATTGATGCTGGATTTAATGCTAAGGTTGGAAAAAATATTTTTTTTGGCAACCCTCCTAATATTGATTTTGAACACAACTTGCTTTCTGTTAATAATTTACAAGCTGTTCAAGATTTCTTGATTGGTCATAAGTAATGATTGAAATAAATAATCTAAATAATTCAAAGCCATATGATTTATTCCAAAAGTATTACGATAAAGCTTGTATAAACAAGCAATCAAATGTGGATGCGATACTTGTTAGTTCTTTTAATAAGCTTGATAATGAAGTGCATTCAAGATTTGTTAACTTAAAATACATTATAAATAATGAGTGGATATTTTTTAGCAACTATCAATCTCAGAAATCAAAAGATTTTGATACACACAATCAAATTGCAGCTAATCTATATTGGAATTCCATTGACCTTCAAATTAGAATAAAAGCTAATATATTTAAAACAAAAAAAGATTTCTCAGATATCCATTTCAAAAAAAGATCTCATAAAAAAAATATATTAGCTTTGAGCTCAATGCAATCAAAAACTATAGACAATTATAATTCTGTTCTCGATAACTACAACAAAGCTCTAAAGTTGAATGAAAATAATCTTTCTAGGCCTGAGTATTGGGGAGGTTATTCTTTCATACCATATTATTTTGAATTTTGGAGTGGAGATGAGTATAGATTAAACAAAAGAGAGGTATTTGAAAATAAAGATGGACTTTGGAACAATTATATATTGCAGCCATAAATATGAGCTTGTGATAAAAATTATTTGCCAAAACGATTAATTAGTTTAAAATTCACGAAATTATGAAAGAAAAGAAAATTAATTCCATTCTGAAAAAACTTTCATAAATGCTAATGCCTCATAAATTAAATAAATCACTAAATAGGTAACAAAATAGCTAATACTAAAAAACAATTAATTCCAATTAACGAGAAAATTAAAGCAACTGAAGTCATGCTCATCAGTGCTACTGGTGAAAAGCTAGGGCTAGTTCCTTTCACTCAAGCCATAGAATCTGCTCGAGCTTCCTCTCTTGACTTAGTCCAAGTTTCTCCGTCAGGTGCGGAGCCATTAGTTTGTAAATTATTAGATTATGGAAAACATATTTTTGAAAAGAAAAAAAGCTCTTCTTCCTCTAAGACAAAAGTTAAAAGAAGCACTTTAAAAGAAATAAAGTTTAGACCGTCTACTGATATAGGTGACTATAATATTAAATTAAAAAAGATTAAAAGCTTTATTCTTGACGGAGATAAGACTAAAATAAGCGTCCGTTTTAGA
>MDTG01404049.1_pt1 | contig 24225 bp, 20 predicted proteins | sample 811421 | NCBI WGS metagenome assembly MDTG01 (sample SAMN05326645, study PRJNA326480) | marine metagenome | isolation source: seawater | place: Pacific Ocean: South East | collected 2011
CGCCCGAACTATAGCGGTGGAGTGGGGTTGGGTATGGAACCTTATGCAGCATGGATGCTGCATCAGAGCCTACATGGATGTATTCAATTCATATTCACTCACTTTAACACCAATAGAATTAGACTGGGTGAGCAGTATTGGCACTAGAAACCTTCCGCAGCATGGATGCTGCGGCAGAGCCTACATGGATGTATTTACGGCGTGTTTCTGGGGCTAATACTGCTCGACCAAACTTAATATTCTCAAGACAACAAAGCCCGTACTTCGTCTAGCATATTTTCTGCTTCGGCATATAAATCGGCTTGCTCGATAATCGCCTGAGCACCTGCCCCTTTTATTTGCTCACTGCGCATATTCAGCACAATCGGTATGGCCATGGGCGAGACTTTTTCTAAGTTAACTAACGTGGTTTTATCTACAAAGCGAATAAGCAAATTCGCTAAGCGCTGTAAATCTAACAACTCCCGCTCTGCATCAGCCCGCGCGACCGCTAAAAGAATATGATCAGGGTCGTGCTCACGCAGCGTGTCGTAAATTAAATCAGTTGAAAACGTTACCTGCTTCATGGTTTTCTGACTGGCATGATAACGCTGCTCGGTTAAGCCGCTTACCACTGCCACCTGCCTAAAAGAGCGTTTCAACATGGGCGCTTGTAACATCCAGTCTTCTAGCTCATCGCCCAATATATCTGGCTGAAATAGCTGCTGCAGTTGAGTATCGGTAATCCGATTCACTGCACTTATCGAAAGCCCATAATCAGTCACACTAAAGCTGAGCGGCTTAATCCCCATTTTTTCCATTCTACGGGTAACCAGCATGCCCAAGGTTTGGTTCGCTTTTCTACCTTCGAATGTGTAATACAGCGTATGGTTCACGTTACGAAAAGGAAACTGCTCTACCAACACCTTTTCAGGCTCAGGAAGCTGTGAAAACTGCTGCTGTAACCTCAGCCACTCTTGCACTTGTGCAGGTAAATTGCGCCAACTTTTGGGGCTAGCGAGTATGGCTCTAACCCCGTCAGCCAGGTACGTCGAAAGTGGCATTTGGCCGCCAGAGTAACTGGGGATTTTAGGCTCTTTTGCTTTAGCGGGGCGTGCATGCAATTGCATATCCCGAATGGCTTCGTATTTAAGCACTTCACCAGCAAAATAAAACGTATCGCCTGGGGTAAGTTGCTGGGCAAAGTACTCTTCTACCTCACCAATAATTTTGCCCTGGTTACCACGACGAATACGCTTCACTTTGAGCCTGCCAGCCTCAACAATAGTGCCTATATTTTGACGATGACGCTGAATCACCCGCCTATTGGCCGGTGAAAAAGTCCCATCCTCATTTTGCATAAGGCGCTGATATCGCTCGTAGGCGTTAAGCGCACTACCGCCATCTAACGCGAACTGCCATAGTTTTTCAAAATCTTGTTTATCTAGTCCTTGATAGGGCGAGGCCAGAAGTATTTGCTCGTAAAGGGTATCTGGACTGTCAGCACTGCTGCATAGGCAATTCACTATAAACTGGGGAATGATATCCAATGCCCCAGGTTGCGGGGCATCGCCATCTAGCTCGCCTTTGTTAATGGCATCAATGGCCGCTTGGCATTCAAGGGCTTCAAATCGGTTAGCTGGCACCAGCAACGCTTCGCTGGGTTCGTCTAACCGATGGTTTGCTCGCCCAATACGTTGCAATAGTCGGCTTACACCTTTTGGTGCGCCTACCTGAATAACCTTATCAACATCGCCCCAATCAATACCTAGCTCTAGCGCCGAAGTACACACTACTGCCCGCAATAACCCGCTAGACATCATCGCTTCTGTTTTGCGCCGTTGTTCTTTACTCAAGCTGCCGTGGTATAAGGCTATCGGTAGCGCAGCGGTGTTGTGCTCCCACAGCATTTGAAAAATCAGTTCAGATTGCGCCCGCGTGTTCACAAATACTAAGGTCGTTTTCGCCCCTTCAATGGCCTTGTAGATATCGGTGATGGCATAACGCGCCATAAAGCCACCAAAGGGCATGCGGTTTTCAGATTGCAGCATCTCTACTTTCGGTTTTTCACCCGCTTTCACGCTGATGATATTAGCAACGCCTTCTGTGCCAGCAAGCCATGCACCTAGCGTTTCTGGGTAAGCCACTGTAGCCGATAGGCCTACTCGCTTCATTTTAGGCGACAATACTGAAAGTCGTGCTAGCGCTAAAGATAAAAAGTCCCCCCGCTTGTTTGCTACCAAGCTATGGGTTTCGTCAATAATGACTCGCTTTAGCTTGCCAAATAGCTTGTCAGCATCGGCATAGCTCAGCATCAACATTAAAGATTCTGGGGTAGTAAGCAGCAGGTTTGGTGGCTTTTTCCGTTGGCGCTGCCGTTTATGCGAAGGTGTATCGCCAGTGCGAGTTTCTGCCGTTATCGGCAATTCCATCTCTTCAATAGGTTGCAATAAGTTGCGATGAATATCTTGGGTTAACGCTTTAAGTGGGGAAATGTATAAGGTGTGTAAGCCTTGCTGTGGCGATTGCGCTAACTCGACTAAGCTAGGTAGAAAGCCCGATAGGGTTTTTCCAGCTCCGGTTGGGGCAATTAATAACGTAGTGTTGTGGGTGTCTTGCGCCAACATCTGCATTTGGTAATCTCGAAGCATCCAGCCTTTATTTTGAAACCATTGGCTAAACGCCGATGGCAAAATATCGCTACCGGTTTCAGTTGCTTTGTTAAGTGGTGCTTTGGTTTTAGACATAAAAGCTGCGCACAACTTTATGCCCTTGCCCGAACTTCTCCTGCGCCATGATTTTTCGTTACTCTGCTGTTTCGATGGTAAGCAATAGTAGATATACGTTAATACGGCAGAAGGGTTTAATTTTCCACTACGCTCAACCAATTGCGTAAAACCACCGTAGTCATATGAAACGATAACCGTGAGCTTGTGGGTTTTTATATGACGGCCGAGAATACAATACACCCTTCGAAGTGGATGAAGACTGACGACGCTGGTTTATATTGCGTACCTGGTGATTTCTATATAGACCCCATGCAGCCTGTAGATACCGCGCTTGTTACCCATGGCCATGCTGATCATGCTAGAGCCGGCCACAAGCGAGTATTCGCCCACCCGCAAACCATGGCAATTATGACCACCCGCTATGGCGATGATATGGCTGAAGTACAAATACCGGTGCCGTATCGCGAGAGCGTAGAGTTTGATGAGGTAATCACTAATAATAGTAACAGTGCCTCAACTGCACAGAGGCAACGCAAGATAAAAGTCACTTTTTACCCAGCTGGCCATATACTAGGTTCTTCACAATTACTTATTGAGTATGCGGGTTATCGGCTTGTGATATCTGGCGATTACAAGCGAAGGCACGACCCCACTTGTCCGCCGTTTGAGGTAGTACCTTGCGATGTGCTCATTACTGAAGCCACCTTCGGTTTACCAGTATTTGCCCACCCGCCAATTGAACAGGAAATTCAAAAGCTTCTTCATTCCCTTGATGTGTTTCCAACACGCTGCCATTTAGTTGGCACTTATGCGCTAGGAAAATGCCAACGGGTTATTTTAGCGCTTCGAGAAGCGGGCTATACCAAACCTATTTATCTTCACGGTGCGCTACTTAAACTCTGTGATTTGTATGAACGAGAAGGCATTGCTCTAGGTAATATTATTCCGGTGAGCGAGGTAGAAGATAAAGCATCATTAGCCGGTGAAATCGTGTTGGCTCCCCCCTCTGCATTAGCTGACAGGTGGTCGAGAAGCTTCCCCCATGTTCGCGCTGTGTTGGCGTCTGGCTGGATGCAAATTCGCGCGCGAGCTAAGCAGCGCAATGCTGAGTTGCCACTTATTATTTCAGATCACTGCGATTGGCCCGAGTTATTGCAAACCCTTACCGAAGTGAACCCTAGCGAGGTATGGGTGACCCATGGCCGAGAAGACGCCCTTATGTATCAGGCACAGAAGATGGGGTTTAAAGCACGAGCGTTATCGCTGGTAGGTTACGATGAAGCGGCGCAGGAGGAGTAGCAATGCAGGCATTTAGTGACCTACTTGAACAGCTTTACTATACCGCGGGAACCAAAGCGAAAGCCCAGCTCATTCTGCATTACCTTGCTACTACGCCAGACCCCGATCGCGGCTGGGCTATTGCCGCAATGGCAGGTACCCTTCGATTTGATTTCTTCAAACGTAATACCGTTAAAAAGCTGATCACTGAACGGGTAGACCCAGAGCTATTTGCAATGAGCTACGATTATGTAGGGGAAGTTAGCGAAACGGTAGCCCACCTGTGGCCCGAACTAGCGCCTGAATCAGCGCCAGATCAAGCATTACCTAGCTTGTCTGAGGTGGTAGATACGTTTGCAAATGTTAGCAAACAAAAAGTTGCTTCAACGTTAGCGAATTATCTCACCATAATGACCCCATCACAGCGCTGGGCACTATTAAAGCTTGGAACACGGGGGCTGAGAATTGGTGTATCGGCTCGTTCAATCAAACAGATTTTGGCGGAATACGGCAACCAAGATATCACTGAAATAGAAAAACTGTGGCATGGGGTTACACCACCTTATACCGACCTGCTCGCATGGCTTGAAGGTAACGCACCTAAACCGGATATTAGCAATGCAGTTACGTTTCACCCCGTTATGTTATCCCACCCCATTGCGCAAAGTGATATCGATGACTTTATCCCCGAGCAGTGGCAAATAGAACACAAGTTTGACGGCATTCGGGTGCAGTTGGTTTGTAATACCACAAAAGAAGAACCTGAAAAGGCGCTATTTTCCCGCACCGGTGATGACATTAGCCATGCTTTCCCCGACCTACTCGATAGTGTTAGTGGCAACATGGTTGTAGATAACATAGTGCTAGATGGCGAACTGTTGGTGATGCATAACGATGAAGTCGATACGTTTAATGCCCTACAACAAAGGCTCAATAAGAAAAAGCCCACTGCAGCGTTAATGAAAACCAACCCCGCAGGGCTTATTGTTTATGATGCACTGGTATTAGACGGTAAGCAATTGACCGACTCCCCTCTTACCAACCGTCGCAAAGCGCTAGAAGCGTGGTTTGACAAAAATGGTATTCAGGAACACGACTATAAATCACGCCTGCATTTATCTGAGTGCTTATCTGCCGACTCATCAACAGATCTTCAAGCGCTACATAAAAAGGTATGTGAAAACCGTGCGGTAGAAGGGTTAATGATAAAGCGTTTAAGCAGCCACTATGTACCAGGCAGACCTAAAGGCCAGTGGTACAAGTGGAAACGCGACCCGCTAGTGGTAGATGCGGTGATGATGTATGCCCAGCGTGGTCACGGCAAGCGCTCTAGCTTTTATTCCGATTACACTTTTGGTGCATGGCAAGATGAGCAACTGCTGCCTATCGGCAAAGCTTACTCGGGGTTTACTGATGAAGAGCTTAAGAAACTAGATAACTGGGTAAGACGAAACGCCATAGGCCGTTTCGGGCCTGTGCGAGAGGTTAAAAAAGAGCTGGTACTAGAAGTGGCTTTCGATGCGGTTCACCCCTCCAAACGCCATAAATCAGGCGTAGCGCTACGATTTCCTCGCATACACCGTATTCGCTGGGATAAACCTGCGAACGAGGCAGATACCCTGATCAACGTGAAAGCACTTATCGAATCATAATCTTAATGAAACATTTTTTTTACAAACCCTGTTTTTAGCTTACACTTAAAGTATATTATCTTTTTCTGTTCAATCTAACCTACTGTTAGAAAAGAAATTACAGAAAAATTTTTATGTGCGCCTACATGAATTAATGCTGCGCCAAGGACAAAAAAATGTTGTTTTCGCGATCGTTCAAACATTGCTTTATTGGTTTCCTTCTCCTTTTTTCCACAGCGAGTAACGCTGGCCTCATTACTAATATTGCGACTGAAACGGTCAGATACAGTATTTTATCTCAAAATCCTTGGGGTAATTTTGGGTGGACAACTAGCTACGATATTAGCTTTGTCGATCAAGATTTACTTATTGATGTTGACGTTTATCTAGGGGGTGTCGATCCGGGTAGTGCACTTCGAGACATTTGGGAAGAGGGTATTGAATCCATTTGGAGTAATGCCTTTGACTTATCTGACGGCACCTATTTTTACGACACCGTATTTAATGTGGATTGGCTGAACACTAGCGTGGGCGCTGACCATACTGTCACTGTTAATGAAGGTAATGGAAATGTGAACTTGACTCAATGGTACACGGGTAGGCCATCAGGTTATTCGTTTAATCGTCAAGGGACAATAGCTGCTCATGAATTTGGCCACATGATTGGCTTATTCGATGAATACAATGGCGGTGCGCTCAATCCAGACGACCTTATTAGAAATAACAGCATAATGGGCAGGAATCTATCCTCACCTCGCACCGATCACTTCGATGCTTTTTTAGAATGGGCGCAAGTTAATTCGGGTATCGCTTCTCTAGCGCTAGTTGCCGACAGTGGTGTTGATAACTACTTTGTTTCCGAGCCTAGTTCGTTAGTAATTTTACTACTTTCATTTTTTATGGTTCTTTTCTTTAGAACTAAGTCTAGACAAAATTATATAGAGATAAGCGAACGTAGCCTCTTCGCCTAAATCGTATCGCTATTTTTTCGCGACAATAAAAAAGCAAGGCATACTCGCCTTGCTTTTTTAATTATATATCTAAACGCATATCAATACACTATGTGCACTAATACACTGCCTATTTCGCGATATTTTCCATGGTAGGTAGCGCACTGAAGGCTCCATATTGCGTTACCGTATATGCACCGCAGCGTATAGCGAACTCGGTGGCTTCGCTTACGTTTTCAAAGCTACTTGCCCACTCATCGAATTCTGCGCTATTAGCCACTTTGGTAGATAAGAAATACAGGAAACCACCAATGAATGAGTCGCCAGCAGCTGTCGTATCTTTTACATCCATTTTGGGTGACGCTAAGGTGCCGCTGAACTCTTTTGTTATATACTGAATAGGTTCGCCGCCATCAGTCACTAATACCACTTTAACGCCGCTATCTAGCCACTGCTGCACGTGAGTCTGCTCATTTTCTTCGCCGTATAGCTCTGCTAACTCTTCGCGGCTTGCTTTTAATATGCTTACTTTCTTAGCTACTTCATCAATTCGGCCTGGCGCATTTGCCGTGTCGTCCCAAAACGCTGGGCGATAGTTAATATCTAAACATACCAGCATATTTTCTTGCTTAGCTTTGTTTAGAATATAGTCGGTGCCAGGTAATAATTCCGGGCCTGAAATAGAACCAGAACAAAAGTGCAGCACGCTAGTATCGTCGCATGCAACCGTGGCCAAGTCGTCTTCACCAATGTGCTTATGTGCAGCATTATCAACATAGAAATCGAAAGAACGTTCACCGTCTTTATCTAGATTAACAAAAGCCAATGCTGTATTAGCTTCTTTCGTACTCCAAACATAATCGGTGTTTACGTTGTGATAGCTAAGCATGTCTTGTAGAAAGCGGCCAAAGGTATCGTCACCTACTTTAGACACCATAGCGCCTTGCCCACCAAGCTTCGCAACCGCAACCGCTACGTTAGCGGGCGCACCACCAGCATAAGGCTGAAAGGAATTCATTGCTGGCATTTCGCTTTGGTCCGCTGCACCCGCACTTAACATATCGATAAGTACTTCGCCTAAACATAAAATTTTCATAAACACCTCTGGCTGAAGCTAACAGCGATGACGTTAGTATTTATACCGCTGTAGTCATGGATAACAAGCGTAGCCGAAGGGTATTCCAACGGGCACGTTAAATTATAGTTAATTAATTGGGGCACAGTATTAACTACAGTCGCAAATAAATCAACCTTGTTGATTTAATATTTTTTTACTTTAATAGACATACTGCTGAATGCATAATCTATCGGCTTGATTGGTAGAGAAAAACTGGCTTGGGTGAATTATGTTATCGATATTGAATTAGTATCTATCCATGACTTATTGATGCAGTTTGTTATAACATTCAATTCATAATGATTCAGGTACACTGTAAATGACAAAATCCCATGAGCACACGGGTTCATCAGAAAGCGCATTAGAAAGAGATATGCACCGCTGTGCAACTGACCCACTAGACAACCGTACTCAAAATGAACGGGATATACTCACCCTCATTCGTCACGACGGCGCTATTCCAAAAGCAGACATCGCTCAACGCACGGGCTTATCTGCACAGTCGGCAACGGTTATTATCAAAAAACTAGAGTCAGACGCCCTTGTTAAGCGATTACCACCAGTTCGCGGTGGTGTGGGGCAGCCTAAAGTGCCTTTTGGGTTAAATGCAGATGGCGCCTTTGGATTGGGTCTGAAAATTGGTCGCCGCAGTTTTGATATGACCTTGCTAGATTTGGCTGGCAATGTAAAAGCTTCGCTTCACGAAAAAGTAGCTTACCCCACCGTCGATCATTTATTGTCATTTACCCAGCGCGGCGTATCGGTACTAACGCAGCAACTAAGCAATGAGCAACGAACTCGAATTCGCGGACTAGGCATTGCCATGCCGTTTGAAATTTGGAGTTGGGCAGAAGAAGCAGGAGCACCTGCTGATGCGTTAGAAGCATGGAAAAACCTTGATGTTAAGGCTGCGCTATTTGAACTTCTAGACTTACCCATCTATGTGAGTAACGATGCAACGGCGGCTTGCAGTGCAGAAATGGCCTTTGGTAATCCCCATCGATTCAACCATTTTCTCTATGTTTTTGTAGGCACTTTTCTTGGCGGTGGCTTGGTTATTAATAATCAGTTATTTACAGGAAAATCGGGTAATGCTGGCGCAATTGGTTCCTTGCCTTTCTTATCCAGCGCCCAAAGCCAACAGCAACAACTTATCACCCAATCATCGCTATACTTGCTAGAAAAGCAGCTGAATGACGCGGGGCTTGATGGTAATAAATTGTATGAGGCACCGGAACATTGGTCTGGCTTAAAAACCAATCCAGAATTTATTCGCATTGTTCAAATGTGGATGGAACAGGCAGCCCAGGGGATTGCCTTTGCCACGCATTGCGCATTTAGCATGCTCGATCTCGATGGCATTATCATCGATGGGGCCATGCCACAGAATATAAAACAAGAATTGGTTACCTGCGTGAAAAACGCGTTAAAAGATGCTGATCTTCGAGGCGTTTCTCAAGGTAGTATTAGTGCAGGTAACGTAGGGAGTAAAGCGCAGTCTATTGGCAGTGCAAACTTGTCGCTTATCGCGAACTACTATTAGCTTATACCAGTCCGCATAGATAATTACCTGCTGAGTGGGCGATTATCTATGCGGATTGGTATTACATATGTTAAACAAAAACAGAGGCAACGTGGTTACAACTTCACTTTCAGGCAAGGCCACAAGCGCTCCGTTAACTGAGGCTCATTCTAAAGGGCCTCATTCAACAAGACCATCGTCAAACGTTTTAATTCTTGATGGTGGATTAGGCCGAGAATTAGAAAGCGTTGGGGCTCCCTTTAGGCAACCAGAATGGTCTGCTCTGTCTTTAATGGAAGCGCCCGATTTAGTGGCCCAAGTGCATCAACACTTTGTGGATGCGGGTGCAAAAATCATTACCACCAACACTTACGCGTTAGTGCCTTTTCATATAGGACAAAAACAGTTTGATGAGCAAGCATTCTTGCTTGCCGAACGCGCGGCTAGTATTGCCAGTACTGTGGCAAAAAAGAGTGATGTGTCAGTTGCAGGCTGCATTCCTCCGGCGTTTGGCTCTTACAAACCTGAACTATTTTGTGCTGAGAAACTCGCTTCAATTTTACTGCCATTGATTGAAGCACAAGCGCCCTACATCGACTTTTGGCTTGTAGAAACCATATCGTCGGTAGAAGAAGCTATTGCGGTAACGTCTTTAATAAAACAGCACTCATCTAAACCAATTTGGCTTTCTTACTCGCTCAGTAATCGACATGACTTTACAACCCCTGTGACTCTGCGTTCTAGTGAGCCACTGAATGCGATACTGCCCACTCTGGGTAACCTAGATGCCGTGCTGTTTAACTGCTCGCAGCCTGAAGAGATGGAAGCAGCTATTGCGTTTACACACTCGCACAATGCCCATATTCCTATTGGCGTTTATGCTAATAGTTTTTCAGAGCATGTTAGAAAGCATGATGCTAATGAAATGCTCTCTACGTTGCGTGAGGATGTCACCCCTGAAAAATACTTAGCGTACGCACGAACCTGGGTGAACGCTGGCGCTTCAATTGTAGGCGGGTGTTGCGGTATAGGCCCTGCGCACATAAAAGCATTGGCGCAAGGGTTAGTTAGCGCTATGGATTGAAACCCTAACGGGTAACTACGTTTTTAGCGCCTTTTATTAACGCTTCTTTATCGATTTTATTGGGTACTTCAACACCACGGCGCGCCGCAGGGCGTGCCTCGATACTGTTTTTCCAGCGAGTTAAATTATCTAGCCCTTCAATGCTTACGCCCGACCATTCATAGGTACGCACCCAGCACCAGTTCGCCATGTCGGCAATACTGTAATCACCAGCTAAGTATTCGTTGTCTTCTAATCGTCCATCTAGCACCGTAAACAATCGGCGCACTTCATTTTGGTAACGGTCGATAGCAATGGGGATTTTTTCTTCTAAATAGCGATGGAACACATTCGCCTGCCCCATCATTGGCCCAATACCCCCCATTTGAAACATAACCCATTGCATCACTTGGCTTCGGCCTTTGGCGTCTGCGGGTAAAAACTTACCTGTCTTTTCAGCTAAATAAAGCATAATGGCACCAGATTCAAAAACCACATGGCCGCCTTCGCTTTTGTCCACAATAACGGGAATTCTGCCATTTGGGTTCATGGCGAGGAACTCAGCGGTTTTTTGCTCGCCTTTCATTAAGTTTACCGCGTGCACGGTATAGTCGAGTTCCATTTCTTCTAATGCGACTGACGCTTTCCAACCATTGGGGGTTGCTGCGGTGTATAAATCTATCATTAGGCTTTTGCACTCGCTCTGCTACTAACGTTGTCGTACCAACGCTGAAGGTTAGTTTGTTCGTCTTTAATTCGAATATCCACCACCCGTGCAAAATCAATAGCACACAGCGCAGTAATATCCGCAATAGAGAAAGTATCTCCCGCTATAAACTCGTGTAATTCGAGTCGGCGTTCGAGAATATTAAAATACTTTGATGCATTGATACCGGCTTCTTTACCGTATTCCGGCACAGGTACCATTCTATCTTTAAAGTACCCCGTGGTGTGTTGAAAACACATGCCTACTTGTAACATCAGCGCCATTTCTACCTGCCGCTGCCACATAGCAATGGTGGCCTTTTCAATGGGCGTAGAGCCTAACAACGAGGGCTCAGGATGAATGGCTTCAAAGTAAGTACAAATAGCGTCGGTTTCAGCAATACAGGTACCGTCATCCAATTCTAAAATAGGAATTTTACCTAGCGGGTTTTTAGCCCGCATTTCTGCGCTTAAATTTTCACCCTTTTGAATATCTACTTGTACATACTCTACTTGTGATTTATCTATCCCCTTTTCAGCAAGGAACATGCGAACACGGCGAGGATTAGGGGCAGTTTTGGTCTCGTAAATTTTCATAGGCAATATCGTATCGTTAGAATGTTAACAACCAGACTAGTGCTGCTTGCCCATGGGTTCAAATCATATTCCGTCGGGGTACAACTATTAAAAGGTTGAATGGTTATACCTGTTCACAGATTTACATCTACTAACACTCTCAGGCGCTTTTGTTCGGTATTCGAAAAGTGGGTTTGCCTGTAAGTCATTAAGGCGTCATGCTGTGCTTGCGCTTTCATTGCACTAGCGCTCACGTATTCTTGATAGTCTCGGTAGGCATCAACTCGTTGTTGCCATAGTGCTTGCGTCTCCCATAATGCCGAGAATCGCTCAGCTACCTGATGGCCAAATTCAGCGGCAATAGCGTGGTATCGAGACTCTGAATCTGTATATTTTTGCTTAATTTGGTTGATTGTCTCCATGTCTAAGGTAGGTTGAAATGCCGTTTTTTCCTGCTCATCTAGTGCATTTAATTGACCAAATATCTCATTGCGCTTTTGCTCCCTTGAGAGGTCGCGATCTTGAGCAATAGCAAGGCGAGTAAGTGCTCTTGCGTCAATGGCCGCATCAGCAGAAAACAAGTACTCATATTCTTGTTGGGAAAAGTAGTTAAGACGCAGCGTATCTCTCATTGCTAGTTTTTGTTCAACGTCACTTAACGAAATGCCAGCATAGGTAACATCAGTCATGGTGCTCTCGCTAGATACAGTCAGCACCTTGTCGATTTCGGCATCGGTATCTGCCAATGCCACTTTATATTCAACATATCGGGTGAATACATCAGCGGCGTACATGGCCGACTTAGCCTCATACATACCTTTAGCATTCATACTAAATAGTGCCGTCACTTCGCTATCTGAAGCGCCTTCATTAGCAAAAATAAAGCGATCGAAATTGTCCTTTATACCAAAATACAGGGTAAATATTGGTAGGTCAGACCCGTGAGGGTTTACCCTCTTTACTGGCTGAATCGCTTTTTTAAGTTCAGTTGCTTTTAAATCTTTGCGGGTTAATACTGCCGTTGTAGCTTGACGATTTTTGTGTGCCTCTCCATCATCGATGTGATGACGCTTGCTAAATGAAAGAGCAACGACAAGAAAGAGGGCAGCGCCCCCTCCTATTAATACCCACCGGCTCATTATAAACCTAGGTTTTTTAAACGGTTTGCTTGGTCAACAAAGACATCCACTGGGTTGGTTTCAAACCAATGGGTGATACCAAAGCTTTGGTTAACTTCATCAAGATGATTCATCTTATAGTTATCTTTCAGCACTTCACCTAAGTGAGAACTGCATGAAGACACTAACCCATCATTGGTTTCACCAAATGCCAAGCCCGTAATGGCAAGAAAAGGGTCGACCACGTCCAGCGCGTTTGTATAAGTTCTGCCACCACTCCAGGAATAGTAGTACACGCCATTCTCGCCTAATTTTTTACCGTCATTTCGACAGTAGGCCGAGGGCATGCCTTCGGGGTAGCGAGCGTTGAACGCAATTGAACCAGCGGTTGATAGCGAGGTTAGCGCAGCCACAGAATCTGTGGGTTTATCTCGAGGATCTGAACCTGATGCAAGTTCGATAAGATTAGCAAAGGCGTTGGTAATTAGCCCCACTGTACCTTCTTGAACAGACCCTTCTGTAAGACCACTTTTTAATACGTCTGCCACAGCGCTCCCCCAGTTAACTCCGGCTACGGAGGTAACCGAAGCCACTTTACTGGGCGCTACACTTGCGGCATACCTTGCCGTTGGTCCGCCATGGCTATGGCCAATAAGATTAACTTTTTCGGCGCCAGAAAGTGCAAGTACCTCATCAATATAGTTAAGTAACTGCTCTCCCCTCACTTCGGTAGAATTAGAAGGGGACACTTCTGCGATATAAACCACCGCGCCGTTTCGAGATAGTTTTTGAGGCACTTTGTAAAAGTAATCTACAAACAAAATGTCATCAAAACCGAAGAGACCGTGAACCAGTACAATTGGGTATTGTGTTTTAGCATAGTTACCAGCCCAAGATTGAGAAGGTAATACTGCGACAAGCAAAAACAGCATGAGCGTTGTTATTTTCGTTCTTAGTTTCATTGCATGTTCCTTGAATTATCAACATTAGTGGTCTGAGGCCAGACCTGAGTTACTTTTATGTTAATTTAATGTAAATAACAAGGAAAATGAGAGAGTAGTGTTCTATAAAATTGACTAGAGATAATAGCTGGAGATACGGTTATCAAGGATAAGAAAACGTAAAATGCTTTATATTCAGAAGGCTAGCGTGAAAACTGGGTATAAACCCTCATACTATTTAATAGGCGAATAAAGAAAATAGCGAGGGTTTATAGCCAGAGTAAATGTTAACTACTGTTCGCGAATGAAAGTAATAAGCACTGGCCATTCAGCTTTATCACGCACGTTGGTAAACCTGGAGATAGTTTACACTTAGGCCGGGTGTAAGTTTCCATACCTTGGTGAATGGATTTAATGCCATGCCAGTCTCATGAGCAAGGGAAAACCCTTCACCTACCCATTGATTTAGCTCAGTGGGTTTAACAAATTTTTGCCAAGCGTGAGTACCAATGGGTAAATATCGCATGACATATTCAGCGCCTACAATCGCAATAATAAAACTTTTAATGGTTCTATTTAACGTAGCAAGCACCAATAAACCGCCTGGCTTCACTAAACTTGCACACTCTTTTATTAGCTGCGCTTGATCAGGTACATGCTCAACAACTTCTGCATTAATGACGATGTCAAACTGGCGGCCTTGGCTTACCAGGTCAGATGAAAGGCCGTGTATGTAGTTAACCTTCACATTGCTTTGACTCGCATGCCGCTTCGCCACCTCAATACTCATGGCACTGGCATCTATACCTGTAACATCTGCCCCCTTTAACGCAAGCGGCTCACTAATAAGCCCACCACCACAACCGATATCTACAATTGTAAGCCCCGTAAAAGGCTTGGTTTTATGAGTGGCATTCGTTAGGGAATTTGCCTTAAACGCATTTTGAGGAAAGCCCTGGGCTCGCTCACTTTTCAAAAAGTGGCTGGTTATTTGAGACTCAATGACAGATAGCCGGGCACGATTAAAATCTAACGCGGTTTTATAATTACCATTGGGATCCCACCAGCTTTCTGCTAGCGCATCAAAGCGGTCGATCTCTTGCTGAGAAAAATTAATGGGCGCTGATTTTTGGCTTTTATCTAACATGCACTAACACCAGTTTAGAAAATAGGTAATTCATTCAAATCTATCTACGCTAGGTTCCCGTAATTAAAACACCTAGGACATTGTGTAGCCAACGGCTAGCAGATGCCTGAGTTTTATAAGAAATAGGTATACAATCAATGCTTATACGCGCAAAAAGAGGTATTCGTTTTGGCTAATGCTAAAAATGTCTATGGAAGACCACTGCAACTTTGCTGTGGTAATACAGGTTACACCCGAGAAGGTTTTTGCTATGTGCCCGATGCAGATGTGGGTAACCACAGTGTATGTGCGGTAGTCACCGATGAATTTTTGCAGTTTTCCCTACGCCAAGGTAATGATTTGATCACGCCCTGGCCTAGTATGGACTTTGCTGGTTTACTTGCCGGCGACCGGTGGTGCTTGTGCGCTGCCAGATGGTTACAGGCTTACGAAGCAGGTGTTGCGCCAAAAGTGCGATTAGAAGCTACTCATGAACGAGCCCTTGATATTATTCCCTTGGCTACCCTTGAAGCTTTTGCGGCAGATTAAAAAAAGCGGGTGACTTCCATGAGAAGTACCCGCTTCTTTAACTGTCTACTTTTATTTAAACTTAAGGCTTTCGGATAACCATAAGTCGTGTTTCTGTCATGTCTTCTATGGCATAACGAATGCCTTCACGGCCAAGACCTGAATCTTTTACACCGCCGTAGGGCATGTTATCTACACGCCAACTGGGTACATCACCTATGACTACACCACCTACTTCAAGCACATTCCATGCTTTGTGTGCTTTATAGATATCACGAGTGAAGATACCAGCTTGCAGCCCATAACGACTGTTATTCACTTCTTCCAAGGCACTATCGTAATCATCAAACGACTGTAATATAGATAGTGGGCCAAATGCTTCTTCAGCACTTGCATCACAATCTTTTGGTACATTTTCCATTACGGTAGCCTGTAGCATGGCACCATCTCTTTCACCGCCGCATAGCACGCTAGCGCCAGCTTCTTTGGCGTCTTTAATCCAGCCTTCTAAACGCTTAGCCTCGCCTTCAGAAATCATGGGGCCAATAAAAGTATCCTCATCGCTAGGATCGCCAGACACCAAAGCTTCAACCCGTTCTACATAGCGAGATTTAAATTCATCGTAAATTGAAGAATGCACTAATAAGCGTTGCACTGAAATACAGCTTTGGCCCGATTGATAATACGCGCCAACAATAATACGGTCGATGGCATCACTAATATCGGCATCTTCATCCACCACACAAGCGGCATTTCCACCAAGCTCTAATACCACAGGCTTTTTGCCCGCTTTAGCTTTTAGCGCCCAGCCCACATCAGGTGAACCGGTAAAGCTAAGCAGCTTTAATCGCTCGTCGGTGGTAAATAGATCGGCGCCATCTCGGCTACAAGGAAGAATGGAAAATGCGCCTTTGGGCAATAATTCGCATTCCGCTAACACTTCGCCAATAATCAACGCACCAATAGGCGTGCGAGAAGCAGGTTTAAGCACAAACGTGCACCCTGCGGCGATGGCTGGGGCAACCTTGTGCGCAGCTAGGTTTAATGGGAAGTTAAACGGAGAAATAAACGAGCAAGGACCAATAGGCACTTTCTTCGTCATGCCCTGATAACCTTTGGCGCGGGCGGAAATTTCTAAATTAACCACTTCACCATTAATTCTTACCGATTCTTCAGCCGCAATTTTGAATGTGTCGATTAATCGACCTACTTCACCTTTAGCATCTTTAATAGGCTTACCCGCTTCAATACACAAGGCTTTACCTAGTTCTTCCTCGCGTTCAGTAAAGCGCTTAACGCAATGCTCTAGAATCGCTTGGCGTTCGTAAGGTGCCAGTGCTGTCATTGCAGGCTGTGCTTTTTCGGCAGCGGCTATGGCTTTATCAATCACTTCAGCGTCGGCTAGCGCCACTTTTGTGGCCACTTCGCCTGTGTATTTATTGGTAACGTCTAAATCGGTATTAGCAAAACAAGGTTCGCTTGCAAGGTAATAGGGATAGCTGTCTTTTAACATGATCACTCCTTATAATTTCGCGCTTAATTCGGCAATCGTATGGTTCAGTGTTTTGTCATTCATGCTGTAGTCAACGGGGCAATCAATCACATGCACACCCGGTGTGTTTAAACAGCTTTCCACCATAGGAATTAGTAATTCGGTACTGTCTACACGCCAGCCATGGGCACCGTAGCTTTTTGCGTATTTAACAAAATCCGGATTACCGTAGTCCAAACCGAACTCATCAAACTGCATATTAGCTTGTTTCCACTTAATCATTCCGTACGCATCATCCCGCAGTATGATCACAATAAGGTCGAGTTTCAGACGAACCGCAGTTTCAATTTCTTGGCTGTTCATCATAAACCCGCCGTCTCCGCACACGCTCATAACAGGCACATCAGGCTTCACTAACTTTGCAGCTATTGCCGAGGGTAACCCTGCACCCATTGATGCTAATGCATTGTCTAGCAACAATGTATTAGGATGATAAGCGGGGTAATTACGAGCGAACCAAATTTTGTATACACCATTATCTAATGTCACTATGCCATCATCTGGCATGACCTTCCTGATGTCACGCACAAAGCGCTCAGGCAGAATGGGGAATCGATTATCGTTTTCTGCTTCCGCTCTGTGTTTTTCATAGGCATCGTGTACGTCTTTATAAAAATCGAGTTTCCAATCATCTTGCGGCGTAATCCCTTCTTTTATTTGCCAGATACTATTGGCAATGTCCCCCACCACCTCAAGCTGTGGGAAATACACTGGATCGACAGCAGCTGACTCAAAGTTCATATGAATGACTTTTTTACCATTGTCATGCATAAAGAAAGGCGGCTTCTCTACGACATCGTGCCCAACATTAATAATAAGGTCGGCTCTTTCTATCGCTCTGTGCACAAAATCGTTATCTGATAATGCTGTATTGCCCGCAAACCTAGGATCGCTTTCGTTTAGCACCCCTTTACCCATCTGTGTAGTCACAAAGGGGATACAGGTTTTATCAACGAACTCACGCAGCATTTTTGCGGTCAACTTCCTGTTCGCCCCCGCGCCAATTAACAACAAGGGTGATGTAGCTTCTTCAATCATTGAAATGGCTGATGAAATAGCTTTGTATTCGGCAATAGGTCGCCTTGACGTACTAGGCGTTAATAAGGGGACTGAAGTGTGCTCATCGGCAATATCTTCAGGAAGCTCTATATGAACGGCACCGGGGCGTTCTTCAGAGGCTAATCGAAATGCTTCACGAACTACAGAGGGAATGCGATCGCCGCTCACCACTTGCGTGGTAAATTTAGTAATGGGACGCATCATATCGACAATATCGATAACCTGAAACCGGCCTTGTTTACTGGTTTTTATGGGCTTTTGCCCTGTGATCATCAACATGGGCATAGCACCTAGTTGCGCATACGCCGCTGGGGTAACAAGATTGGTCGCACCTGGGCCAAGGGTAGATAAGCACACGCCAACTTTACCGGTTAATCTACCGTACGTCGCGGCCATGAAACCCGCGCCTTGTTCATGGCGGGTAAGTACGAGTTTAATTGAGGAGGTTCTTAACGACTCAAGCAAGTCGAGGTTTTCTTCGCCAGGAATGCCAAAGATGTATTCTACACCTTCAGCTTCCAACGCTTTTACGAAAAGGTCAGACGCTTTCATTAATCCTACACTCCATTTTCCGTTAGTATTTACGCGGCAAACGCGTATCAGTAAAGGTTGCTACGCAAAGAGTATAGATTACGATTAATGTGGTTTTGTGAAACGTATAAACAGCGACTCAATGTAAGCGCTTATTGTCTGTCTAGTTTCTCCTGCCATTCAGACAATTTTTGCTGGGTTGCCGCATCTACATCAGCTTTATTTTCGCTAATCCACCATTTTTCCATTAAGCGCACGTTCTTTTGATTCGCTTTATAAAATACATCAACGATGTCTCCAATGAAGGGAACAAAGCCTAAGCCAAAATCGATAGCGGAGTTTTTTACCATTTGAGCTACCAATGCACTGGGCATTCCCAATGATTTCCCCAACCACACAATACGTAGAGAAACGAGCAGCATTAGCGCATCACCCGCACCCGGAATAAGGCCAACAATTGAGTCGAGGCCTATCCGAATGGGAATAATCGGTAACTTAACAGCGGTATCAAGTAAATTTGCTAACTTTTGTGCTTTTAACAGTGCCTTTGGGGCTTTACTATCCATGTTTAGCTACCTTATTAACGTAATAATAAATACTGGCTATTTGTCAGCGCCTAACGCGCGAGCTAAGCCAGCTCGTAGTGCAGTATCTTTGGTCACAGTCCAACCGTGCAAATTCTCTTTAACTAAATCAAACAACATATCAATGTGTTCTTCGTCGCTGTTTAATGCAGGAATGTATTCGTACTTTTCACCACCGGCTTCCATGAAGTATTCACGATTCTCTTCACCAATCTCTTCGATAGTTTCTAGGCAATCGGCAGAAAAACCGGGGCACATAACTTGTATTGATTTCACCCCTTGACCCGGCAACGATTTCATCGTTGCGTCGGTGTAAGGCTTTAACCACTCTGCTTTACCAAAACGAGACTGGAAAGTGGTCATGTACTCTTCGTGAGTCAGCCCAAGTTCTTCGGCTAACAAACGCGATGTTTTATGACATTCACAGTGATAGGGGTCGCCATTTAATAAGTAGCGCTTGGGAATACCGTGGTAAGAAAGAATAAGCTTATCGGCTTTACCGTGTTCTTCCCAGTATGCCCGTACTTTATTTGCCAGCGCCTTAATGTAATCAGGCCTGTCGTTATAATGATTCACAAAGCGAAGTTCTGGTAACCAGCGGCGCTTGGTAAAGTCTTTCGCAATGGCATCAAAGGTAGACGCTGTAGTAGAGGCGCTATATTGCGGGTACAAAGGCAATACCACCAACTTTCTTACGCCTTGCGACAACATACGTTCAATAGTGTCGCTAATAGCTGGGTTACCGTAACGCATAGCAAAATCAACCACCACATCGTCGCAATATTCTGCTTTGCAGCGCGCCGCTATTGCCGTTGCTTGGGCTTTGGTAATAGTAAGCAAGGGTGAACCTTCATCCGTCCAAACGGTTTTATAAGCTTCAGCTGAACGCTTAGGGCGAGTATTTAATATAATGAGGTTTAAAATAAACCACCAAAGCGCACGAGGTATCTCTACTACCCTAGGATCTGAAAGAAACTCTTTAAGATAGGGGCGCAGGGCCGCCGCAGTTGGGCTTTCGGGGGTACCTAAATTGGTAACCAACACGCCTATTTTGTCTGACTGACTGTGAGTAAAACCCTGATTGCTTTTGAACTTCATCAAATATTCCGCACTGAAAAAACAATATAACTAGTATACTGAATTTACGGCAATTTTGGGTGAATAGACCACAAATTTACCACGATTGATGCAATTAACTTTAGCGATTAAAAAAGGCGGCCTTAGCCACCTTTTTAGTTTTAATATTTTCAATCAGTTAAGGCTGATAGTAAGTTGCTGCACCAGGCCCTACAGGCATGCCTAATACAAACACCCAAAGATAGAACAGTATGGTCCAACCCACGATAAACACCATGGAGTAAGGCAGCATCATTGCAATCAAGGTGCCCATACCGAGATCTTTTTTGTACCGTGCAGCCATAGCTAAGATAAGACCAAAGTAGCTCATCATTGGCGCAATAACATTCGTAACTGAATCGCCAATACGATACGCCGCCTGAATCACCTCTGGTGAATAGCCAATCAACATTAGCATAGGTACGAAGATAGGCGCGGTTACCGCCCACTGCGCCGAGGCACTGCCTAACGATAAGTTAACCACACCACACATTAAGATGAATAAGATAAACACCGATGGGCCATCTAGGCCAGCCGCTTGTAGAAGCGCAGCGCCTTTAACGGCTAATACTGTGCCTAAATTCGTCCATTTAAAGAAAGCCACAAACTGTGCAGCAAAGAAGACCAATGTAATATAAAGCCCCATTGCGCCCATGCTTTTTGCCATAGCATCAATCACGTCACGATCGTTTTTCATCGAGCCAGTAACACGGCCATAAACAAAACCAGGCACAGCAAAAGAAACAAAGATAAAGGCGACAATACCTTTTAAGAAAGGCGAACCCGCTACCGCACCGGTCTCTGGGTGACGCAAAATACCGTTTTCAGGCACAATGGTGAGCGCTAAAATACCGCATACCACGACAAAAGCGATGCCAGCCCAACGAAGTCCTTTCTTCTCAATATCAGTAGGCGCATCCATTGATTGCCTACTTAAATCTACAGAAGCTTCTGATTCATCGAACTTGCCTAATCGGGGCTCTACCACCTTTTCAGTTACCAGAGCACCCATAGTGGCTACTACAAAGGTACTGATAAACATGAAATACCAGTTAACTTCTGGGCCTACCACATAATCAGGGTCAATCATGTGAGCCGCTGCTTCGGTAATGCCCGAAAGCAAGGGGTCTACCGTACCAAGCAACAAGTTTGCACTGTAGCCTGCCGATACACCGGCAAAGGCGGCTGCGAGGCCAGCGAGAGGGTGGCGACCTAACGAATGAAATATCATAGCGGCTAGCGGTATTAACACTACATAGCCAAGCTCTGAGGCAGTATTCGATATAATACCTGCAAACACGACGGCAAAAGTAACCGTACGCTTTGAAGCATTCATCACTAATGAGCGCATCGTGGCCGACAACAAGCCAGAGTGCTCGGCAACTGATACACCAAGCAATGCAACCAATACAGTACCAAGTGGGGCAAAGCCGGTAAAGTTGGTGACCAGGCCAGTAACAATGCGCTGTAAGCCTTCCGCACTCATTAATGAAATGACTTCTATCATGCCATCAGCTTCGCGACCTTTTGCACCTTCGGGGCGAGGGTCAACTACCGCTAAATCGAAATAGCCAAGAATACCGCTTAACACCACAATAAAGCAGGCCAGCATGGCGAACAAAGTAACGGGGTGTGGCAGTAAGTTCCCAAGAAATTCCACAGTAGCGAGGAATCGGGAGAATAAACCACCCTGTCCGCCCTGATTTTGGGCAGATTTATCTTTTGTATTTTCCGGAATCAAAACATTCCCTCTGTCGTTTTTTTATTACCCAGTCATTACAAGCTGAACAGCAGGGATATCTGCCATGCAGTTTGATAATGCTGCGTTTTATAATAATAAATGCTCGTATATTTTAACGTATTTTAAGCAATTTTGGCAGTAGGTGGGTAAATTGGACAATTTAAAGTGTTCGTAAGGCCCGGAAAATATTCAGTAAAGCTTTTCACTTTCAGCTAATTACGTGGTTTACAGCAGGTAAAAAAAAGCCAGTCTAAAGACTGGCTTTTTAACAAAAAACGACGTTAGGTATTAATTACCTTTAGATGCGTTCATGTAGCGGAAAAAGTCGCTATCTGGTGCAATCACCATCACATCTTGCTTATTATTAAAGCTGGCCTTATATGCATCCATACTTCTTAGGAAACTATAAAAATCAGCGTTTTTAGAATAAGCATCTGCATAGATTTCTGCTGCTAACGCATCCCCTTCACCACGAAGTTGACGTGTGTTACGTTCAGCATCAGCAAGCATTACCGTAACTTTAGCGTCTATATCTGCGCGGATAACTTCAGCTTGCTCTTGACCTTCTGAACGGTGCTCTCTTGCTACACCAGCTCGCTCGGCGCGCATGCGTTGGAAGATTGAATTACTGACTTCCGTAGGTAAGTTAATCTGCTTAACACGTACATCAACAATTTCGATACCAAGCTCATCAGAAGAGGTTGACGCCTGTTCCATTGCTTGGTTCATTAATGCTGAACGTTCACCAGAGACAATCTGCGCAATAGTACGAGTACCAAATTCAGAACGTAATCCGTTATTCACTTTTTGCTTTAATAGTGCTTCGGCTTGTAGCTTGTTACCACCTGTTGAAAGGTAATAACGCGCGAAGTCGTCAATGCGCCATTTCACATATGAATCAACAATTAAGTCTTTCTTTTCACTGGTAACGAAACGGTCAGGCGTGTCATCCAACGTTTGTACACGTGCATCTAAGTGACGAACAGAATCAATGAATGGCAACTTGAAGTGAAGACCAGGTTCGAATACTTTTGTATCGCCTGTGGCATCATCTCGTTGAACCTTACCAAATTGAATAACAATGGCACGTTCGCCTTCAGTCACTACAAATAGAGAGCCTGAAGCAAGAACCGCAAGAAGCACTAATACTGCAATAGCTAAATTCTTCATCATGATTATCTCCCCTCTCTGTAGCTGTCACCACGCACACCAGAGGTGGATGATGAATTACGGCTGTTCTGGCCTTCGTCAGCTACTGGCATTTGCAAGCCTTCTAAAGTGTTACGTGAACGTGGCGTTGAACTGCCTTGTTGGCGCTCCATGATTTTATCTAAAGGAAGATACATCATGTTGTTTCCGCCTTTACTGTCCACAAGGATTTTACTGGTGTTACCCAATACTTCTTCCATTGTTTCTATGTAAATACGCTCACGTGTTACTACAGGTGCTCGCTCGTATTGAGGTAGCAACTCTTCAAAGCGAGCCACTTCACCTTGCGCTTCAAGTGTTACACGCTCTTTATAAGCCTGTGCTTCTTCGTTCATACGGTTAACTTGACCACGAGCACGAGGTTCAATCTCACGTGCATAGGCTTCGGCTTCTCGAATAAAACGCTGCTCATCTTCCTGTGCTGAAATAGCATCATCAAATGCATCTTTTACTTGCTCAGGTGGACGTGCATCACGGAAGTTCATGTCGATAATCGACACACCCATGTTGTACGGTTCAATAATCGCTTGAAGCTCTTCCCAAACACGTTGGCGAGTCACTTCACGACCATCGGTAAGTACATCATCCATGGTTGAATGACCTACTACGTAACGGATTGCACTGTCTAAAGACTGGCTTAAGCTCGTTTCTGGGCTTTCAACAGCAAACGTCCAGCGATAAGGGTCTACAACGCGGAATTGCATTTCCATTTGAACACTAACCACGTTCTCGTCTTCCGTTAGCATAGAGCCTGACGATGATTGGTCGCGAATAGATTGCACATCCACAGGAATAACTCTGTCGATAAACGTTGGTGCCCAACGTAATCCAGGTTCAACTTGCTTAGCATACTCACCGAAACGTAATACTACGCCTCGCTCAGCTTCACGAATGGTGTAAAACCCGCTTACTGCCCAAATGATCACAACCAAGCCAATTAAAATACCAGCACCGATACCGCCCAAGCTCTTACCTGAGCCACCGCTACCGCCGCCAGACTTTCCGAACTTACCGAATAAGTTCTTGAATACATCATCTAAATCGGGGGGACCTTGATCACGTCCGCCGCGATTTTTCCACGGGTCGTTATTATTGCCACCCGGCTCATTCCAAGCCATGCTGATACTCCATAGATTACAGTTTTATTTTTGAAATTCGCATGCATTGCCG
>MDTG01275592.1_pt1 | contig 24217 bp, 12 predicted proteins | sample 811421 | NCBI WGS metagenome assembly MDTG01 (sample SAMN05326645, study PRJNA326480) | marine metagenome | isolation source: seawater | place: Pacific Ocean: South East | collected 2011
CAAGGTGATCCAGGTACGGATAGTATAGTTCCTGGTCCAAAAGGTGATCAAGGTCCAAAAGGCGATAAAGGTGATCAAGGTCCAAAAGGCGATAAAGGTGATCAAAGTGATCCAGGTCCAGGAACGCTTGTCGATGATGATAGTAGTATTTTTATCGGATTGAGTGCGGGTTTAATAAATCCAGATACAGTTCAGGGTAATAATATTGCAATTGGAAGTTATGCAGGTTATCAAAATCAAGCAGTAGATGTTAATTATCCACAATACGCGGGCAAGTCAATTGCTATTGGTTATTATGCAGGTAAAACTGATCAGGCACAGAATTCTATTGCGATTGGAAGTAATGCTGCTGAAAAAAATCAAGGTGGTTGGTCTATTGCAATTGGTGAAGAGGCGGGTTATGAAAATCAGAAAAATGATTCTGTTGCTATAGGGTGGCATGCTGGACATAAGTCACAAGGAGAGTATTCGGTTGCAATTGGTCAAACAGCTGCTATAGAATCACAGGGTAAATTTTCAGTTGCTATAGGACAATCTACGGGCAAAGAGCAGGGCGTTGAATCAGTTGCAATAGGAAGGCAATCAGGTGGGAGTAAACAAGGTACACGTAGTGTTGCTATTGGTTATGGAGGTGCCCAAAACGATCAAAGTAATTCATCAGTAGCAATAGGATATTGGGCAGGTAGAAACAGTCAAGGAAGTGAATCAGTGGCAATAGGATATAGAGCGGGTTATCAAGATCAGCATGATAATACAATAGTATTAAATGCAACAGGTAGTGATTTGAATAGTAATATTTCTAATGCATTGTTTATAAAACCGATTAGAAATTCGAATAACAGTCAATATTTATTATATGATGCAACGGTGGGAGAAGTAACATATGGTACAAATACTAGTGATGATAGATTAAAACATAATGAAATAGATATAACAAATGGATTAGAAATAATAAGACAATTAAAACCACTATTTTATAAAAAAACACACACAATATATCAAACAGATATGTCAGGGGATGAAATTGTGCCTAGAAAAGATATAAATGGTAATATAATGTTTTATGATGCAAATTATAATGGAGATATTGGAAGAGAAAATGTGAATTGGAATTATGATGCGGGTTTAATAGCACAGGATTTGTTAAAAATACCTGAATTAAGTTTTGCGGTAAGAGATGGAAAAGAACATTATGATAATTCAAATAATTTAATAAAAATAGATCCTATGGGTGTAAACTATGAAAATATTTTTACATATAATATATCAGCGACAAAAGAATTAGATGCGATTGTTCAACAACAAAAAAGTACTATAGAACAGCAAGAGATAATGATTAATAGTTTAATTTCAAGAATAGAAGCATTAGAAGCAAAATAAACAATCCAGGTCCAATTTGTGTATCACCAGAGATGAGATGGATGTCGTATGAAACGCATCGAGCTGCATCAGCAACTTGGTCATGTATAATAGACTGTCAAGTAAATAATGTTATAAAAGTATGTCTTACTCGTGCAGGTTATGCTATAGACAATTGTGTTGCACCTCAAAATGCATGTAATTTATTAGTAGAATATATTGGTTAATTAAGGAGATTATATTAAATTATTGAATATGTGTAAAAAAGTAAAATATTAATATTTTTACATAGTAAAAGTATGACATCAGTAACAAATCAAATAATTGCAAATATAAAAAAAACTACAACAAGTCCAGGAAATTATACTAATAGTGAAAATGTAGTATGTATAGATACATCATTTAATAGAATAGGAATAAATAAAAAAAATCCACATTATTCAATTGATATAAGTGGTGCAACAAACAATCATGCTATTAAAGGGAATAATTTAATAATAGATAATAAGGCAAATATTAATGAAATAAGTAGTGTTAATATAAATGTAAGCACTATATCGTGTGGCACATTGAATTGTCTAGAAATAGCTAATATGAATGATATCAGTTGTGTTGATATATCATGTAGTAAATTAGACTGTTCAAGTATAGAGTGTAGTAATGAATTATCGGCTAACACTATAATAGTTAGTGATATTAGTATAATTAATAAATTAGTACATAATGAAATATCATGTAATAAATTAAAAGTATTTGGTTTATCAGCCGATACTATAGATGTAAGTAATTTAAAAGTATTTACTTTTAACTTACAAGCATTAGATAATGCTGAATTTACAAATTTAAAGGTACAAAAATTAGATTTATCTTATTTAGATGCTTTAGAAATTTCAACAAATTTCTTGAATATAGATGGAATAATATCTATTAGTGGTAATTTAGATATATGTGGTAATTTAGATATATGTGGTAATTTAGATATATCAGGAATATTGAATATTAGCGGAAATATTATTTCAAATGGTAGTGGAACATATAATTCAATATCAACCATCGATTTATCAGTTAATAATATAATAACAGATGACATAAGCACTAATAATATAGTTGTTATAAATGAAATTTCAGCGAATGCAATAAAAGTAAATTTAATAAAAGATGATCAAGGAAACGCTATAATTGAGAATGGAAAGATTAACTCAGAAAATGTTTTTAATAATTTAACTATAGATAATTTAAAAATTAAGAATAAAGTAAATTTAAACAAAAATGCAACAATAGATTTATCAAAAGCAGAACTTATTTTACCGGAACATGATAATACTATAAATATATATGAAACTAAATTAAGTTCAGATATGTCAAGAAAGGAATTAGTATTTCAATGTATATCAGGAACTACTAGCAGTGAGAATAGAATTAAATTTATTCCAATTTATAAATATATTTTCTTAACAGATGAAACAGTAAATTTTAATAAAAATAATGACACAAAAACTATAAAGATGCAATCAAATGAATTAGATGATATAGAAAATAATGGTATAGAATTAATTGATTCTACTTATATTAAAATAAAAGAAGATGGATTTTATGAAATACATGCAAATATAGTATTAAAATATATAAATATACATCCAGGTGATGTAGAAGTAACTGCATATACTTTTAAATTAGTGAACTTTAATACTGGTTTTAGTACTGATATGAGAGAAACAAAAAGTACTATAATTGCATTTGATCAATCATATAATTATTCTAATTCTTCAATATTTCATATATTCACAGTGAATAATAATAATAGGAATCATAAGTATAAATTCGAAATTATATCACATAGAGGGGAGTCAGATATAAATAATTTAGAAATAGTAAATTTCAATACAATAATAAAAAGAATAAATATTTAATAATTAATAATTAATAATTAATAATTAATATTTAATATTTAATATTACCAAAATTAAATATTAACTATATTATCCTTTTAATATAATTCTTGCTCTTTTCATTACAGTGGAAGAATTACTACCCAATTTATAGTTATGTTGAATATCTTTATAGTATACAGGGCATGGACAATTATTAATAGGTACATTTTTTAATTGATTAATAATATCATTGCTATCATCATTATCATCATTATTATCGTTTATATTATTAGTAATAATAATAGTATTTATATTATTAGCATTGTCTTTAATTTTAAATGTAATTTTATTATTATTAATATTGGTTAAATCAAATAATATAGTATATAAATCTTCGTTATCATCATTATCATCATTATTATCATTTTTAGTATAAGTAGTAGTATCATTAATTTTTATTTTTGCATATTTATCTTGATAATTATTAGATTGATTTATTTCTATATATGATAGATCATTATAAAATTTATTGAATATATTAGCATAATTTATATCTCCAACTGATTTATTCGAACATTCAGTTCTTATATCATTTATTAAACCTGCTATATCATTATTATTAAATATTAAAGTAGGAGGAATTAAATCAGGTAAAGCTAAATCTAATACAAATGTATCAACATATTCATTTTGATATAATAAACTGTTATAAGTTAAATTAAATTTAATTAATATATTATTAGATTTATAACTATTTATTAGTAATTTACTTCCAGTCATAGTATAATTAATTTTATCATATGCAATTAGTTTATTAGTGAAATCAGGTATTCTAAATATTAATTGGTTTATAAAATTATAAAACATATCATTAAAAATTGTAATTTTTTGGTTTATTAAGTTAAATAGATTTTCACCATAGTTAGTTCTTATAAAATGATTATATTCATCAATTTTTGTAAAAAATATAGCATTATACTTGGTGGGATCATAAACAACGTTAGCGTTATTATAACTAACTTTAAATAGTTCTATCTTATTATCATTATCAACTAAATCTGATTTTTTTTGAAAAGTGAATGTCGTTTTATTTGCAAATGCGGCTAGGATAATTCTATGTATTTTAATAAAATTGTTATTAATGTTTCTAACTAATATATTAACACTAGAAACATCATGTATATCATCATAATCGATAGTTAAAGAATTTAAAGAATAATCAAAATTATCACCATAATATGTTTTACAGATAATACTATTAATTTTATCAGGATGAAGAATACCATAAATATTATTATATTTTAAATAACTTTCTAAAGCAAATTTATTATAAATATCTTTCATTTCACTTGCAATATTTAACCAGTTATTTAAATAAGATAAATCACTATAATCATGTATAAATTTAAATTTATCATATAGATTGATGTTTCTAGGTTTAAGAGGCATAATAGATCTGTGATATATATCAACTTGATATGTCATAAGAATATCCAAAATCTGAATAATTTTGTTATGGATATAATTAATTTTAGTTTCTAATTTATTTATACTAGTTATATCATGACATGGTGTATGATGTTGAATTGGAATTATTAACTTAGTATAATCAAGAGATTCACTATATTTATCTATTATTTCAATTAATTTATTTGCATTATTAAATATTTTATCAGAGTTAGTTAAATTATTAAAAAATAATACATTTAATGAATCATTAGATATAGAAGCATTAAAATAAATAGAATTTTCTGTAAGTAAATTATTAATAGTATCCATATATTCAAATGGATTTTGTAGATTTATTTTACTAACTAAAAGATAATCATTATGATTATAGTCTAATAAATTATCAAATTCATTAATACATATTAATTCAATATAATCTAAATAAGATTTAGATACTATTAATTTATTTTGTAATTCATTTAATTTTCTAATATCATTTTTATCATATATAATAGTATATAAACTAGAACATATATCATAAATATTAAAGTGATTTTTATAACTAATATCTATTATATTATAAATTAAATTATTTTATTATACACATTATATGGAATTTTTAAATTACTATTATCATAAAAATTTCTATCAAAATAATCATTTAAATCTATTAAATAAGAGTAACTATTAGTATTAGTAGGGTTATAATCATATAAAATATTATAATCATTGTAATTAGATGATACGCAAGGTAATGAATTTTTAGGAACAATATCAAAATCATTTAAAAGTAGATTATTATTACTTAATTCATCATGAATAAAATACGAAATTGCTGTTTTATAATTAAATGATGAATCATTAATATTATTTTTTATTTTACCACTATTAAAAATATTATTATTATTATTAAACATACATCCATATATATCTTCTGTAGTGTTTTCTAATAAATATTTTTGATTATTAGAAGAATCATATAATGTATCTTCTAATGTTAAATTACTATTTACTTGATAATTATTAACAGATTGATCATATGAATGAAAGATAATTTGTTCATTATCATTTATAAACATATTATGATAAATATTTTGCATAGTAAAACCAATATAATTAGTACTATTATCATTATTATCATTATTAGGTTTAATAGATAAAAATATCATATTTTCTAATGTATTATCAATATTGACTTGATCTTCATGGGAATATAATTCATATAAAATATTACCATCATATTCTAACTTTAATAAATAATCATTTAATTCAATTGTTTTATTACTGAATATTATACCTTGTTGATTAAATTTAGCTTGTTCTTGTGGTATTGAATAAATATCACTTCTAATATTTATAAAAAAGTTTTGGAAAAATAATTTTGAATATTCATTATTAGTAAATTTCTTGAAATAAGTTTCTAAATTAAAAGTTATTAAATTATCATAAATATTATCAAATTTAATAATTGATGAATCTAAATCTTTATCTAAGAAAAAATCTATTTTTTTGTTATTAACAATTAATGATACAAAGTTAGTAGATCTTATCTCATTTATTTTAGACATATAATTATTTGGATATAAATCTAGTGAATTAAAATTATCAATAAAATAAGATTGATAATCATTCATGTTATAGAAATCAGTAAAATTAATACTAAAGTCATTTATTATATCGCTTACTTCTTGACCTGAGTTTTGAATAATTTTACAATTATATTGTAAAATATTAGTAGTATTATTATTTACACTAGAATCAAATAAATATTTATTATTATTAGAATTATCTAATTCTCTATAATTTCTAAATACAATTTTATTTTTATTTGGACTTAATAAAATATTATGATAAATATTTTGTTGTGTTATTAAATTATAATTATTATTACTATTATCTTTTTTAGATAAATATATTTTATTTTTAGATACATTATTATTATTATTATTTAAAAAATTTATAACATTAGAATTATCGCTTGATAATATCTTATCATTTATATAAATATTATTTTTATTAATAACTATATTATTTCTAATTATAATTTTACCTCCTTTTATATTTGAAAAATTATCAGAATAATAATATAATATATTTGGTGTATTAAATGTAAAATTTATTACTGTATTACCATAATAATATCTATTAACATTTAAACTAGGCAAACCATATTCAATTAAATTATTGGTAAATTCAGTCCCTCCATTGTAAATTCCTCCGGAAATTGTTGAAAATTTAATTCTACGATAAAAATTACTTTTAGTATTTTGCAAAAATCTATAAGTTCCCATGGGCAATATTAAGTCATTTAAATAATTATATGAATAATCATTATAATTTAGAATATATTCATCATCACCACTTAGAGAAACTACTATATCATTTATCTTTTTATAGTTATAGTCTCTAGGTATAGCTAAAGGTATACAATTATTACTATATAAAAACACATCATTGTATGATGTTGATATATCATTTACTTTATCTATGTATAATAAACTTATTCTGTCAAAATCCTTAGATACATATATACTTATATTATTGTTACCTTTGCTCTTATAAATACTACTACCTTTATATTTTGTACCGGTAACCGTACCATTCGATATACATACTAAATCACTAACATCAATAGAATCATTTCTAAATAAACAAATTTCATCATTTGGATGATCAAAAGTGAAATTATAAGTATTATAACAATTATTATATAATCCTAACTTTATATAATCAGAATTTCTATTATTTAAAATAGATAATAAATTGTATGATTCTCTAGTACTTAAACATTCTATTTTTACAATGTCAATATATCTAGTATAATTTTTACCATTATATGTATATACTATATTTTGTGATCCTAATTCATTATTATTAATAGTTGTTTTTGATATTTCATCACTGTCAATATATTCGTTATAATTGTTAGAGTAATTAAATGATTTTATTCCTTTGTCTTCATATTTTTTATATTGTTCATGATATGACTTAATAAAAAGATTATTATTAGCATCAGTTACATAATCAAATACAATAATATCATTAAATTTTTTTAATACTATATTTCTAGTAATAGAACTACTGTTATTAAAAAAATCGTAAACAGTATATTTTTGCCTATATATTATTACTTTATCCTTGTCTTGATTATCTGTTTCTTTAATAAGTGTTTCACTATTATATTCAAAATTTAATATTTCATCACTTAATACAGAATAAGTAACTGATAAAGATATATCGTTATATAATATGTTAGAAATTTCAATAATTTGTTCTTCATAATTTTCTAAATTTTCATTTTTTAATGAAACAATAGATTTTTTTAAAGAATTATCTTTAATTATTATTCCAGATATAGAATAAATAACTTTATTATTTTTATTTTTTATAAAAAATTTTGAACCATTACTGGCTATTAATTCACTTTCAGAGGAATATGGATAAAATATATTATTACTTAATTGAGTTAATGTATTATTACTTACTATAGGAAACTCTAGATCTATATTGTTATTAATAAAATTTAAAGTAGGTCCTATATTATCCTTTATTATGAAATTTATAATTTTATAATTAGAATTAAAACATAAATCATAAGCTGAAAAAAATATTTGAAAAATTGAATTAATACTATTATAATCAATATTTTCTATTATATTAGATGATTGTATTTGCTTTATTGAAATAAAATTTGCAGAAAATTCTAGATAATTTTGTAAAAACTGATTTTTATTACTAAAATCAGTTATAAATTGATTGTTAATTATAGTATTATTATTTATTTTATATATTAAATCATTATCATTATTTATATAGGATAATTCATTTTCTGTAAAAAAATAAGGATAATTTATTGCATATGAATTATATTTATCATTAAAATTATTATCTAAATTAATACTAATATCATTTAGATCACTATCACCAGACAAACCAGACAAACCAGACAAATTGCTTAACTTAAATATAATAAAAGGTTTTATTGTAATAGAGAGAGGATTAAAATCATAATCTATAGATGTAGAATAAGAAATATCATTAATATTATTTGCATAAAAATTTATATTTAAATTAATATCATCATCAGATATTATATATTCATTGCTTGTTAAATGTTGTTTTATAGTATTTATACTATTATCGTAATTATTATTTTTGGAAATAATATCAAAAAATGGTCTAACGTTACTTGATCGAAATACATTATTTAATAAATTTCTTAAATCAAAGGGTTGAGTTATATTATTATAAATTTCATATAAATTAAAAGAATATGTGTAATTTTCAGATAAATCATTATCATATATAGATTTTCTAGTATATTGTAAATTATAAGTTATTATGATATAACTTAAATCTGATTTAGTATCAGATATATTAAAATTAGGCATTGGTAAATCGCTTAAGTCATCTACATAAATTGAATCTATAGGAGAAACAGTAATATTAGGGGGTGTATCATCATAAATATTTAATGTTCTAGTTAATGTAGTTGTTTGTTCATTTTTATCTATTGCAATATAAGATATATTATATTGACCTGGTAGAGGACTATAAAAATTCAATGATGTCTCATAACTAATTGTAAAATTAGTAAATAAATAACTTATATCATTTTGATATGTTTTATACCAAAATTCATCAAAAGTACTATATGCATTAACATTAAATATCAATGATGCATCACTTAAATAATTATTTGCATTATGATTAATAGTATTAACAGTATTAAATATTGGACCATTATTTATTACATTAATTATTACAGAACATATATCTGAATTAAAATTACTGCTGTTACTATATTGATTTATATTATAATAAAAACTTATATCATGTGATCTATCTATATATTGATAAATTAATGCATTTACATCATATAATTTTTCTCCGCTAATACTTGAAATACCAGGTGGTAAAATATAAGATATATCATTACTTATAGAAGTAAAATTAAGTCTAGGGTGAGTCAATACAAAATATTCTTTAGGATTAAAACTTAAATCACCAAAACTAATATTTATTTGAGTTGAACTATTACTTAATTCAATAGAAGGTTGAATAGTATTAATCATGTTAACATTTCTAGTTACAATATTAATATTACCATAATTATCATCTATAGTGTATGTAATATTAAACTTATAATCAGCTACTTTCGAATAAAAAAATGTATTATTATAATTGTTATGAATATTATTAAATAATTCTGATCTATTTGTTATTTGGTTATTATTTACTATTATACTATTTATACTATTATCAGTGTCCGTGTCCTTTATTTCTATACTACATTTTTTAATAGAGTTTATATTATCTGATAAATTGAAATTAAATAAAATAGAACTTAATTCTGCTTCAATATATTGTATGGGAGGATTATAAGTCAATGCTATAGTAGTTAAATCAAACATTTGATAAGAGAAATCATTGTATGATTTATCAAATTGAACGAAGGTATTATCATAAAAAAATTCCTGTTCCCGAAGATTAAATGAAAATTCAATATTAGGTTTAGTATTGTCTAATATTTTAATTACTCTTTCAACAGATATATTATTTAAATTTTCATCTGTTATTTTATATATAAATTTAAATTCTGCGGGTTTAATAAAATTACCTAATTCATCAGTATAACCATTCAATATTAGATTTTCGTTAGTGAAAGGTTGTTCAAAATATTCACCTAATGATTCTGATTTTATAGAAAATTTATAAAAATACTTATTTAAAGAAGTAAGAGTATCACGACTATCATAATTATCAACAAAAGAAATATCCGAGATTATATTAGATAAATCAGCGAAACATATATCACTATCAATATTAATACTAAAATCTATATTAGTATATACTGAATTATATAATGTATTTTGAGTCATATTATTTAATTCATTTCTACTAATATAACTTAAGTTACTCCAAGTTAATATATCATTATTAAATAAAATTTTTGGTTTTGTTATATCAACGACATTAATAATTCGTGTTATTATATTTGATATATCTTGAGGATCTCTAGTATTATCAACAACTTCATATGATATTGTATATCTACCAATAGAATTAAAACAAACATCAGTAGTAATTCTAATATCATAATCACCACTAGTAGTAGTTATATCATGTAGTTCATTAAAATAACTTATGTCTTTTAGGTGATATACTACGTTTTTGATGTAAATACCTCCATCATTAAATTCAGAAAAACTTTGATCATTTATTTCACTTTGAAAATATGAATCTGAATTATTATTAACATTAACTTGTTTATCTATAAATGATGATTTATTGAGTGATAAATCAATATAGTTTTCACTAAAGTTTAAAGTTAAAGTAACAGTATTAGAACTAATATCATAATCTGGATAATTTGTAGGTGTTATATAAAAATCTATAGTTAAAGAATAATCAACACCATCATTTTTAGCATTAGTAGGTATTGATATTTGAGATGAATCACTAAGACTTGTAATGTTAAAGTTATCTAGATTAGAAGAAGTTATAATATGATTTATTTTTAAATTATTTTTAAACGAATTATTCTTAGTATCAAATAATAACATAACATCATAATAATTATAAATATCAGGTTTACTATTGTCTACATAACTAACATCATATTTTAAATCAAAAGTTATATTTTTAGATATATTTAAAGTTTTATATATGCTACCAGATAAAAAAGATAAATCAATAATATTATTTATAATATCTATATGAATAATTCTTGATAAATCAGAATTTATAATACTATTTTCATCAAATAATTTATTAAATAAAAAATCACCACTAATAGTACCTTTTGGTATAATGGTTAACGTGTAATCACTTATTATATTGGTATTAATATAGAATTCATTATAATTATTAGGTTTAAATATATTCAAGTCTATAAAATTTCCGCTAATATTTAAATAATTATTTTCATAATCGGGATATGAATTCATTAAATTAATACTTATATCAAAATTATTATTTGAAGTATCTATTTTTAAGTTAATACTAACTGGATATACAAGATTTATGTTATTTGTATAACTGTAACTCATATCAAAATACATAGTATAACAGTAATTAGAGTAATTAATATTATTGAGTTTAAATTCGCGGATAGATGAATAGTTGACAACATTACTTAGTAATTTAATTCTATTATTATTTCCATCTATTTGTATAATACTAGATATATCACTATTATAGTTAAATGCATTTTGAAGAAGATTATTATCAATTTTATTATATTCGGGTTCAATATTAATATTACTGAAATCAATATTATTAATAATAAATCCTGTATTACCAATATAATTATTTAAGTCGATATTATAACTAAAGAAATATGATATATAATAATTAAGATTGTTATATTTTAAAGGTTCTAATACAGTTTTTCCGTCTGAAGTAATTTGTGTATAATTTGTATAGTTTAATTCAACTGATGAACCCACTGGATATCCTTCTGAAGTAATTTTTCTTAAACTTATATCATATGGTAAATATATTATATTGTCTGATTTATCATATGCATATACATTAATAAAATTTAAAATATTATAATTATTTTCTAAATCATCTTGATCTATATTAGAATCATTATTATTTATTATTAATCTATTACTATATAATGATTTATTATAAAATAAATTGGATAGACTAGTAATGTCAGAATTATATAATTCTATAAAAGGTCCATTTGTATAATCTTTTTCAAGTTTTCTATAAAGAGAAGTTTTATTATTTTCAAAATCAATAAAAGTATATTGAATAGAATTACCGATAATATTATTATAACTAGTATCAAAAAAAACTTTAAAAGATAAATCATGATTAAATCTATCTTTAGCTATATAATGAGGATTAGGTAGAGGAATAGGTTTTCTAGCATCATATTTTATAATATTACTAATATCACTATTTGTAAAATTATCAAATAACTCGTATTGTAAATTATATAATTTAAAAAGAGGCTCTCGAATACCTTTATTATTAAAATCATCAATACATATACTTTGGTATACTAATTTGTTGGATGTATCTATAGTAGTTTGATTGGATATATCATATATTATAATTGAAATTTCATAAGTAAAATTATTATTAACGATAATTTGAATATCATTATTATAATAATAATAATTATTAATTAATAAAGGAATAGAGTTAGATATAATATTAATATCAGTATTACTAAGACCAATATCAAATGCAATAGGATATTTAGGATCTATATTAAAAATAAAATAATTTCCATCAAAGATACCATATTTAACAATATTAATATCACTAGAATTATTAGTAATATATAGTCCATGATTATCAGTATTAAATTCGTAAAATATCTTCTTGTCATTTATTAAAGTAGCTTTTGAAACTTTATTTAAACATTCTTGCTTTAATAATAATAATGTATTATTATTGCTATCAGAATTTACTATAAAAGAGCATTCATTATTATAACTGAAAATATCAATATTACTAATATTAGTAGTATTATAACTATTAGAAAAAGATTTTATGGAGATATTTACATTAGAATAATCAGTAGAATAATTGTTATCTATCTTAATAGTGATATCATGATAATAATATTTAATCTTGTTACTATCTATTAAAATATTTAAATTATTTGAAATATCATGTTTTCCATTTGAAATATCCCAATAATATATTATGTTATCGTTATTATCAGCATTATCAGGAATAGTAATATTAAAAGAATCATCAATATTATTTAAACTATAATCGTTAGTAAGTATGGAACCAGAAATAGAAAATGGATGATTATTACAAAAATCAGTAGTAGCAATAAATTGATATGTTTTATTATTCATAAAATAAAAATTATCTGAAACATCTGTTAAATTGTTATTGTCATTACTAGTAATATGTTTAATATTAATTAAGTTAAAAGATGAATCATAAAATCTATAATAATCAAAATTATTAAAAGAAATATCACTACCTTTGGATACATAAATAATAATCGGTGTAGTAGATAAGTCAACGGTTATAATATTAGTAACATCTTGTGAATTAGAATTATTATAAAAACCAATTGGATAATTTTTAGGAATATTATAAATATTGTAGCCGGAAATAGTTGGATATAAACCATAATTATAATCTAGTATTTTAGAATTAAAGTTATATTTATTATTTGATGAATCCACTGATATATTGCTATTAATTGGTAAACAATTAGTCATTATTAATAATATATTTTATTTAAATAATGAATAAAATTATTTAAATAGAATTTTACTAAAATTGATTAAAAATAATATAAAATAAAAGTATAAATAATTAATAACATAAATTTTATATGGATAGCAAAAGTGACTTGGCAAAAAAATATCAAAAGAAATCAGATAAACAACATGTATTAGATAATCCAGATACTTATATTGGTTCAATTGAAAATGTAAATACAACAAATTATATTTATGATAAAGAGAAAAATAAGATAGTGGAGAAATCAATAGATATGATACCTGGATTATATAAATTATTTGATGAAGGTATTGTAAATTGTAGAGATCATACGATAAGAATGCAACAATTAAGTGATTCATTAAAAAATGAAAAGAATTATCCAGTAACAAATATAAATATAACAATAGATGATGAAGGTATAATTAGTTTATATAATGATGGAAATGGTATAGATGTATCAATGCATCCAGAATATAATGTATGGATACCAGAATTAATTTTTGGACATTTAAGAACATCAACAAATTATGATAAAAATGAGAAAAAAAATAGTAGGGGGAAAAAATGGCTTTGGTTTCAAATTAGTATTAATATGGTCAACGTGGGGAAAAATAGAGACAGTTGATCATAAAACAGGACAGAAATATGTTCAAGAATTTCATAATAATCTAAATGTAATTGATAAACCTAAAATAACAAAATGTAAAAATAAACCATATACGTGTGTGAGTTTTAAACCAGATTATAATAGATTAAAATTAAAAAATTTAGATGAAGATTTTAAATCTTTGTTATTAAGAAGAGTATATGATATAGCCGCGGTAACTGATAAATCTATTAAAGTTAAATTTAATTCAGAACAATTAGATGTAAGAAATTTTGCAAATTATATAGATTTATATATAGGTAATAAATCAGAGAAAGAGAGAGTATATGAAATACCAAACAATAGATGGGAATATGCAGTTTGTATTGCTCCAAATGAAGAATTTACACAAATTAGTTTTGTGAATGGAATATATACATCAAAAGGCGGAAAACATGTAGATTATATTATGATGCAAATAATTCGCAAGTTAATAGCATATATAAAGGTAAAAAAACATATAGATGTTAAACCATCGTCTATTAAAGAACAATTAATGATTTTTGTGAATTGTACAATTGAAAATCCATCATTTGATAGTCAAACAAAAGATTATTTAAGTAATGCAGTAAGTAATTTTGGTTCATCGTGTGAAGTATCTGATAAATTTATTGAAAAAATTGCAAAAATGGGAGTAATGAATACTGCATGTAGTTTAACAGAAGTTAAAGATAATAAAGCGGCAAAAAAGAATGATGGATCTAAATGTAAAAATATTCGTAATATTCCTAAATTAGTGGATGCTAATTTAGCAGGGACAGCTAAATCAAATCAATGTATTCTTATTTTATGTGAAGGTGATTCAGCTAAATCTGGTATTATATCAGGTTTAAATAAACAAGATCGCGATGTAATTGGTGTGTATCCTATGAAAGGTAAATTACTAAATACTAGAGGTGAAAGTATTACAAAAATTAGTGAAAATCGTGAAATAACAGAAATTAAACAAATTTTAGGATTAGAACATAATAAGGTTTATAATAAAGAAGAGGTTATTAGTAAATTGAGATATGGGAAATTACTTTTTATGACAGATCAAGATTTAGATGGTAGTCATATTAAAGGGTTGGCCATTAATATGATTGAAAGTGAATGGTCATCATTAATTAAGATAAAAGATTTTATTGGTTATATGAATACTCCAATTTTAAAAGCAACTAAAGGTAATACTATTATAGATTTTTATAATAATGGTGAATTTGATAAATGGAAAGAAAATAATGATATAACAAAATATAGTATTAAATATTATAAAGGTTTGGGTACAAGTACAGGAAAAGAATTTAAAGAATATTTTGAGAAAAAAAAAATAGTATATTTTAATATTGGTGAAGATTGTAATAATACTATTGATATGGTGTTTAATAAAAAAAGAGCACATGATAGAAAAAGTTGGTTATCTACATATGATCGTAATAATTATTTAGATACAACTAAATCTAATATAACATATAATGACTTTATAAATAATGATTTGATTCATTTTTCAAAATATGATAATGATCGTTCTATTCCTAATATTTCAGATGGTTTAAAAATTAGTTTAAGAAAAATTTTATATTCAGCATTTAAGAAAAATTTAAAAACAGAAATTAAAGTTGCACAATTTAGTGGTTATGTTTCTGAAAATGCAGGATATCATCATGGAGAAGCAAGTTTAAATGGTGCAATTATTGGTATGTCACAGAATTTTGTAGGAAGTAATAATATTAATTTATTTGAACCAAAAGGTCAATTTGGTACTAGATTACAAGGTGGTAAAGATTCAGCAAGTGAAAGATATATTTTTACAAATTTAAATCCATTAACTCGTTTAATATATTCAGAATTAGATGATAATATTTTAAATTATATAAATGATGATGGTGATTATGTTGAACCAATTTATTATGTTCCAATAATTCCTATGATTCTTATTAATGGTACTAAAGGTATAGGTACAGGTTTTAGTACAGATATTATGTGTTATAATCCTATTAAAATTATAGATTATCTACAAGGAATGTTAAAAAAAGTACACGAAAGTGAACTTAAAACTATAAATGTTGAACCATATTATAATGGTTTTAAAGGTACTATTAAACCGTTAGATGATGAAAATAAAAAATATTTAATTAAAGGTATATATGAAACTATTGATACTGATAAAATAAAAATTACTGAATTACCAATTGGTACGTGGACACAAGATTATAAAGAATTTTTAGAGAATATAATAACTGGTAATAAAGATAAAAAACATAAAAATACAAGTAATTATATTAAAGATTATAGTGATATGTCTACTGATTTAAATGTTGAATTTATTGTAACATTTAATAGTGGATGTTTAAAAAAACTTCTTCTTGAAAATAATTTAGATTATGGTATAAATGGTGTTGAAAAATATTTAAAATTATATACTACACAATCAACTACAAATATGCATTTATTTAATGAACATGAACAGCTTAGAAAATATGATAATATTTACTCTATTATAAATGATTATTATAGTATTCGTTATAGATATTATGATAAAAGACGTGAATATTTGATTAATTTATTGTATAAAGAATTACTTACATTATCTAATAAAGCAAAATATATTCAAAATATTTTGGATGATAAGATTGATCTTAGAAAAAAAAATAAAGATCAAATTAATAGTATTCTTGAAAATATGAAATTTGATAAAGATAATGGTAATTTTAATTATTTAATAAAAATGCCTATGGATAGTGTAATTGAAGAAAATGTAGAAAAAATTATGAAAGAACATTCAAATAAACAAAAAGAATTAGAAGAAATAAAAGAAACTAGTATTGAAAAAATGTGGTTAAAAGAATTAAATGATTTAAAAGTTGCATATAAACAATTTTTAGATTTATCTAATGAATCTAAAAATAATATAATAAAAAAAAGTAAAAAAAAAATAGAATTTATTTTAGAAATTTATTATAAATAATTATTAAAATGATGAGTTGAAAAACACATTTTTTTTATTTATAATTATATTATAAATAAAAAAATAGCAACTATAATATTGATTTAGAGAGAATAAAATTAGAACCAAGATTTTAATTCTAAAGTTTTATTAGTTTTATTTGAATATAAAGGAGCACTTATAGGTGTATGCATTAAAGTGCTGTCTCTTTTATAATTTATATATCCAATATTATTACTATATACATCATTTATAGATTTTTCTAATACAAAATTGTTTAATTCTTCTATTTGTTTTGAAATATTATTAGGGTGATTTCTAGGTCTATACAAAAACATATTATTCATAATAGATAATAATTCATCTTGTGGTAAATTATTTATTTTAAACTGATTATTAGATTTAGTATATACTCCTTCTTTTATTTTAGTTTGAAGATAATTAATATTATTTTTTGAAAAGAAATTACTTGATAATTCAGTTTTTTCAATTATACCTTTATTTATATTGCTATAATCAGTTTTTGTATTTAATGGGATTCTATCCATCATTGCAAATTTAGCAGTTAAATCTGGAGCTTGAATATTATTTTGTCTATTTTCAAAATTAAACATTTTTATATATTAATATTATATTTTATATATTATTTTTATTATATATATAATATAATATGAATTCGTTTCAAAAAACAATTTTAGGTATTTCGTGTATAGTTCTTATATTATCTCTTGCTATAATAGGTTATACTTTATCTAAAGCTTTACATAAAGATGTTTTTCCTCCTATAATACCTGATTGTCCAGATTATTGGGATGTCTCAGGTATTAAAGTAGAAGGAAATAGTGGTCCATCATGTATCAATAGAGGTATTAACGAAGTACACAATACCACAGAAAATGGTTGTACTAATGTAATAGAGGGAGAAATGTTTACAAAAGATGGTAATACTGATGATGCAATATTATGTGAAAGATATAAATGGGCAAAAAAATGTAATGTTGTTTGGGATGGTGTTACTAATAATAGTAAACCATGTAAATTTGATTATTATTAAATTATTAAATTATTAAATTATTAAATTATTAAATTATTAAATTATTAAATAAAAAATATTTAATATTATATTTTTTATAATATTAAATGATTATTAATGAAAATATAATAGAAATATTAAATAAATATTTAGCAAGTATAAATAATTATAATGATTTTTTTTTTACAACTATATCAATTAATAAAAATATAAAAAATATTGAAGTTTTTTATATTAAAGGAATTATTCTTATAAATAATATATTTAATTTTTCTTTACTCTACGTGGATTCATTAATAGATATTTATAATTTATGTGAAAAAGGTTATATATATTTTGTAGAATTTTTAAATCAAATTTGTCTAACAAATTACTTAGAAAATAATTCTTTTGAATTAACTATGAAAGATGCAATAATTTTTAGTTATAAGAAAACTATATTTACTATAGATTCAAGTATAAATATAAATATTTCAGATATTAATAATTATAAACTAAATATTATAAATGAATTTATTTATATAATTAATAATATTTCTATTATTAATTCTAAAAATTTATATAATTTTATTAATACACATAATAATGATAAATATAAAGATAAAGATATTCATCATAAAGATATTAATGATAAAGATATTAATCATAAAGATATTAATTATAAAGATATTAATGGTATAAATAGTATAAATAGTATAATTAATAATAATATAAATGACAAACTAAAGGTTAATAATATTAATGAAATGTTAAACAAAGAATCACAATATATAAATAAATTTATAAAAAAATTATTTTTAATATTTGATTTACAATGTAAAAAATTTGTTATAAATGATAATTTAATAACTTATTTAAAAAACATTAATACATTTTTGTTTACAATAAATAATAATTATAAGGATAATTATGATATAGAATATTATAAAAATATTATTTTGTTAATTGAAAAATATATTATAAAAAAAATTTTCTATAAAAATATTTTTAATGATAATTTATATTATAAAAATATGATATATAATATTAAAAATAATAAAAATATTAATGATAATGATAATGATAATGATTTATTTAATTTTAATCAGATACATATATAATTTTTTTTCTTAATTTATTTTTTTTTTTGTTTAATTTAGATTCATAATTTTCTATATTAACAGTTACTATTTTACTATATTCATTTAATAGTATATCTTTTACATATTCATAAACTATTTTTAAAATATTTTCGTTACATTTACCAACTATTAAAATACTACCAGTTCTAAATATCATATAAGAAATTTTTTGAATATCTTTATTTTTTTTTAAATTTTTTTCTACTTTACTTGTAATATTTATAGCTTTATTATTAATAGTATCATAATAATATGCGGATTGTATACCTGGATATGAACAAGGATCGAATGATGCATTAATATTATATTTATATCTCAATATATTAAATAATTTTTCTCTATCTAAATAAAATCCACAATTAAAATTTGAATTAATTAATACATTTTCAGTTTTATTTTTTAATATTTCAAGTTTAGTATTACATAAATCAGATAAAACAATTATAATTTTATTAGTTACTAAATTAAGTATATCATCATTTTGAATTCCAGGAATTTCTAATTTTCCAGTATTAAATATTTTAATATGTATTTCTTTAAAAATATTATTATATAATAATCTTAACGTTATTACAAAACAATTATAAAATGCACTTTTTTCTTTTACTCTTCTAGATAATAAATCTTTTTTACATATTCCTACGCTTATTTTTCTTACATGTTTAAATTTTATTCTACCATCTGGATTATCTACATGATTTATAATTTTACAATTATTATAGCTTTCATTATTTATTAATTCTTCTATTTTTTCTAATTCTGTTTTTGTATTACATGAAATTTTGATTTGTTTTTTTATAATACCTTCATTACATTTATCATAATCTAGTATTTCTATTTTCCAAAAAAGATCATATATATCCAAATATGTTTTATTTAAATATACTATTTTTGTTTTTGTTGAAATGTAAATATCTGAACATTTAGGAATTTTATTATCTTTTATATTATAATTATCTAATTTACATAATATATCAGTATTTGAATTTGATTCTAATTCCAAATCCAAATCCAAATCCAATTCTGAATCTGATTCTAAATTTGAATTTATATTAGAATTATTATCTAAAAATTTATTCCATTCATCATCTATATTCATTTTTCTTTAAATTATTTTTTTATAATTTTATCAATTATTTTTTAATATATTTTTTAATATATTAAAAAATATTTTTATTATTATATAAAATATAAATGCTTTCTTATTTGACTGAAGATAATATTACTTGTTACATTTCTTCAAATTTTAATAAAAATATTATTGATAATAAATTTAATAATTATAATGATAATAATGATAATAATGATAATAATGATAATAATCAATATAGTTTAAATATTCATTGTTTTAATCCTACTAAAAATTCTCCCCCAAACGAATGGCAATATAGATTAATTAAAAGAATTAATTCATTTAATAACATTACTGATATAAATTAATTTTTTTTATACAATTATATATGTAAAATATAGTGAGATCTTCATTTACATTATTTAAATTATGTGTTATAAATTCTAATTCTTTTATTATAATATTATCTAATAAATATATTTTATTGTTTAGAATATATGTTATATAATTTTTTATTATTATATTTTTATTTAATTTATATTTACTTTCAATTAAACTTAAACTTTTGCTAAATTGTTTTACATCATTATTCATATTTATATTTAACAAATTTGTATAATTATTATCATTTAATATATTTATTTTATTATAATTATTTGATTGTATATAATTAATCATACTTCTAATATCTGAATCATAATTTTTAATTATATTTTTTATTGTATTATTTGATATTTTTATATTTTCTTCTTTTTTTATTTTTAATAAATAATTTAATATATTATCTTCTGCTAATTTATTAAATCTTACTTTTATAAATTCATATTGTAATGAATAATCTATTTTACTTAAATAATTACATATTAAACAATATTTTATATCTTTATTATATTCTTGCATTAAACATTTTAATGCTTGTTGTGCTATTCTAGTCATATAATCTACTTCATCTAATATTACAAATTTTGTACCATTTGAAAATAAACTATCTGATCTTACAAAATTATATATATTATTTCTAATTATATCTATACCTCTCTCATCTGATGCATTTAAATGTATAACCGATGACTTCTCGTTATCATTACTATTTTTTTTAAATTTATTAATTAAATTTATAATTACTGTTGTTTTACCTATTCCAGGTGGACCATGTAATAATAAATTAGGAAAATTTTTTGTTTTTATTATATTTTTAAATAATTCTTTATTATTATCATCTAATATTATATCTTCAAATTCAGATGGACGATATTTTTCTACCCATGGTATTGATTCTCTACTCATTTATTATATTTAAAATTTTAGTTTAATATAATTTTATTTTATATTTATTTTAATATTTTATTTAATATTTAAATAAATATAGAGACATATAAATTATTAATGGTTATATTAATAATTATCTTTTATACTATTTTTTAATTAAATAATTTTAAATATATATTAAAATAATATAAAATATTAAGCAAAAAAATTTATATAAAATGGATTCTAATAATTCTAATAATTCTAATAATTCTAATAATTCTAATAATTCTAATAATTCTAATAATTCTAATAATTGTAATAATTCTAATAATTCTAATAATTCTAATAATATCAATCCTCCTAAAAAAAAGGGTAGACGACCTAAATCTTATTATGATAATTTAAATATTAATGATAATGATGTCTCTATGAATAATAATAAATTACCTGATAACATTAACAATATTAAAGTCCCTAAAAAAAGAGGACGAAGACCAAAAGGGGGTAAAATTGTAGAAATTAAAAATATATTAGTTAATAATATACCAATACCAAATATTATCCTACATTTAAATTGTAAATTACAAGATATAAATGATAACGACAACATTATTAAATATGAACCTAAAATTAATAGTATTGATACTTTTGACTTTGAAAGTAATAATTTAAAATTTAATTATATTAATACTCATTATAATAGTGATAAACATAATACTTCTTATGATACTATTATTAATACAGAAAAAAATAATAACCTTAATAATATTGAAAATATAGAAAATATAGAAAATATAGAAAATATAGAAAAAATAGAATATATAGAAAGTACCGTTCAAGATAATATTAAAAATATTACATACAAAAAAAATATATCTAGAAAATTAAAAGAACTTAATAATAATTTAAAACATAATAATATTAATAATAAATCTGCTTGTTTTTGGTGCACGTGTTCATTTGATAATGACCCTATATTTATACCTAAATACCAATTATCTAATATAACTTATTGTTATGGTTGTTTCTGTAGTCCTGAATGTGCTTGTTCTTATATATTTAATGAAAATATTGATAGTTCTACTAAGTTTGAACGATATTATCTATTAAATAATATTTATGGTAAAATATATGAATATAATAAAAATATTAAACCTGCTCCTTCTCCATTTTATTTATTAAATAAATTTTATGGTAATCTTGATATACAAGAATATAGAAAATTATTAGAAAATGAAAGACTATTGCTAGTTGTTAATAAACCATTGTCTCAAGTTTTTCCCGAAATTTATGAAGAAAATGAAGACTTTCTTATTACTGCTAAACTTGTATCAAAATCTAGTACAGTTAGTAAAAATATTCACTTAAAAAAATAAATTTTAAATTAATTTAAAATTGTTTTAAATCAATTTAAAATTAATACTTTATATCAATTATTATAATAATGGAAAATAAAGAATTTGATAAAATTATTAATTCTATTAGTGTAGATATTAATAAAACTCTTAAAGATAATTTGGTACCTTACATTAATAATATTAATAATAATAATAAAGTTATTGATCTTCTTAAAACAGTATTATTTAATATGCCTGAATATATTAAATTAAAAAAAGAGTTTGATGAACTTCAATATTCATATAATAGTTTAAAAATAAAATATAATTCTATAAAATCTAGTAATATTAAAAATATTACTATGGATATTAGCGAAAAATTATCTAATCATTTAGATACTAATATTATAAAGAACACTGAAATTAATGGAAATAATAAAATTATTGAAAATTATTGTAAAAATATAGAAGTTACTTCTTCTGAAGATGAGGAAGAAGAAGAGGAAGAAGTAGATGTAGACGAAGAACAAGATATAGATGAGGAAAAAGACAAAGAAGATGTATTCGAAATATATATAAAACAACAAGATTTATTTTGGAAAAATCTAGAACATGTAGAAGAGAAAGTAGAACTAGAAGAAAAAGAACAACAAGACAAGAAAGAAGAAGTAGATCAGGATGAAGATGTAGAAACAGAAGAAGAAGAAAAAGAAGAAGAAGAAGAAGAACAAGAAGAAGAAGAAGAACAAGAAGAAGAAGAAGAAAAAGTAGAAGAAGAAGAAGAACAAGAAGAAGAACAAGAAGAAGAAGAAGAAGAACAAGAAGAAGAACAAGAAGAAGAACAAGAAGAAGAGCAAGAAGAAGAGCAAATATTTATTGACCCATATCAATTTCAGATAAGTCAAATTGATAATGCTCAAGATAGAATTATTTATA
>MDTG01294984.1_pt1 | contig 24209 bp, 22 predicted proteins | sample 811421 | NCBI WGS metagenome assembly MDTG01 (sample SAMN05326645, study PRJNA326480) | marine metagenome | isolation source: seawater | place: Pacific Ocean: South East | collected 2011
AACATTCTTGTAAAAACTTAGAGTCAGGATCATCAATAATTTGAAATAAATAATATATATTTGGATTCCATAGTACAGGATAATTTGAAATATTTGTAAAGAAAGTCGTTTTTTTTTGATTTTTTATTAACTCTCTAAATTTTGTTTGAACATTATTTTTAAAAAATTTTTTTCCTGTTATTTGTACAGTTGCCTTATCTTTGTCCCAAAAATATGGATAAAAATAAAAGGGCTCTAAAAATAAGGAATACTTTAGATTTAAAAAATTAGACTGTTTATGAAATCCTATTTTATTAAGAGAGATTGAGGGCTTATCTGAAAAAGCAGACAAATCAAACCATTTAATACTTACACCATCTCCAATAATATAGCACGACTCACCCTTATGACAATTTTTAAGTGAATGAATACGACTTAAAATAGGATTAGCAACTTTAAATAAAAATTTTTTATACATTGGTAAATTCATAATAAATTTTATATGTATTATTGAAGAAAATTTTTATACAAATCATTTAAATAACATAATAAAAAGCAATAATAATGATCTAAGTTTTAAAAAATAATATCCATATTTTAAAACATAAATTAAATCTTTTTTTGATTTATCAAAATTATTATTTAGATAATAAAATCTACCCGATTTATATCTAATATTTGCTTCTAGCTTTAAATTTTGTTGTTTTGTTAATATTTCTTTAAAGTCGTGAACGGCCATTCTGCTTGGAATTGACATATTTTTTTGAGAAACACTTTGATCGTGTAAAAAATAGTAACCAAGGCATGAAGGTAAATATAAAAATTTATCAGTTAATTTAGCTATTTTAAGCCAAGTATGATAATCTTCAACTGCAACTAACTCCTCTCTTTCATCTAAATATCTAACTTTATCCAGCAAATTTTTACGTACAACCACAGATGAGTTGCTAATAATATTACCACCAACAAGTAAATTTATTAATACTGGTTTTGTCAATTTCTTATTTTTTGTTTTTTTTCGAGAAATTAATTGAAATTTATCTGATTTTATTTTCATTCGATGATAAATAAAGTCGGTATTCTCGTTAAGTTTATTAAAACAGATTTCTAACTTATTTGAAGTCCACCAATCATCTGAGTCTAAAAATGCAATCCAGTCTGCTTTTGCGTTCTTTATACCAATATTCCTTGATTTAGCTATAATACCTTTATTCTGAACTTTTAAATATTTTATTCGCGGATCATTTAAATCTGCGACCACTTTTTGAGTACTATCAGTTGAGTAATTATCGATAACGATTGTTTCCCAATTTTCAAAACTTTGATCAATTATTGATTTTAGCGCTCTTTTTAAAAATTTAGCATGATTGTAGGTTGGAATTACTATAGAAAATATTGGATCTGTTTTATTATTCAAATTAAAAGTCTCCATTAGTAAATTTACTTTTATTGTAAATTTTTCAAAATCTGATCAATTTCTTTATAAATTAATTTAATATTAAATTTAAGATAATATTGTCGATTTTGATAAACTAAAGTTTTTGTATTAGATTTATAATTATTTGTTATAATTTTAATCTCAGAATTAAAAATTTTCTTAAATCTTTTTTTAATAATTAAAGCAAACTCTTTTAAATTATAAATTTTATAGCTTATATTTTTAATTGAATTATGGAAAAGTTTTTTAATGATTGTTTGATTAATTATATTAACAAATACTTTAGAAGGAATAAAAGCTCTTTGCACAGAACCATTTTTGACTATTATTTTTTTTTTATCAACTGCATATCTACAAAATCCATGTACAATATTATTATTCAGTTCATTTAAGTTTAAATATTTTCGATAACCAAACACATTGCCTAATCTTAAAATTGTAAACATTTTTTTATGTTTTTTGAATTTTTTAGATATTATTTTTTCTGACTCATAATGAGATCTTGAGTAAAAATCTTCTAAATTTAATTTTGATTTATTCAAAATGTTTTTATTACCATAATTTTTATAAACCTTTAATGAAGATATATATATTAATTTTATGTTACACTTTAAACATATGTCACTAATTCTTGATGTTATTTTGTTTTTTTCTTTTAATAGTCTATTTTTACCATTTATTTTTTTTTGACTTGGTCCAATTAAATGAATAATGAAATCATATTTTTCAAGTTTTTTATAATTTTTTTCAGATATAGAAAAATTTATAAAATTTTTTTTTCTTGAAAAGAAAATAAATTTATTTTGTTTTAAATTATTTTGATTTTTAAGAATTGATGCAAGATAACCTGTGCCTCCTAGGACTGCTATTTTAGGCATTATTTAATCCATGGAGAATTTTTATTTTTTAACATTTCTTCTAATACTTTTTTATCCCTAAGAGTATCCATACAAAACCAAAAACCTTTATGTTTATATGCTGCTAAATTTTTTGATTTAACTGCTTTAGATAAAGGAGATCTTTCAAGCATAACGTTTTTTTTCCCAATTAAATTTATGAATTCTGGCTCTACAATAAAATAGCCACCATTTATCCATCCTTTCTGCAGCTGTGGTTTTTCTTCAAATTTTGTAACAATATTATTATTTATCTCTAATTCACCAAATCTAGCCGGAGGATGAACCGCAGAAAGAGTTATTTTTTTTTTATTTTTCTTATGAAAAGTTAAGAGTTTTTTTAAATTTATATTTGATAATCCATCTCCATAAGTCAACATAAATGTAGTATTTAATTCTTTAGATAGTTTTAATAGTCTTGTGCCCGTAAGAGTATTAAGTCCTGTATTTACCACTTTTATATTTGCCAAATTTTTTCTCTTTTTTTCAAAGTATTTTTTAATAATTAAATATTTATAACCTCCTGCTATTAAAAATTCTTTAAAACCAAATTTCATATAATAGTTTATTATATGCTCAATAATTGGTTTTGAACCAATTCGGATCATGGGTTTTGGGATAGATTTTGTATATTCTTGAATCCTTGAACCTTTACCACCAGCCAAAATTACTACTTTCATATTTATTTCTATGATTTAATTTTCCAATTATAATTTATTTCAGGTATATTTAGATCTTCGGTCTCTTTAGGATTATGTTCAACGTTTGACAAATTTAAAAGTAAATTATTTTTTTTAAGACCTCTAAACGCCAACCATAATCCAGATTTAATGGTTAATCTTTGATAATTATTTTGAGAGATTTTTACATTAAAAAAATTATTTTTTTTCGCATCAAACACAACAAATTCTATCTCTCCAACTGGAACTATTAGATTTAAGGTCATTTTTCTATGTTTTTTCCATCCTTTTATTTCACCTTCTTTTATACTTGAAAAGTAAGCCTCACCAAAACCATCAAATCCAATATCACTTTTTTTCATTCCATGAAGTATATCTCCCTTTGGATGATGTATTTGTTTTAAAGGTGTTAAAATTACTCCGTCCATTTAAGTAACTTTCTCTTTGCTAAATTTTCATATTCATCAATTTGATTTAAAGTTTTATCAAGCATATTTTTTTTTGTTTTATAAAAATCATAGTACCACTCACTAGTAAATTTTATAGTATCTTTGTAATCTAAATTAGCTTTCCATTTAAAAGAAACGAATGCCTTTTCACAGTTAAGCTTAAGAAGTTTAGCCTCATGAAAAGGTACATTGGTAGCTATTTGATAAGCATCTTTTAAATTTTTAAAGTTCCAATACCTACTTAGTTCAGTGATTAATTCTTCTACTGTGTAATCTATTTTAGTGTTAGGACCAAAGTTAAATGCCTCGCCGTTCAAATTAATATTATCATTAAGATCTTTACCAAGATTAAGATATCCACTTAGAGGCTCTAAAACATGTTGCCAAGGTCTTGTTGCATTTGGTGCTCGTAATTCTACTGGAATGCCGTCATTCCAAGCTTTCATACAATCGACTATAATTCTATTTTTTGCCCAATCACCTCCCCCGATCACATTACCAGCACGTCCGATAGCTATTTTGATGTTTGAATTTCTATCTTTAAAAAAAGAGTGATAGTAAGATTTTATAATTAATTCAGCAGCACCTTTACTACCACTGTATATATCCTTACCACCTAACTTATCACTTTCCCTATATCCTTCTAATTGCTCTATATTGTCATAGGCTTTATCACTTGTAATAATTACTGCTGTACACTTATGATTTGAAATTTTTAATGACTCTAAGATATTCGCTGTACCTACAACATTAGAAGATATAGTTTCGCTAGGATTACTATATGAAGTTGAAACAAGTGGTTGAGCAGCAAAATGAAAAAGAAACTCTGGTTTCTCAGTTGAGATTAAATTAATCATTTTATCTAAGTCTCTAATATCCTCTTCGTAATGTTTTATTTTTTTTTTTAGTTCAAGAGTTTCAAACATTGAGGGATTTGTAGGTATATCTTTTGATATACCAATTACATTGGCTCCTAATTTTAGTAACCAGACAGTAAACCAACTTCCTTTAAATCCAGTATTACCAGTAACTAAAATTTTTTTATTTTTATAAATATTTTTAAACATTATTAGGATAATTTTTTATAAGTCGTAATAATCCTTACTTAAATAGCACACATCAGCAAAAAAAGTTAAGTTATTAAAAAGACTATTACTATATAAATAAATTCCAACCATTCTAAAATTGTTAGGTAATAAATATTTTTCTATATCACTAAAAGAAAAATATTTATCATAACAGTCATCAAACATAACTTCTGTAACTATGGCTTTTATCTTTTTTTCACTCAAAGTTCTTGAGCTTCCTTCTAAAACTTTATCCTCATATCCTTGTGTATCAATTTTTAATACATCAATATGTTCAATTTTTTCTTTAAAAAAATATTCATCTAATGTGGCAATATTTACTTGGGTTGATTTAGAGAATTCACTTACTGTTGTATTTTGTTCTTTAGATCTTACCTTTATCCATCTTGAATTATTATTAATTTTATGAAAAGATGAAGCTCCGGTCAGTGCAGAGATATTAAAATTTTTTTCTCCCTTGGTTTCTCCCAGTGCAAAATTATTTATTTTTACGTCTTTATCATTTTTAAATTTCTCATACATAATTTCACATTCTGATTTTATAGGTTCAAATGAATGAATAATTGGTTTTTTGAAAATTTTTTTAAATCTTATTACAGACTGACCTTTGTTACCTCCCACATCAAAGATAATTGGATTTTCATTAATTTTATCTTTTAATAAATCATCAAGTGAAGGATTTTTAAATTCTTTATCAATTTTTTTTAAATCATAACCTAATTTATGAATTATTTTTTTTATTATATTTTTCATTTATATTAAGCTAGGTTTACATAATCAAATCAGTTAAAATATTTGTAAATTAATTAAAACTTTAATTTATTATAAAAAAAAAAATTAAAATCTTAAAAAATAATCTATATTTTTTTTTGACGTAATGATAGTTAGTAATTAATGAATTATTTTTTTGCTTTTAAAAATGACCTTTTAAAATCTGAACTTCAAATACCTTTATATAAGAATAGATCTACCAAACCTTCAAAATTAAAATTATTCAAATGTTATCCTAAAAATAATAAATGGATTTTAGAAGATTTGTCTAAAAAAAAAATTAACGATCATTTTTATATTTTAAATAATAATGATATTTCAAATAATGACGTATATTTTTTAGGTCATGACGGGTTAGATAAAGACTTTGAAGGTGAGAAACTTCTTAATTTTAATTCTTTTACAAACACTAAACCCGAATTCAGAGCAAACCTAAAAATATATATAGATAAAGGAGGATTTTCATCTTATCAATCTGAATACCCTTATTCAATGGTTGTAAAAAAAGGAACAATTCTTAGTTCAATTAGTTCTCTTGCAAATCCAAAAGCAGAAAAAAACTTTATTTTAATTAAAAATATTTTTGAAAGACCTATTCAAGATAAATTTAATGCATATTTAATTAATTATAAAACAAAACAAATAGAAGAAATATTCGAATTAAAAACGAATAATACAAATTTTATAGAAATAAATAATAAATTAATTAAACCCGAAATTTTTTTGACCACAAAAGAATATTTAGGAATACCGATGTTTGTTTCATTAGAAAAAAAATTTTTATCCTTTGAGCATACACATCCTCCTCATGAATATATTATTAGTAAAGACAAATTTATTAAAATAAAAGATTTAAAAAGTGAAATTAATGAGATCATTAATTAAAAAAATTGCCAAGTCAAAACTAGCATTATATATGAGAAACACTATAAATTTTAGGCCAATTTATTTACATACTAAAGAAGCAAAAAACTTTACCACTGTAAGTGATGCGTTTCTTTGGAGAACCGATAATGGATACAAAACTATATTTAAATATTCAGATATTTTAAACTTATTTTATAAAATAAAAAATTCATGGGTCGAAATACACTTTTTTTCAAAAGATAATAAGCTAATAAAAGTTGAAAAATTTACTTCACTAGATTTGTCAAATGAACTAATAATTAACAAAGAATTTTTAAATAACATAGAAGATTTTGGAATTTTTTATATTTATCATTTCTCTCAAAATAATGAAAACTTAAATGATAAATCTATAATAAGTAATAGATGTTATCTGGGTTATTCTCAAAACAATAACTTATATTCTTTTGTTCATGGTAATATTTTAGCTAAATATACAAACATAAATGCAAAAGAAAAAATTTTAAGTGATATAGTTAAAACCTCTTTAGTAGATAATCAAATTTATACAATTCAAAAATATTTTAAAGAATTTACAAAAAATGAGTTATTTTTTATTAATCCTACCTCTAAAAAAATTAAATTTTATTTAGAAAACATTAAACATGAACTAAATCCACACTGTGGTAAAATGTTACTCACAAAGTCAGATATTATAACAATAAAATCAAATTGTTTGTTTTTCCGACCAACCGTTTTTAGTTATAAAGGTGAATATGTTGATGTTCACCATTCTTAAATTAAAATGATTAAAATTTGTCATATGTTTTTTAAGACAACTTTTTTTATTTTTTTATTTAACTGTAATTTTATTTAACTAAATTTTTTTTTCTAAAAAAAGTATAGTATTTTTATTTAAATTTAGATTAATTAATTTAATGATTTTTTTATTTACTTTAGGAGTCAAAATTTTGTAAATAACTAAAAATACTTTTAACTCCTTTTCAGAATGCGGAGTTTAGAAATTAGGACATAATATAGTATCTATGATAATAAAATTTCTTTTAGCTCAGAAATTGGATTGCTGCTAGTCCTCGCATATTGTGCACAATAAAGTTTCCTAGCTTTTTGCACGTCACTTCTATTCCACCAGTCATCAATATTATCCCAAACTTCATTAATTTTTTCTGCTGCAGACTCAGATGAAAAGTGAACTATACCAACATCAACTAATAGTTTATAAAATGGCTTTGCTTCATCTAATATATGATCATAACAATTTAACCAAAAACTAATTGTTGGAATATTCTGAGATAGTGTCTCTAACATCCCTGTTGAATCGTAACTATGAATGATAAGTCTATTTTGTGAAATTAATTTTGAAATATTTGCTTTACCGTTTTCAATATTTAATTTTGGGTCAAAATCAAACCATCTTTTTTTAACAGCCCATCTAGTGATTAAATACTCAGGCATTAGTCTGATTGTAAGTTTATTTCTTTGATCATTTTTAAGACAACTCACAAATTTAATTTGGTCATCTAGATATTTAAGATATTGATATCTTTCATCAAAAGTTGAGTTATGTTTTGTGTAACATGTCTCTATCAATAATAATCCACCTTTGTGATTAAATTTATATTTTTTTTTTTCATTTTTAAAAATAAATCCTGGAACAAATCTAGATGATTTACTTGTCCAGCCCCAAGTAATAAATTTATATGGTATTGTTTCCTCTATTCTAGGTGAAGTATTTCTTTTAGTGCCATAATTATTTCCATGCTGACCAATAAAATATTTTGTTCCTTCTTCAGTTTTAAATGCTGACCATAATTTAAAAATATCATTACTAAAAAATTCATTACTTGTAAAAATGAATTTAGGAGAATTGGGCCAAGGTTGATTGTTAACAATCTTTGTAAGATCCTCTAATCCCTCTAAATAAATTTTTGGTAATAATTGAAATAAAAGTTTAGTTACAATTTTTTCTAAATAATTATTTGAACCAGTCTCAAAATTTTTAGTTAATTTATCACGTTCATCATTATTAGTTTCTAAATGTGTTATCTGACTATATGAACTTATTTTATCCTTATATTTCCATAATTGAGGAACCTGGCCTAATGATAACTCTAATTTTATTTCTTCTAGTAAAGGTAAATAAGTGTTTATTATAAGTGCATCGGTATTTTTAACAAATTTTTTTGATAAATTTTGGTAAAGTTTTATTAGACTTAAAATTATTTTACTTTTATGACTTATATTTTTACTATCAAAGTTTTGATTAGATCTAAAATTTTTATCATATTGAATATATTCAATTGGAAAATTTGTTTCTTTAAGTAAATTTAAGATTTTACTATTTAATATATTTTCTTTCCATGGCTCAAATAACCTATCATCTATTATTTCTTCTGTAAAAGTTGGCGTAATTGTATATTTGTCATAATAATAAGAAATACTTCCAGAAATATTATGATTTTGTATAGATTGTTTTATAAGTTTAGTTCTAAAAAGTAATTGTGTGAGTGTATACCTAAACCAATGACCAAGAACAATCTTCCAAAACTTCGTGCTGTAATTTGTATTATGACATTTATTTATTAATTCGCAAAAATATGGAAATAGTTTTTTTTCTAACAATAGTACTTCATCTCGATCCGAATCTTGCGTAGATACACTTAGACCATATGGCTCTGCGACCACAAAATCCAAACTTTTCCAAGCTTGTTTCCTATCGTATTTACAACACCACTCAGCTAGAAATATAATAGGACAATCTAACTTCCATGTGGCTTCGTCTGAGGTAGTGATTAAAAAACGTTTTTCGTTTAGCATTTAACTATTTTTTATTAATGAGTAATTCTATTTAACAAGATTTTTCTTTTTTAGAAAATAATATAATTTGTTAGTTTTTTTAAGACTTAGATTTATATATTTGCTTATCTGTTTAATTTGGTTAGACCCATCAGAATACTGTAAAAAATCTAATATATTAGCTTCACTACTTTCTAATGTCTGATTTGATGGAGTTCCCAAAAGATGATACAGACCTCGTTTACCTAAATTAGGTTCACAAGTTTTTAATGAAATAGGATTTTTTTTTTTTGGAACATAATTTTTTATTTTGCCAAGGTAAATTTTTTTTTCATTCATTTTAATTAGTTTGTTTAAAACATACTTATGAATTTTAAAAGATTTTTTTAACCCCTCTGCAGATACAAAGTCAAAGTTATCTCTTGATGTATGATATTCTTTATATGTATTGTATTTAGATCTCATCATTGATATCATCGGTAAATCAACACCTGGTGAACTAAATTGCCTTTCATCTGAACCTCTCTCCAAAAATGAGTATTTTTTTACTTTGAAGCCCATTTTTTTGTATGCCTCATTGCATAGTTTATCGACAATAGTATCATTATATTTGGAAGTTAACATTGAAAATTTCTTATCATCACCAACACAAGTGAGAACGAAACCAAAAAGTATATTTTTAATTTTTGAGAAATTAGTATTAATATAAGATATTGATCCTATTGTTTCTGGAATAAAAATAAATCTTAAAGATTTTGATAATTTTTTTTTATTTTTAAAATATTTTGCTAACGCAATGCTTAACAGTGGACCGGACAACTCATTATTAGCCATAGATGGATGACAAACATATGTTGATATTAAAATTTCTTTTTTTGATTTACCTGGTATAATTAATTCACCATAATTTAAACTTCCTTTTTTTTTAAAACTTGAAGAAATTTTAATTAAAAATTGATCAGCGTTCTTATAATCTCTACTTATTTTATCGTATTGTTTTTTTGTAACACAAAATCCCCAGTTTTTTTTATAATAAGATGTAATATAAGGAATAGCGTTAGGATAATTTTTGATATAATTTAATTTTGAAAGTAATTCTTTTTTTTTAATTTTTTTATTTTGATATGTAGAATAGTTTACAATATGTAAATTATTAATTTTAAAATCAATTATTTTTTTTTTATTTTTGTCAAGTACATATGCGTCTTTAATATTCCATTCGCTAGGTATCTTCCAATCAAAAACTTTTTTTCCACAAGAAATTTTTTTTATTTTTAAGTTTTTTAGATGGTTTTTTCGAATTTCTTTAAGAGTTTTTAATGTACCATGACCAGTAATACTTCTACAAATAGGAAATATTTTTTTACCAAAATTAATTAAATTTTTCATCTAATGCATTTAAAAATTCTCAATAATTTGAAATTTTATTGAATTTTGGTTTGAATTCTAGGTATGTATATATATCTTTATGAAATAAATCTGTTGCAACTTTAAAAAAATCTTTCATTTTAAAACTCCACATTTCTAAACCTGAGTAATGTTTTGAATAATTTAACTTTTTTTTTTCTTTTAAAATTTCAAAAAAATGTTCATTAAGTTTTTTCTTTTTTTGTGAATTTACTTTATTAAAGAAGACACTTTGAAAAAAATCATCTTCATATATTTTGTCTTTATATCTAATTTTGTGTCTAAATAACTTATTATACCTATAAGGAACTCCGGTAATTGTTTCAATATGATGAATAAAAGTTACTGCTTTTGATGGATGTATGCCAAGATTTACTTGTAAAAAATCAAGATCTAGCATTTTCGACCAGGGTGACCCATAGCCATAAGCATGTTTTGAAATATTTTTTAAAATTTTTGCATTTTTGCCAATACCAGAAATAGACCAAAATGGATGCAAGCTTCTAGTAGAGTTCTTTTTGCGTATGAACTCTGCAAAAGGTCCCATTTCATGACTGGGTGTTTCTTTTAGATCAAATAAGATTTTTGTATTACAAAGGTTCATTGTAGCTGTTGGAACAAATATTGAATAATTATTTCCCATTGATTTTTTTAAACATTTCAAAATTGAATTAAGTTTGTCTTGTTTTCTAATTCTAATTTTAGAAATATTCGACAAATTTGATGTAACATATACATTTTTACTTTTATTTAATTTTAGTTTTTTAAAACTTTCTAAAAACTCCTTTTCAAATCTTTTTATATTCATTTTTAATTGATTTTTTATTTTAAACTATAGTAATGTTTATATTAATACAATTTAAAGTTATTAAGAAATAATGTCAGTATTTCAAAACAATAAAATTAATATTTCAAGAATAAATAAAGACTTAAGAGAAAAGGGTTATTCAATTTTAAATTCAAGGTTAAACGAAAAATTATGTGATCAATACCTCGATGTAATCAATTCTAATTTGAAAGAAACAAAGAAAGAAATTAAATTTCATGGGAAAGAAACAAAAATACTTTACAATTTAATGAATAAAAGCTTTACATTTTTTAAATTGATTTTTGACAAAAAAATAAACGAAATTTGTAAAAATTACTTTAAAGTCGGAGCACATCCAAAAGATCAAAATATATACCAATTTGACAATCTCTGTTCAAGAATTTTAGAGCAACCATGCAAATCTCAAGCACTGCATATTGACAGCAGAATTTCAGGTGTTTACCCTCCTACTAGTTTACATTTTTTTATTTACTTATCAGATGTTAAAGAAGAAACAGGACCAACGCAAATTGTACCTATGTCTCATAAATTAAATCGTTTTCCTAAAAAAAAAGATAAAATTAAAGCAAAAAAAATAATAGGAAAAAAGGGAACCGTTATTGTTTTAAATTCTTCAACTTGGCATGGATCCTCAGTAAAAAAAAATCACGAGAAAAGAGCTATATTAACTTTGGTATATACTAGGTGGTTTATAAGACAACAATTTGCTGTACCCTTCTCATTGCCAAAAAGATATATCAAAAAACTTTCAAATAGGATGAAAATGTTACTTGGGTTTTATAATTATTCCCCTATCAACGAAAAAGACAGAATTACCAGTAGAGGAAAAATAAAAAATTATACCTTAAAAAAATAATTCACAAAATTTTTTTTAACTTAAAAATTTTTTTGCTCCCAAATAAAGGTGCGGTGGTATGAATCTTTTTCGAGATAATGAAAAGCTTTTATTTTTAGATTTATTGGTAAGGTATTCGTCTATAATTTTTTTTGCAAAAATTTTTTTATAGTGATTGTCATTAGATATCTTTTTAAGTTTTGTTTGCTTAATTTCTCTAGGTTTTTTGATATAATTTATATCGATATTAACTAAACTTAAATTTATTTCAGTCATATCTAATTTTTTTTCCATATAATTAATAGAAGACCAATAGATATTTTCATTTTCTATTAGCGGGAATGGCGTGTGAATATATTTTTTTTTATTTTTGATTATACTTTTTGAAATTTTTTCTATTATGTTCCAATATTCAATATGATATGGTTCTGGAAATGGCCAAAATTCGTTATCTAAACAAAAATCATAATGTCCATAATGGACATATTTTATTATATTATTCTTTTTATCTTCTAGGAGAATATGATCAATATTTTCCAATCCCTTCTTTGTTTCAATCATAGGTACAATCGTGATTGTGTTAAATTTTGCTTTTGAAATTTGATCATAACAATTTTTTATCTGGGTATAACTTTCAACTTTTGGTAAAAATATTCCTTTAATTATAGATCCTTTTTCAAGCACCTCTGAAATAGTTTCAATGTCCTTAATATAAAACTTACTATTATGTGAATTTATTCTTACAAAAATGTCGGTATTTTGTAGAATATCATTATTTGATAAGTATTCCAGACCCTTTCTGGATATCTGTTTTAAATTTTCATTATTTTTGGGGTCAAACAAATCCTGGGCGCTGTCTTCCATATCTAATATAATTGAAATATTATATTTTTTGAATTTTTTTAAAATCAATTTAATTGATTTATATCTAACAAGGCATATGTATAAAAAAAGTTTTAACTGTCTCATAAGAATTAAAATTTAAATTTTTTGAATATTTAAATATATATTCTTTTATAAAAAAAAACAGTTTTATCTATTTAAATTAAAATATATTTAATAAATTTACATATCTTTAATTTTAAATTAAATAAAAAATTATTTTTAATTATTATTATAATTGTATATAAAGTTTTTGATGATCCTTGGTATAATTCCAGCTAGATTAAAATCTAAAAGACTACCGAATAAACCATTACAAGTGATCGATGGTCTCCCACTTCTGGTACATGTTATAAAGAGATCTTTAATGTCGAAAAAACTTGATAAGCTTATTGTTTGCACAGATAGTTTAAAAGTATTAAATTTAGCAAAAGAATATGGTCAAAATGCATATTTAACAAGTAAAAATATTAAAAATGGAACAGATAGAATTTCAGTGTTTTTAAAAAAAAATAGTAAAAAATTTAAAAAACTAAAATTAATTGTTGATATTCAGTGTGATGAGATTTTTTTAAATCCTAACTATCTAGATAAAGCTATAAATTTTCATCTTAAAAATCTAAAAAAATATGATGTAGTTATCCCCCATACCCTGACAAATGAAAAAAATAATAAAAATTATGTAAAAATAATTTCGAGTCAAGATAGTGAAATTTTATATTTAACAAGATCTGATGCACCACATGCATTTAGATCTAAGACTGAACCCTTTAAGAGACATCAAGATTTTGTTACTTTTAAACCAAAATTTTTAAACAAATTTAAAGATTTAAAAAAAAGAAAATTAGAAGAATATGAGGGTATTGAGTTACTTAGGGTTTTAGAAAATGGCTACAAAATTGGAACATTAAAATTCGAAAATGATAGTTTCTCGATCAATACAAAAAAAGATATTTTAAAATCTCTACTTCTAATCCAAAAAGACAAATTTAGAAAAAATTATAAATGAAAGACTCACTTCGAAAATCTTTCATAATATTTGATTTAGATGGAGTTATTTTTGACTCTAAGAAAAACATGGAATTTGCATGGAATACGACAAAAAAAAAATTTGGTTTAAAAGTAAATTTTTCGAGATATTTTAGTAAAATTGGTATGCCCTTTTTAAAAATACTAAAAACATTAAAGGTCAAACCTGATCAAAAAATTTATAAATGTTTTAGAAAAGCGTCTTTTAAAAAAATTAATTTAATAAAACCCTACAAAAATGTGCTTGATGAATTTAAATATTTCGAAAAAAGAAAAATAAAATTTGCGATTGTTACGTCAAAAGATTTTAGAAGATCAAGATTTTTGTTAAGCAAATTTAACATTAAACCATCATCATTACATTGCCCTACTAAAAATCTAAGAGGCAAACCCTTTCCAGATCAATTGTTATACTCTCTAAAAAAAAATAAAATTAAAGCAAAAGACGCCTGGTTTGTTGGGGATACCAAAATAGATTATCTAGCAGCAAGAAATGCTAAAATTAAATTTATTTTTACCAAATATGGATATGGGAAAAATAATAAGTTGTACAAATACAAAATTTCTAACTTTAAACAAATTAGGAAATTTATAGAATAATAAAATTTAAATTTAATTTACTATTTTTTCAAGAAATCTTGCCATAATGGAAGGTCATCATTCAGGTAGAGATAATTGATATTCACGTCGTTTGTTTTTGAAACAAAACTATTGTTGACTAAATTTTTTAAAATTTTGGAGAGTGAATTTACATCATGTACAAAATATAAATTTGGGGCATTATGAATTGCTGGAATTGGCAATGAGGATAATGAAATCAGTGAAATTGTCTCTTTTTGATTTACAACAGATTCTAATAAAACTGAGGAACCATTTGCTGTATATACAATATCTGATAATTTAAAAGCTTCTGAAACTGTTCCATTAAATAATTCATAGCTTGGAAAATTTTTAATATAAGACTTTATAATTGGCTCAACCTTAAAAAGATGATGTTCTTTGATATATACTTTTTCAAATTTAACATTCGCTGAAACAAAACATTCTAACAATTCTATCGTTTCTCGAGAAATTATTGATGTCACTATTAAGATTGATTTTCTTAATATTTTTTTTGAAGAATTTATTTTATTTTGGTTTTTTAATAAATAGTTGTATCTCTGAGCCTCTATTTTGATCACTTGATCTGCAGTAAAACCATTCTTAATCATAAGAGATTTGCAAAAGTCACTATTTGCCCCAACATAAGAAGGCAAATTTATATAGTCGTGTATTGATTTAGAATGGTAATAATTCATTACATTTGGTCTAACCACAGAGTGAATAATACCTTTTGTTTTAATCTTGTGTGTTTTAGCAATTTTATTAAAAATTTGCTCCCATGGTTGAAATTCCATTAAATATAAAGCTTCATCAATTTGAGAATTTTCTTTAAAAAAATTTGAAATTTTTTTTTCAAAAATTAATAAATTAATTAATAAAATTGATGTTGAATCTGACCACTTATTTTTGATTAAATCATAATAATCAATATTTTCGAAAATAAAAAGATTATTTGCTTTCACAGACTTTAACTTTTTTCTTATCTTTAAGAAATTTAATACAATTTTTTTAAAATCTGAATATTTAAAATAAGCATCCAAAAAACCAAATGAATTTAGATTTTTTTTAATTAATTTATCTTGTTTTCCCAGATGAGATAGACTTCCAACATATAAAAATAGCCAATCATATTTAGCGTTTATTAAGCTTGATGCACTCTCAAAATATTTACTCGAAAAACCATTGTTAAATGATTGACCACCAGGGTAGAAATAGCTGAAAGCTACTTTTTTAGATTTACTTTTTTGGATTGATATTTTCTGGCTTTTTTTTTTAAATTCTACTGCTAAATGATAAACTATAGAACTAATAATATTTTTTTTTACTAAATTTTTAAATAATTTGTTTAATGAAAGTTTTTTTTTTTTATTTTTAAGTGTTATTAAAGATATATTAAGTTTATTAGCATTTGAATTGAAAAAAAATTCAATATCTTTTGGGACATTATATAAGTAAATATTTTTTATATTCTCCATCTTAATATAATCAAAAATTATATTTAGTTTAAAAAATTTGTACATTAAACTAGTTTTATTTGGTGAGGCTTCAAAAAAAGTATTAGATAACAAATAAGAATAATCTTCATCTTTATCTAGTAAAGTTTTAATATTTTTAAAAACATTCTCTTGGAAACTTAACCATTTATCTCTTAACTCACTTTGTTTTTCTTGAAATTCTTTAATTAATGATAATTTATTTTCGAACTTTTCTTGAGTTTTATCTAAAAAAATTACATTTGAAAATTCTGAAATTTTTCTCGTAAACTCAACATCGCGCCCTCCGATGATATAAAGTCTATCTGATACCATAAAATCTTAACCTGTATAAAAATTTTTATAATTAAAGTTTATTTAAAATCTTTAATTTACTCAAAACGCTAACTTAAGCGACGAAAATCTTTATAACAAACTGGGCCTTCAAGTAACTGTTCTATAGGTCTACCTTGTTCACACTGAGCTATCATACTAAAAACTTTATCTAATGCATACTCATATCCTTTTAATACGTTTTCAGAATGTTCTATACATACATAAACACTGTTACTTGCTAAATATCCAAGCTTTAACATCTCTTGAGTTACTAGTGTCTTGTATTCTAAATTTAAATTAGATTGAAACCTCATGCTTATAAGTGAGGGTAATCCAAATATTTTCAGAGGTAAATTATGTTTGTTTGCTAATTTTTCCCATATTTTTGAAATTTTTTTTCCAGTTTTAGTAATTTTTTCCCATGATTTTTCTCGTTGCATAACTTCAAGTGTTTTTAATGCTGCTGATGGACCGATCCGCTCAGTCCAAAATGTGCTGCTTATGAACGATGATTGTGCCGCATCCATTACTGCGTAACTTCCTATAATTGCAGTAATAGCATATCCATTTCCTAGGGCTTTACCAAACATTGCCATATCGGGTTCGACATCATATTTCTTGTGTATCCCTCCAAAAGTTTCTCTAAAACCCGTAGTACATTCATCAAAAACAAGCACAATACCTTTTTCAGATGCGAGTTTTCTTACTTTTTGTAAAAAATTATTTTTTGGATCCATGCTACGTGTCACCTCCATTTTTATTACACCGATATCATGCTTTGAAACTATAGCCTCTAATTCATCAAAGCGATTGTAATTGAAAGTGAATACTGTATTTTTTAAATTACGCGGCACACCTTTAGGCTCAAGGCCAGGCATTAAATGGCCATCTAAACCTTTCTCATCACTCAAATTAGCTGAAAGATACCAATCATGCCAACCATGGTAACCGCATACTGCTACCTTATCACGACCTGAAGCAGTTCTAGCAATTCGAATAGCAATTGCATTTGCTTCTCCACCACTTCTTGCAAAACGAGCCATGTCTGCCCATGGATGTATATCTATCATTTTTTCAGCTAGAGATACTTCCTCAGGACAATTTAAAGTAGACATGTTTCCATTTTGAATTGTTCTACGAACAGCCTCATCTACTTCTGGATGGCCATAACCTAAGATGTTAGTTCCAATACCCATGATAGACATATCGATAAATTCATTTCCATCTAAATCCCATACTTTGCAACCTTTTGCTTTACTGTAATAAGCTGGCCATTTTTCAGGCAAAAACATTTCAGGCCTTTTAGACAATAACATATTTCCTCCAGGTATTATTTTTTTAGCTCTTTTATATCGCTTTTGTCCTGTGCCTAATTGAGAACCTTCATTATTTTTGATCTTTTGATTTGCTAAAAATAATTCAGGTTTTTTTTTGTACAATTCTAGTATTTGTAACCAATTAAAGTTTATACTGGGTGAAAAATACTCAAATACGTTTTTAACAACAACAAGATCTTCAACTTCGTCGACTGTCCATCTAATATTAGATAAATCTTCATCGTGTTTTAATGATGATTTCGTAAAATTTTTAGAAGTTTGAATGTAGGGTGTGACATGCTCTTTATCAAATTTAGATACTGTCTCAATATTTGCTTTTTCAATTGATTTAAATTTCATAACTGAAATATCAAGACCATCTGGATATGTTCTAGGATCAGTATTTGAAAAATAATCTACTTTAGAACTTTTGAATTTTCTTATACACAGATCAACCATATCTGGATCAATTAAAGGACAATCTGCAGTAATTCTAACAACAACATCTGCACCAATAATTTTTGCAGACTCGTAATATCTCTCTAAGACATTCAATTCATGACCTCTTGTGCATCTATAACCAAGTGTTTCAACAAGTGACTGTAATTCATCATCATCAGGATTCTGTGTAGTTGTAACAACAATTTCATCTAACTCTTTAGATCGAGATAAACGAGCTAAAACTAACTCGATCATTGGTTTGCCGACAATAGTTCTTAATATTTTTCCTGGCAATCTTTCAGAATTAATTCTTGCTTGTACTAAAGCTGCTACTTTCATAAATTACTTTGATTTAATTTTTTAATATTTTATTAAAATATTAGCTTATAACACTAAATTGTTCCATGTTTCATAATTGTCAAAATTACTTATCTAAAATTAATTTCCAAGAAACTGGGGTACCTTTTGAAACATCAAATTTAACTTGTTTACCTAATAACATTTCATAGTACTTTGGTAAAAGTCCTTTTCCTGGACGGACTCTACGTAAATTTTTTGGTGTTAAAACCTCGCCTGCTTTCATGTTTTCACCTATATATAATGAACGTCTATCTGCACGTGATTGTTTCTCTGCTACTGTAGCTCCATATCTAATTTTACCAAGAGCTTGAAAAGCTCGCTTTGTTTCATTAGCCAAAGATGCCATTTCGTGTGGCTCTAATGAAAAAGCAGAGTCTACACCACCATCTGATCGAGACAGTGTAAAATGTTTTTCAATTACAGTTGCTCCTAAAGCCACAGATGCTACAGCAACACCAATTCCCAATGTATGATCTGATAATCCAACCTCACAGGCAAATAATTCTCGCATGTGAGAGATAGTATTTAAGTTTGTATTTTCTGGTGAGGCAGGATAAGTACTAGTACATTTTAACAAAATTAAATTTTCACATCCAGAAGTTCTCGCAGCATCTACAGCTTCACTAATTTCAACAATAGATGCCATACCTGTTGAAATGATCAATGGTTTTTTTGTACTTGCAGCTTTTTTTATTAAAGGTAAATCTATGCATTCAAAAGAAGCAATCTTGTATGCAGGAACATCTAAAGTTTCAAGAAAGTCAATAGCGGACTCGTCAAATGGTGAACTAAAACATAACAAATTTCTAGATTTTGCATGCTTCATGATAGGTTTATGCCAGTCCCATGGTGTATAAGCCAACTTATACAAATCGTGCATAGATTGACCTTTCCATAATGAATTAGGGTCATCAATGAAAAATTCGCCATCTTTAATATCTAAAGTCATAGTCTCAGCTGTATAAGTTTGAAGTTTTATTGCATGAGCACCAGCATCTGCGGCAGCATCTACTATCGACAACGCACGATCCAATGATTGATTGTGATTACCCGACATTTCAGCAATAATAAAAGGTGATGAACCTATTCCAATTGATCGTGTTCCAATTTTTAACATTTTTAATTGAGATTAATCATTTTTATAAACATCAAGGTTAAAAGCAAGACTAAAATCACGAGCAAAATTTAGAGCTTCTTTCGAATTATTACCTTTAACAACTACTTTTCCTATACGATCTGTACCTTTTCTTAAACAAGATACTCTATCTCCAGGTTCGGCTGTCACCTCCCACTCTAAAATATTAGGATCATTTATAAAATCATCTGGAATTTTATAACTTTTCATTATTCCATCCTGCCGTGATTCAAGAATAAATGCTGCGCATGGTTGCGAAATTTTAGTTGATAAGTCAGGTTTCAATCCACAAGCAATTTGTATTGCTGCTTTAGTGAAATTAATACCCTTATGGTATAGTACTAGCTCAGGTAAACATGTTGCACCAATTCGAGCTCCTACCTCAATAATTCTTGGATTTCCATTTTTATCAATGATCAAATCAATGTTCGATGGTCCATCAGAAATTCCTAATGCAACAAGACAAGCCTTGATAGCTTCTTCAGACTTAATTTTTTCATGTTTTGGAAGAGATGATGGGAATGAGTGTGCCAGGGGTATCATAAAGGGTGGAGAACTCATTTCATCATCATGCAATAAAATTAATTTGCAAGTACCATTAACACTAAATGCTTGTGCTCCAAATTCAAGTCCCTCTATATACTCTTCAACTAAAAGTGCATTTGATCTTGAATATCTAGATGCTTCGTCAAAAGCATAGGATATCTCGTTTTTATTATTAACTAGAACAATTCCTCTACTTGCAGAACTATCTGGAGCTTTGATCACACATGGAAAACCAACTTCATTAATTGCATGAAAAGTATCTTCAATGGTTTCAACTACTTTGAATTTTGGTTGTGGAATATTATGGCGCTCAAAAGCTTTTCTCATGAGTATTTTATTACTACAACGTTGTGCTATTTCACTTCCAGAGCCATTTAATCTAAGTTGGTCTACCACTGCTCCAACAGCTGGAATACCAATATCACTTTGCATTGTCAGAGCACCAACAACCGAATATTGTCTTGCCGCATTTACAATTGATTTTATATCTAATACATCTATCGGGAGGGCTTTATCTGCTAATTTCATGCCTTCCCCATTTGTATCCCTATCAACAACTATTACATTTAACCCAATAGATTTAGCTGCTAAAATTGCAGGTATCTGACCAAAACCACCTCCCACAACCATAAAATTTTTTTTCAAATTATAGTAAAAAACAACTTTTTTACTATCAGAATAAGTTTTTACAAAACCAATTCTTTCAAACACTCTACAAGAGGCAATGTTCCCTTGCTTAACTTCAGCTATAAATTCAACCTTTTCTTGATTTTTAAATTTATCAAATATTCTTTCTAGTAAAACAGTACCAAGTTTTTTACCTCTTGCAAAATCTGCTAATGAAAAATTTATATACCATTGACCATTTTTTTTATCTAATCTTACCTGTCCAAAAGGTATGCCATCCTCATTTTCAACTATATAAAATTTACAATTTTTTTTGTCTTTTAAGCGAGAATATAACCACATACGGTGATTTATTTCTGATATCTTTTCTTTATTGAAACCGTTTGAACGAACTAATGGATCATTTGCCCAATTTAGTAGTAGTTTTTCGTCTTCTTTACGCGCTAAGCGAGGTTTAAGATTAATATCAGAATTTAACATTTTAATATTTGGGATTTTCAGAGTAGGCTCCAATTATTTGGATCTATCAACAATTTATCATTTGACTTCATAAAAGACCAATCATGTTCAAATGGTTTATATTGAGATATTTTAATTAAATCATTTAACTGATTAAAGTTATCAACACCAACAATAACTCGGTCAATTTCAGCTATTGATAAGGGGTAAGACAAACATACTTCAGCAGCATCTAAATTGTGTTTTTTTAACTCATAATACCATCTATCCCACATAACCCTCCATTTATAAAATTTTGAGGGGATTTTGTGGATAGGCAATAGCAATAAGCCTTGTAAGAATGTCGAGCGAGTATGAACTTCTATTTTAGCTCGATTTAGTTTTGATAACCATCCACTTGTTTCAATTCTTCTATCAATAATGTTCAGTGGTGCTTGCACAATATCTATTTCAAATAAGTTAATGACTTGATCAATTTCTGAACAATCATAGATCGAAATACCTACTTTTTTAACCAGTCCATTTGATTTTATTTTGTAAAGTGCATGAATTAATTTCTTGCCTAGATCACCTAAAAGATTTTTTGGCTGGTGCAGTAATAAGCCATAAAGTGAATTAATTTTTAACTGGTTTAAGGTCTCTTGTATTAGGTTATTTATCCAAATATCTATATTTGGATTTTTTTCTGGTAAAGGAGGTAATTTAGAGACTATATTAAAACCCGAATCTTTGACTTTTCCAATTATTTTTTGACTATCTCCATATGTCATAGCAGTATCAATTAGATTAATATTGTGAACTTTTGCTAATTGAAAAATTTTTTTCGCCTCAGAAGGGTGTATTTTGCCAGTCTCATTGGCAACACCATAGTTCATACCAAATTGTACAGTTCCTAAACCCAACTTGCTCATTTAAATTTTTTTCTCAAAACAGAAATGGCATAACAATTATGTCTATCTTCATTTGTCCAATTTTCATTCTCATTAATAACTTTGTGAGATTCAGAAATAAGCTTATGAGAAATACATTTGTAATTTGGATGCCAATCAAACAGTTTTCTATAATCCATTTTGTATGTGAATAGACCTGGATAGTGATGATACTCTCTTACTAATGGTGTAGACGAATAAAAATCATGAATGATTATATATCCAGAATCTTTTAAAACTCTATCTGCCTCTTTAGCAATTTGAAAAAGGTCACCTCGGTCACAGAGATATAGACAGGAACCAAATATCACAAAATCAAATTTTTTCTCGTCAAAATCTAAAATATCAGCTGTTCCTTTAATTACATTAACACCTTTGTTATTTGCAAATTCTACAGCTTTTACTGATGGTTCTATTCCACAACAATTAATCTTTAGGTTATTAGCAATCCAATGTAATCGTTTGCCTTCTCCACATCCTACTTCTAATAAATTTAAATTTTTATTATCTTCACTATTCAAAATATTTGACAGGGTATTGATAATCGGATCTTGTAAATCCATTTTACGATTTTTAATTAATAAGTGGTTACGCTCAAACCAAGCATTACCTTCTTCCTCTAAAAAAATTTCTTTTTGTTTCTTTTTCATATCTTTTTTATAGCTGACACTAAAGATTTAATTATTTTATTCTGTTGTTTATCTGATAGAGTCGGATACATAGGTAAGCTTATAGCTTCACGATGAAATTTTTCTGCAGCAGGAAAATCATCTTTTTTAAATCCTAAACTCTCATAATAAGGATGACGATGAACCGGAATATAGTGAAGATTTACAGCAATTTTATTTTTCCATAGATCTTCGTAAATTTTTTTTTGAATTACACCCACATTATTTTCTTCAAGACATACTGGATATAGATGATAAGCAGAGTACACATTTGGGTGTTGATGCGGTATTTTAATTGAAAAATTCTCAAACTCTTTGTCATATTTATTTGCGATTTTATGACGATTTTTGATATATTTATCTATTCTTTTTATTTGGCTTAAACCTAAAGCAGCCTGGATGTCGTTCATTCGATAATTATAACCAAGATCTATTTGTTGATAGTTCCAAATTTCATCTTTTGGACGCGATCTCATTAAAGACTTGTCATTAGTAATACCATGAACTCTTAGCCTATACATATTTTGTGCAAGATTTTTATCATTTGTGAGTGCAATACCACCCTCGCCAGTTGTTATTATTTTCACTGGATGAAAACTAAACACTGTAATATCGCTATGAACACATGATCCAACTTTTATTTCATCATAAGATGCGCCAATTGCGTGTGAAGCATCTTCAATAATTTTAAAACCAAATTTTTTTGATAATTTATGAATAGCCTCCATTTCGCAAGGTTGACCAGCAAAATGAACTGGTATTACAATTTTAGGTAATTTTCCTTTTTTTTCTGCTATTTTAAGTTTTTCCGATAATGCTTCAACGCTCATATTGAAAGTATTTGGATTAATATCAACAAAATCTACACTTGCACCACAGTATCTGGCACAATTTGCACTTGCAACAAAGGTATTCGGTGAAGTCCATAAGAAATCACCTTTTTTCAATCCTAAAGCAAGACATGCGATATGCAAAGCACTAGTAGCACTATTTACAGCGACTGCATAAGAAGCACTACAATAATTTGCAACAGATTTTTCAAATTTTGGAACTACTGGTCCTTGAGTCAAAAAATCAGATCTTAATACTTTCTCAACTTCCTTTATATCGCTATCTGTAATTTCTTGACGACCGTAAGGTATCATTAATTATATGTTACCTATAAATTTTATGTTGGCTTTAATCCAGCTATTAAGCTCTTCTTTATTCATCCAGTCTGAATTATTATCACTGCTATAAACAAAACCTGAAGGCACTTTTGTACCTTTTTTTATACGCTTTGTGTCTTTTGCCCAATCATTTATTTGAGGTAAAATTTTATAATAATTAGAGTATTCATAAGTATATTCGGAGTCCTCTGCACTAATCATT
>MDTG01430511.1_pt1 | contig 24207 bp, 20 predicted proteins | sample 811421 | NCBI WGS metagenome assembly MDTG01 (sample SAMN05326645, study PRJNA326480) | marine metagenome | isolation source: seawater | place: Pacific Ocean: South East | collected 2011
AAAGTCTAATAATTTAGAAGGTCCAAAAATTGGATTTTCGTTATCGTCTAATTTTTGTTGGCCCTTTGGCCTATGGACAGAATGTCCTGATGGAATTATAGAAGAAGCTCTGCCATGGTATGCTACTGGAATATGTTTCCAATTTGGAAGAAGTGCATTATTGGGATCTCTAAACATACTCCCTACATTAAATGCATGCTGCTCGCTAGAATAAAAGTCGGTATAATCTCCAATTTTAACTGGCAAATACATTTCAGATTTACTTTGTAAATCTAATACTTTGGTAATAGCTTCTTTGTTTTGAGATAATTCTTGATTTTCTACATTAAGTAATTCTGAAATTCTATTTCTCAGATCTCGAATTTCTAATTTTCCGTGACCCATCATTCTATTTAAGTATTCATTAGAAAAACAGTGTTCACAAAATGATAAAGATTTTAAGTAGCCTAACTTAAACAAGTTATATAAATCAAGAATTTGATTGCCAATAGCTACTCCAATTCTTTTAGATTTAGAATTGGTAGAATAAATGCCAAACGGCAGATTCTGGATAGGGAAGTCACTGTTTTCTGAAACTTCAACCCATGACTTTAGTGAAGGGTTGTTTGCTTTAATTTCTTTATTTACCATTTGAAAAGTGGTTTAGAACCCATTAAATCATTTACTTGACTTTTAATTTTCAATAATTCTGATTCGTTATTATAATTTATAATACTTGAATCTATTAAGTTAGCGATTATTTTAATTTCGTCTTTATCAACGCCTCTAGTACTAATAGCTGCAGTTCCTATTCTAATGCCGCTTGTTACAAATGGTGATTGTGTATCAAAAGGAACCATGTTTTTATTTAAGGTAATATCTGCTAGACCTAAAGATTCTTCTGCCTCTTTCCCTGTGACATTTTTATTTTTTAAATCAATTAACAAACAATGATTGTCTGTACCATCAGAAATAATTTTGTAGCCTTTATTAATTAGTTCTTTACCCATTATTTGTGCATTTTCAACTACGTTTTTAATGTATGTTTTGTATTCTTCTTGTTGTGCTTCTCTAAAGGCAACTGCTTTTGCAGCAATTATATGTTCTAATGGACCGCCTTGAGTTCCTGGAAAAACTGCAGAGTCTATTAAAGTAGATAACTTTTTGAGTTTACCAGACTTAAATTTAATTCCCCAAGGATTCTCCATGTCGTTTCCAATCATAATAATTCCCCCTCTTGGTCCTCTTAATGTTTTGTGAGTAGTTGAAGTCACTATGTGGCAATGGGGAAGAGGATCGTTTAAAATTTTCCCAGCAATTAGTCCTGATGGATGAGAAATGTCGGCTAATAAAATTGCATTAATTTTATCTGCAATAGATCTTAAGGTCTTATAATCCCAATCTCTAGAATATGCAGAAGCTCCGCATATAATCATTTTTGGTTTTATTTTAAGTGCTTTGTCTCTTACTTTGTTATAATCTATTATACCAGTCTCTTTTTCAACGCCATAAAAATTTGCATTATATAGTTTTCCAGAAAAATTAACAGGAGATCCGTGGGTTAAATGCCCACCATGAGAAAGGTCAAATCCTAATATTTTATCTCCTGGATTTAAGCAAGCTAAAAAAACAGCAGCATTGGCTTGAGAACCTGAATGTGGCTGTACATTGGCCCAGGAAGCACCAAATAATTCTTTTAACCTGTCTATAGCTAACTGTTCAATTTTGTCCACAACTTTACATCCACCATAATATCTTTTGTTGGGAAGTCCTTCAGCATACTTATTGGTTAATATGGAACCACTAGCATTCATTACTGCCTCACTAGCATAGTTTTCAGAGGCTATTAATTCAATTCCTTCAGTTTGTCTTATCAATTCTTTTTCTATAAGAGCTTCAATTTGTGTGTCTTTAAACATTAAAATAATTTTTTGTAGCAAATTAAGAAATATCAACTGTATATTAGTAACAGTTTAAATAATTTTATGATAATTATTTTAATGGAAAAAAATTGTTTTAAATAATGAACATAAATTATGTTTAATGAGATTAAATTTTATTTTATGATTTAAAATAGAGAATTTGAATTATCTTATTTATTATTTAAAAATAGACCTAATTGATACCTTTTTTTGTTATGATAAGTGCAAATATTATTAATTAATATTCCAAGCAATATGATCCACAAATCAACATTTTATATAAGATTAAATTTTGATTAGTTTTCAAATCATTACAATAGCTTTTTAATATATATTTATATTAAATTTTATAATGAAAGCTAAAGCAATTAAATATATTGATAATTATAAAGATATACTTTCAGACTCAGAAAGTATTAAACGTGTTCGAAATGATATTCTAGAGGGAGATACATATATCTTTAAGGACGCAGTTAATAAAAAATTTGTTCTGCAAATAAGAGAATATTTAAAAGGAATCGGCAAAGGGTCTTTACCTAACTATCATCCAATAGAAATGAATGCTCCAAATTTTCATAGAGTAAATATTTGGGATGATAGAGCCTTTGTAAAGGGGTGTTTTCATCAATTCACATTTTTTCCATGGAATCAAGATTTGCTAAGTATTTTCAATAAGACTAAAGATATTTATCATTTAAAAAACTTAATAAATAACCAGCCAAAAGATAAGTTTTTAGGTTCTGTACCAGATGATGGATGTACTGCCAGATTATCTTTTCAATTCTATCCCAAAGGAATAGGTGGATTAAATAAGCATAGTGACCCTGTTGATCATCATCAATTAACGGTTCCAAGTTTAATTATGTCAAAAAAGGGAAAAGATTTTAGCTCAGGAGGAGTCTATGTGGAGGACATGAATAATGATAAGATATATTTAGATGATCTTTGTAATATTGGAGATGTTGTCTTTTTTAATGCTCAGGTACCTCATGGTGTAGATGTAATAGATAATGAAGAGGAAGAGGACTGGTTAACTTTTGAAGGTAGATGGATGATGATCTTCGCAACAAATAAGTTGTATAATAATAACCAGATTCAGGATGCTATAGACTTAGAAGCTGATGGTAAGTAGTCTTGTAGGTAGAAAAATTCTAATTTTAGGTGCAGGAACTTGGTTAGTTCCTCATATAAAAAAAGCTAATGAACTTGGCTTATTGACATATGTTACGGATTGGTCTGATACCGCAGAAGGAAGAAAATTTGCTCATTGTTTTAAGGATATCGATTTAAAAGATAAAGAAGCAACACTAAGATTTGCAGAAGAAAATCGAGTTGAGGCCATTTACACTTCGGCAGATATTGGTGTTCAGACGGCTGCATATGTTGCTCATAAGATGGGTTTGCCATACCACACTGAAGAACTAGCCTACAATGCTACTAATAAAGAAGGAATGAGAAATAAAGCCAAGAACATTGGGTTACCTATTCCGATCTATTACACTACTAATAATTTAAGTGATGCAATCGATATTTCAAAAAAAAAAGGTTTTCCACTTATCATTAAGCCTGTAGATAATTTTTCGAGCAGAGGCGTGTCAGTATTGAATAATGAAAAGGATTTAATTGATTTTTTTGATGAAAGTTTATCTGCTTCGTTTGAAGGTAAAGTGATTTTAGAAGAATTTATGACTGGAACTGAAGGATCAGTAGAGGCTATAATTCAAAATGGAAGTGTTCATATTTTAGGTATTTGTAATAAAATCAAATCGAAATTGCCATATAGGTATGATTTACAATTAAATTACCCAGGGGAATTCAGTTCTCGACAAAATTGTGCAATTATTGCCTTTATCAATAAGTTAGTAGAAGGTTTTGAAATTAAGAATGGAGTTATTCATGTTGAAATAATTGTCGACTCTGATTCAATTAAACTTATTGAATTTGGTGTTCGAGGTTGTGGAAGCAAAGTAATTACACATCTCATTCCAGCCATGACTGAATTTGATGTGATAAGATTTTTAATTGTAAATTCATTTCGGATTGAACAAGATATCGTATTAAATAAGAATAGAAGCGGTGTTTTAAAATTTATAATGTTAGATTCGGGAGTAATTTCAAAGATTGAGGGAATTCAAAGTATAAAACAAATTGGAGGAGTTATTGACTTTGATATTGAAAGAAAGGTGGGTGATCAAATTGGATTGGTGAAAGATGGAAGAGCCAGACCAGGTTATTTACTTGCTATAGCAAATAATAAAAAGGAGTTAGATGAGGTTTTAACGAAAGTGTCTGAAAAAATTATAATTAAATACCTTTAAAATATGAAATTAATTCTAATTAATAATTGCCCAGTTTGCGATGTTAGTCTAAAGAGTGATCTAACAATTAAATACTTAAAAGATCCATTTAAGGTTGTAGAAGAAGATTTTAAATATGTTAATTGTAGTAATTGTAAAAGTTGGATATTAAACCCTCGACCAACATTACTAGAAATTGGGAAGTTTTATGAAGAAGACTTCTTATTTGATCCAGAGAAAAGCAAGAGTTTAAAAAAATCTTTTATTAGAAAATTAGCTGATAGGATTCAAGAATATAATATGATATCAGAGGTTTCTTTAGCGTGTAAACATCTTGAGATGAATTCGAAATATTTGGATTATTCAGCAGGAAATGGGCAAATATTAAGTTTAATCCAAAAACGAAAACCCAATTGTAAATATAATGCAACAGAGTTTTCGAAAACATACAGGGATTATTTAGCGTCATTAAAAAACATGGAGGAAGTTAATAAAGATTTAAAAGATTTCAATTCAGATATAAAATTTGACCTTATTAGTTTATTTGGAGTTTTAGAGCATGTTCAAGCTCCAAGGAAGTTAATCTTGGAATTAAAAAATCGTTTAGAAAATAATGGTAAATTGATTATAACTGTTCCAAACGTAAATTCATTTCAAAGATTTATTTTTGGAAACAATTGGTATAGCTGGTTAGCACCTAGACATTGGCAGATGTTTACAATTAATAATTTAAAAAAATTATTAGAAGAGTTTGATATGATAATTGTAGATGAAAAACATTTCTTCCTAAGGACATGCAGTGCAACTTTAGTTACGTCACTTTTTCCATACTTGGATCCTCTTAAAAAAGGGGGAGCAATTAAAATGCTTGCTTACGGAGTTTTATTTTATCTATTTATTCCATTTGAGTTGTTTGCAAGTATATTTAATAGAAGTGGCTTTATGGGGGTTGTAGTTAAAAAAGTAAATTAGTTATTATGGAAGTATTAGATTGTACAATTAGAGATGGTAGTTATGTAATTAATGGTCAATGGACTCATGAAGAAGTTTCTGGACTAACTTATGAACTTGCAGAAAATAAGTTTAATTATATTGAAGTTGGGAACGGTATTGGGCTAGGTGCTCATAGGCGTGGTGTTGAATCAATTTGTACTGATGAAGAATATATTGAACTTGCTGTTGCAGCTAAAGGGAAGTCGAAAATAGGAACATTTTTTATTCCGGGTATTGGCAATAAAGATGATATTAAATTGTTAGCAGAGAAAGGTGGAGACTTTATTAGAATTGGCACAGATGTATCTAGCAGTGATAGTGCTCAGGAGTATATAGAATGTGCTAAGAATTTAGGGTTAGAAGTTGGTTACAATTTTATGAAATCATATGTGGTTAATCCTTTTGAATTGTGCAAAAGGGCTACAAAAATTCAAGAAAATGGTGCCGATATGATTTCATTAGTTGATAGTGCTGGAGGTATGCTACCAGATGAAGTTGGAACTTACATCCAGTCACTTAAGGAATGTCTTTCTGTCCGTATAGGTTTTCATGGACATAATAATTTACTTATTGCAAATGCAAATAACATTTCAGCAATTAATAATGGTGCAGATATAATTGACACTACTTTAATGGGTATGGGAAGAGGTGCTGGTAATGCACAGACGGAATCTATGCTTGTCATATTGGAAAAAATGGGTATTAATGTTCCTATGGATCCCATAAAGGTTTCAAATATAAGTAAGAAATACATATCCCCTAAAACGCAAATGTTGAAAGGTTCAGATGATTTACAAATTGTTTTGGGTTATGCCCAGTTTCATGATTCCTATTTAAATGTTATAAATGAGGCTGCTGATAAATATGGTATTGATTATCGTATTTTGATTATTGAAGTTAGTAAAATAAATAAGGAAAATCCGTCAAAAGAATTAATCGAAACTATTGCGGATCAGTTGAGTTCTGGAGATCAAGTTAAAATATTTTATCCTAAGTTTCATCATAAAGATAAGCGATGACCGATAAAAATGAAATAAAGTCACTTTTTGCAAAAAGAATTGATAAGACGAATCAATTAGTACAACAAACGAATAAGACTTCTGTATTAGTTATTCAACAATTTCCAATCGAAAGTGACACGAATATATTGCTCCCAAAAGTCCGTGAAAGCATCGCTAATATATTATGTTTTGTTGAATTGGGAGACTTAAGCATATTAAAGGAAATTATTGAAATGTCAGATGGGAAAGTGGATTCTATTGTTCTTGATTCAGATATTAAGTGTTCTTTTTCAAGAGACATTATCGAATATACTAGTGCAAAAGTTCAAACCTCAAAATTATTTTATTACAGTGATAACAATACTTGGGCTGATTCAGCAATAAAGTTTCTGCTCCAAATTAATGAAGGACTCCTCGATAAAAAAATATTCCTTTCGGGTAATGGCTTATTACATGATAATGTAAAAAGAAAATTAGAATACTATTGTCCCAAATTGATTGATGAAGAATATACTGGTAATATCGATATCATTATTGGTACTAGTATAAAAAAAGAATCGATTGGTGAGGATAAATTATCTTTAGTGTCTAATAACACTAAGATATATGATTTAGGTATTGGGAATTTTTCTAAAAAATTCATTAGTGGTGCTAGAAAGAAAGGAGCATCTATTTACCGAATTGATATTCGAGCAGGGATATCAAGTGTAGTTATGAATATATTAGAAACGAATTATTTGATCTCAAATGTAATGGGTGATGCTAAAATTAAAGGTATAGAAATGGTTGCAGGTGGAATATTAGGTAAAAAAGGAGCTATTGTGTTAGATGATATTAATGAACCTTCTTACGTCATTGGAGTAGCAGATGGAAAAGGAAATTTTATAAATGATTTATCAAATAAGGATATTAATAATATCGATTTTGTCGAAAGATTAATTAACAAATGACACCAATTTTTGATTCACTTACCCACCCTACAATTTCAGGAAAATGGTTGTCGGGAAAATTCAATGCTGAATTTAATACATTGAATGTCGAAATGGAAGCAAATAACGTTATAAATGCTTGTGCAGTTGGTTTGCCTAACGTGGGAGAATATAACCATGTAGATTTCATTAATTTTTGTAAAAAATATAATAAACTAATACCAATTGCTGGGTTTGATATTTTTACAAACAATATTGATGAGGACATTTCTCAGTTAAAGAGTATTGGTTTTAAAGGCTTAAAATTACATCCGCGCTGTGGCAATTTTAGTTTTGAGAAAGATAATGAACGTATTGTTGAAATTATGAAAAGCTGTTTTAATAATAATTTAGTTGTGTTCATTTGCACTTATTTTAGTTCGGAAATGAATTTATTTCCAAATAGAGATCCATTTTGGGACTTGGTTAGTATTTTTAAAAAAAGCCCAAAAACTAAAACAATCCTTGTTCACGGAGGACTTACAAGGATTATGCAATATGCCGAACTTGTTAGATTTAATTCAAATATTTTGTTAGATTTATCATATACGATTATAAAGTATCAAGGAAGTTCATTAGATTTAGATATTAAGTATCTGTTTGAATCTTTTGACAGAAAGCTTTGCATTGGAAGTGATCATCCAGAATATTCGATTAAGCAATTAAGGGAGAGGCTTGATTTTTTCAGTGTTGACCTGCCAAAATTAAAACTTGAAAATATTTACTATAAGAACTTAATAAACTTTTTTAATGTCTGATTTCCCAAGGATATCAATAGTTGTTCCAGTCTATGGGGCTGAAGGAAACATTCATGAGTTGTCCGTTAGGATAAATCAGATAATGATTGAGATTAAAGAAAATTATGAGTTGATCTACATTGAGGATCAAAGCCCTGATAATTCATGGAATGAAATATTGGAAGTATCCACAAGTAACAAATCAATTAAAGCCATTAAATTAAGTAGAAATTTTGGTCAACATAATGCGATTTCTGCAGGGATGGAGATTGCTAAAGGAGATTATGTAATCCTTATGGATTGTGATTTACAGCATGATCCTATTTATATTTTAGATCTATACAATAAAATAAAAGAGGGTAATGATTTGGTATACACAAGAACTAGTACACGAAAACATGGCTTTTTTAAAAATATTACAGCCAAAATGTACTATAAATTTTTAAAATTTATTAGTGATTTTGATATGGACCCAAATATTGGTAGTTACTCCATTCTAACACGTAAAGTTGTAGATGCATTTAATCAATATAATGATTATAGAAAGGCTTATTTATGGGCGTTAAATTGGGCAGGTTTTAAATTTGATGTCATTGAAATTAATCATAGTGAAAGGTTTGTTGGGAAGAGCTCCTATAGCTTCAAAAAACTTTTGATTCATGCATTAAATGTTACTACAGCGAATTCAAATAAACTTCTTTACATCTCTGTTTATATAGGAATAGGCACTTCTATTTTATCATTTATTGGCGTAATTATTATTGTATATCGTTATTTTTATCATGGTGGATTGGAGGGTTGGTCAAGTTTAATGGTGATGCTATTGTTTTTTAGTGGTCTAATCCTAACAGTTATTGGTATTATAGGAGTATATATAGCTAAGGTATTTGAACAAACAAAAGGAAGACCTAGGTATTTAATTTCTGAAAAAATCAACTTTGATGATTAATAATTCTCTAAAATGGGAAAAGCTTGGAAGACTTATTAAGCCTGAAACAAGTATCCATTGGATGGCGACTTTTACTGGACCTTCATTTGCTGTTTACAAAGAGGGATCTTTTTATGATGTTTATGTTACGGGTAGAGATAATAAAAATAGATCTCTTATTGGTAAGGTAGTGATAGATTTAACAAGACCGGCTCAAGCTCAAAAAATTTATTCGGACCCTATTTTTAAATGCGGAGAACTAGGTTGTTTCGATGAAAATGGAGTTTCATACCCTGCTATTGTAGAGACAGAAAGTGAAAGATACATGTACTATGTTGGATGGATGCCTACCGTTTTAACTCCATTTCAAAACTTCACAGGATTAGCAAAAGCTCCAAAAGGTTCTGATTTATTTACCAGGGTATCTAGAGCTCCTATTCTCGGCAGAACAGATTTAGAGCCTTTTTCTAGTGGATCTGTATACGTTTTAAAAGAGGATGATCTTTGGAAAATATGGTATACCAGTTTTTTAAAATGGGGCGAACTAGAAGAACATAAACACTATTATGTTATTAAATATGCCGAAAGTGATGATGGTATAAATTGGAACAGAGATGGTCATATTTGTATAAATATTGAAGATGAATCTGAATATGCTATTGGAAAACCCTCAGTAATAAAAATTGAAGATATGTATCACATGTGGTACGTATATCGTGGTGGAGAATATAGAATAGGTTATGCCTATTCTAAAGATGGTATGAACTGGATAAGGAGGGATGATTTGGCAGGAATTGATGTATCTGACTCTGGATGGGATTCTAAAGCTATTTCATATCCTCATGTTTTCAGACACGACCATTATTTATATATGCTTTATTGTGGTAATAATTATGGTAAAGAAGGTCTTGGCTTAGCAAGAATGAAATTAACATGAATAAAGAAGAGAAAGAAAAAATTTTAGATAGATATTCCAAAAGACTAATGGAACATGGGACTAGCCCTAAGACTCTAGGCTGGGACAAAGAAAGACACTTTTTGAGATATCATATCTTGCTTTCTATGTGGAAGTTAAATAAGGATACAAAATTACTTGATTTTGGATGTGGTTTTGGAGATGTATACGATTATCTATCAATAAATAAAATAGACTTAAAATATGAGGGTGTTGATATTAATCATGATTTAATTCAAGCAGGAAAAGAAATTTATCCAGGAGCTAATTTAATTTGCAATGATTTTTTGAATTGTCAAACTAAGAATGTTTATGATTATATTATTTCTTCAGGTGTTCACAATTTTAAAATAAATGATAATTGGGGATTTATTGAAAAAACATTTGATAAATTTAATAAATGTGCAAAAAAAGGATTCGCAATAAATTTTATTTCAAATAAAGTTCAAAAAGAATTTAAAAAAAGTCATCTATATTATACCTCTCCTTCAAAAATTTTAAATCTTGCATATAAATATTCAAATAAGGTGATTTTAAGAAATGATTATATGCCATTTGAATTTACTATTATGATTAACCTAGAAGATGATTTCGACTTAAATAAAGTAGTGTACCCAGAATATATTAATTTTTAATTTAGCAAAAATGATTGTTTTTAAAAAAATATTAAATAAATTTTCTCTAAAAATAATCGATCTTGAAGAAGAATATGGTAAGTTAGGTATAACTAGAATTTTCATTGGCATAATAATATTTTTTAGAATATTTCAATTAACTAGTGAATCAAGATTTTACTTTGAAACATCTGAACAATTTTATTATGGTTTAATATTTTCATTATTAGCCTTATTATTCACTATTGGTTTTTTCACACCTTTAATAACAATATTGTTAATTTTATTTTGGCACTGGATTGATGGAGTAATGCAGTGCTATACTTTGGGAAGTTCAATTCTAGTTTTATACTTTTATTTATTTACAATTACCAACTTTGGAGGTGCTAAATACTCTTTGGATAATTACATAATTAATAAAAAAAATAATATCTCAAAGTTTTTAATTAAGTGTTATAATATTTCAGGAAACCTTAGTTTAAATGAATTAAAAATTACTTATTTAATTATTTTAACTGCCTACGCATTAATATCATTTGTTGCTGCAATTTATCACTTACATGATCCTTTTTGGTTAAACGGGACAACCACTATTGAATTACTCACTAATTCTTATTTATCAAAATTTCATCCTTTCTTTCGCTCAATTCATTTACAATATCCATTACTATTTATATATTTTAGTAAGTTTTCTATGATTGGACAAACTATATTTCAAATTTTAATGATTCCTCTCTTATTTAATAAATATGGGATAAAATTCATTAAACTATGGGGCTTAGGATTTTTTTTAGTTTCGTTATTTCTTATTCAACTTGGATATCTTCCTCACATAGAATTAATCATATGGTTTATTATCTTTTACAGAAAAAAAGATAGTGTTGTAATTCTATATGATGACTTCTGTAACTTATGCAAAAGCTCTATGAAATTTTTAAAATTATTAAACTTTAATAATGCATACCAATTTTTACCATTATCAAAGAATTTAAAATATGTTGAAGATTACAATTTAGATAAAATAGAAGTCAAACAAACAATTCATGGATTCTTTAAAAATAACTTATTTACCGGATATAAGCTTTACATAAAGTTATGCTGGGTTAATCCTTTAATGATAATATTATGGCCAATCCTGATATTAGGAGAATTAACTAAAATAGGTCCCGTTATTTATAATTATATTTCAAAAAGAAGATTAAAATTTTTTGGAACATGCGAATTATCATTTGATGTTAATACAAAAAAAAACAAAGAAAATTATTTTAAAGAATCTAATAAAAACGTATTTAAATTTCATTGCCTATTTAACTTATCTATATTTATAATTTATATATTTTTTAAAGCCCCAGGAATAAGTAAATACTCGAAAACAATCATTGAACCAGCAGAAAATATAACAGGTCTTAAGGTGACTAATTATATATCCAATTTTCTTTATTGTTATACTCCTTTTGTAACTCCTAACGTATTTAATAAAACAGACCTTATGATGGATGACAATTGGGCTGTATTATATAGATTAGTGAATAATCAAAAAGAGCTTGTTCCTATAACATCATCTGATGGAAGTCGATTAAACTATAATAATTTTGACTGGCTTCTCTTTGGTAACCATAATTGTGATTTTTTATATTTTGGAAATACAGTAAGATACCGAAGAGGAATTATTAATCAAAATGTAATTAACTTTAATCAAAAAAATCATAGGGGTTATAATAATATTCTTAAAAGAATTAGGTATGACTATAGAAAAACAAAACAAAAAGATAAAATAAACTACTTATGTGAAATCTATCAATCTAAAAATTCAAATGATTTAAAAGAACCCTCATATAAAAATAAGAAAGTTTTAAGTTTTAAAATTAGTCATGATGAATTTAAATAAAAATTCAAATGAAATTATTTGTTACCCATCTGAAGGAAGTAGTAACTCATTTGAATTAGAAGATTCGAGTTTTTGGTTTAAACATAGGAACTTAATTTTAGAAAAGATTATCAAAAGATTTCCAATTAATGGAGATTTTGCTGATATAGGTGGAGGAAATGGTTATCAGCTTATGAAAATAGCTGAATTAAATAAATCAAATAAAAACATTCTAATTGAACCAAGTCAACAAGGTTGCATAAATGCTGAAAAAAGAAAAATCAAAGAAGTTTACAACATGACATTTGAAGATTTTAATTTTAGTGAATATAACCTAAATGGTATTGGACTTTTTGATGTTTTAGAACACATTGAAAATGATTACGAATTTCTATCCAAGTTATTAAACAAACTTAAAAAAGGAAGTAGAATATATATAACAGTTCCCGCTCATCAGTTTTTATGGTCAGATGTTGATCCCTATGGCGGGCACTTTAGAAGGTATAATAAAAAAATGGCGAATACTATTTCAACCAAACTTGATGTAACCCTTGAATATTTTAGTTATTTTTTTACTTACTTATTACCTATTTCTTATCTATTAAGAGCTTTACCATATAAATTAGGTAAAAGACGGACTAAAGAACAACTTAAAAGTCAAGAAAATAACCAACATAATCCTAATGGGTTAATAAAGGTGATTTTTAATTATTTTGAAGAAAAAGAATTAAATAAAATTATCAAATCCAAAATAAGTTTTGGTGCTAGTTGTGTATTCATTTTGAAAAAAAAATAAATATTGGACGGAAAAAACCATATAGCATTTAATGTTGCTTACATTACTGGAAGTGAAAATAATTATATTTCAGAATCTGTTATTAATAAACAGTTATCCGGAAATGGTGATTTTTCTAAAAAATGTCATCAGAAATTTAAAAATCTACTTAAAAATCAACACAATTTATTAACCACGTCTTGTACTGACGCATTGGAGATGACTGCAATACTTGCTAATATAAGACCTGGTGATGAAATAATTATGCCAACGTATACCTTTGTCTCTACAGCAAATGCTTTTATATTAAGAGGAGCCAAAATAATTTTTGTAGACTCCAGAGAAGATCACCCAGGAATGGATGAAGAAAAAATCGAAGAAGTTATTAATGAAAAGACAATAGCAATTGTTCCTGTACATTATGCAGGAGTAGCTTGTGATATGGATAAGATTTTAGCTATCGCTAAGAAATATAATCTCATTATAATTGAGGATGCTGCACAGGCAATTGATAGTTTTTATAAAGGAACTCCTCTCGGTTCAATTGGCGATTTGGGTTGTTTTAGTTTTCACGAAACTAAAAATATTCAGTGTGGAGAAGGGGGCTTGTTAGCTATCAATAATTCTAAATTTATAGAAAGAGCAGAAATTATTTGGGAAAAAGGAACTAACAGATCTGCATTTTGGCGTGGTGAAGTAGATAAGTACAACTGGGTAGATATTGGCTCATCGTTTTTACCTTCAGAAATTAATGCCGCTTTTTTATATGCGCAATTAGAAGAACTAGAAAATATTCAAAATAAAAGAAAATCTATTTGGAATCAATATAATGATCGTCTTAAAAGTTTAAAAAGTATCGGGTTTGAATTACCTAATGTGCCAAAATATGCAACAAATAACGCCCACATGTTTTATTTAGTTTGTAGAAGTAAAGATGAAAGAAGTAAATTGATTAGTCACTTAAAGAAAAATAATATTTATGCTGTATTTCATTATATATGTTTACATAACAGTCCCTTTTACAAAGAAAAACACGATGGAAGAGAAATGCCAAATGCTAAAATATATGAAGAATGTTTAGTTAGATTACCTTTATGGGTAGGGTTGAAAAATGAACATATAAATTTTATTTGTAAAGAAATTTTATTTTTTTTTAAAATGTAATATTCTTTATTTCTAGATTTATTTTACATTCTTTATTGGCCAGAAATATTCAAATGTTATCCAAAAAACTCTAAAACTTTTATGATTAATAATAATTTTAAATTTTTTCAAATAAAAAGTCTGTTTTTATTATTTGTTATTGCTTTCTCTTTTAAGTTCACACAATTATTTTGGTTAAAAAAAATAAGTGCATCAATAAATCCAGAAAGATCAATTTCTTTTTTTGCAATTTCTAGTGGAGATACCCCCAGTTATTTAAATCCATTTAAAAACTTATTAAAACAAGGAACATACTATGAAAAAAAATCAACTGGAAATATTGTATATGCTGGAAGATTACCTGTTTATGGAATTATATATTACCTCACAAAACCCTTTTTCTTAGAAAATAATATTTATAACTTATACGTAATACTATCCATTTTACTTGAAGCATTAGCAATTGTATTGTTATCTTATACGGTATTTAAATTCTACTGGAAAAAAAAAGTGGGTTTTTTCATTACTTACATTATAATGCTTTTATCTACATATTCTACTAACTACAGTAATTACATTTCACCTGAGAGTATAGGTCTTTCTATATTAATTTTTATGATTTACCATTATCATAGTTTAATTAATAATTACCACATAAAGCATGCTATTTATTTATCGCTTTTTTTTCCAATATTAGTTGGTTTAAAACCTTACATGGGTGTAATTGGCGTACTCATAAGTATTGGATTAGTTTTAAAATATAAAAAAAATATTAAAAAGTTGCTATTTTCCAATCTCATAATTTGGTCAATTTTTGGTTTGCTAACGGCTGGCTGGACCTACAGAAATTTTAAATTAACCAATAAGTTAATTCCATTAACAGAAAAAAAATCGGGATATTTTATACCAGAGTCGAGAGTATCTTTATGGAGATTTACAGCAAATTTTGGTGAAAGCAGTGAGTTTTGGAATAAGAAAGCAATGGGCTCCTATTTTTTTTCTTATCCAGGGAGTTATTACAAAGCAGAAGATATTCCTAAAACACCTTATTACAATAACGATAGCATTGAAGTACTTAAAAATTATTTCTCTAATTTAGATTCTGAATCTTTTTCAGAAATAGATGATAGTATAATTTCAGAAAAAATTGAAAGATATACAAATAGCTTCCAAAGTAAAAATCAATTTTTTACTACGTTTATTGCACCTATTTATAGAATTAAAAATTTCCTTTTCCATAGTGGTTCATTTTATTTGCCCATTGATTTAAAGTCCAAACGAACAACTTCATTTCAAGTGGTATTCAAATATTTTCAATCTGCTTTTTATTATTTTATTTTATTTTTTGGTTTTTTTGGATTGATTATCAAAAGAAATTATTTTATGATTTCAGTTCCTGTTTTCTTACTTATATTTTTCGTTTGGATTACTAAATATATTGAATATCGCTACTTTCTTTATGCTTATCCAAGCTTAATTTTAGGAACTTCGGTTTTTTGTAAAGAAATTTACAATGTTTTAAAAAATAAATTATTAAGTAAATCTATTTATAATTAAGATATTCAAAATACTTATAATTTTAATTTTTAAAATGTTGAGGTATTATTATTCAGGAACTTAGTACATAACTATTTTTTTACAAATTAGGTTTTTTATTTTATTAAACTAAAAATCAATAATTTTGACACTTTTTTTAGAATCTTACTTGATATTTATAGTTACTTCTATACTAACTATAACAATTGGGTTCCTTTTTAATTTTTTTAAAAAAGAAAATATAGCATCCTACCTCACATCTGGTGTAATAATTATTCCCTCATTTTATGCTATTTACATTACTAATTTTAAAACAGTATTTATAGGGTTAATCTTTTTTTTGTTACTCCGGATAATTAAAGTGAAAAGAGAATATAGAATCAATTGGAGTGAAATTTTCTCTTATTTCCTAATATCATCCTCAATATTTTTATTGTTATTATCGATTATATTTAATTTTAATCCAAATTATGTTATTACTATTGATTATCAGTTTTATGCAAAATTAGCAGCATACATTAACGAGGTAAAATTCGAAAATTCGTTACTTGATTATTCTAACACATTAGAACAGGTATGTATACCCTATCATTATGCTGATATCTATTTTACAGGATTAGTCTCTAAACTATTTAACATACATACTCAGCACTCCTTAACACTTGTCGTTTATCCAATATTATTTTCTACAATAATTTTTAGTATACGGCAATTATTTGATTCTATTTCATTAAATAAATACAATCTAGTTATATCTGTATTAATTCTTTTTGTCTCAATGTTTGGTCTTCTATTTCCCACAAGCTTTCTAGCAATGGATATTTGGGATATTAGTTTACTTTCAATGCCTAAACTTTCATATGTATATATATGTACTGTTTGGATTATTTACTATATAATTAAAAATGATAATCAAAATCTTATTTTTTTCACGTTGGTATTATCTTTTGTTTATACTGTTGCATCTCCAGCTTTTTTCATTTCAAGTTGCTTATTTATTTTATTAAAAAAACAAGTAATTAATTTCGAACTCATAAAATTAGTAAGCCCACTTGTTTTGACCTTTATCTTTTTTTTAATTTTTTACAAATTGAATGGTAGTGAAAATTATGTTATAGGTGAAAACCCCTTACTGGAAACTTTTAAATTAGCGGGAATCAAGACAACAATTAATATAATTGGAAAAATGTCAATTCAAATAATTATTTGCTCTCTTCCTTTTATTGGTTTAGTTTTTTTAATTAAAGAAAATATTTCAAAAAATATTATTATGTTTTTATTTCTTTTCTACTTCATCTCCCTTGGATTGTGGGCTATCCTATTTTCCATGCATGACTCTGTTCAATTATGGGCCAATGCATTTTTGCCTTTCTATAATGTCATTTTGGTTTATTTTGTATTTATTGGAATAAAAAACTCTAATTACTCAATCAAAAGTGTTTTAGTTATATTTTGTTTAATTATTTCATATTTGAATTATGACAATACAATTCAAAGTAAGCTTCAAAATAGTATAGATTCTAAAAAATATAGAAATAAAAATTTTGTATATATCCTAAATAAAAAAAAATATTCTAATATTTTCTCAATAGTTGAAAATGTTTATCAAGGCAACACAAATTCATTATTCTTTACAAACGATAACTTGAAAATTTATTGTATTTCAACTGATAGAATTAAGCCAACAAATAAAAATGAAAAAAGATTTATTGATCAATTAATTTTCAATAAATATTGTGAATTAAACAATGACAAAACTATAACAGAGAACAAAATCAATTTTATTATTAATAATAAAATTAACTATTTATTAATTGATGAACCTATTATTCCCAAAGATTTAGAAAATATATTTCACGATGAATATTCAATAGTAGATAATTTATATTGCTTCAAAACAAATGAAAATTTTAATAATCCTTAATATGCTTTTTTTGGGATAAACTAAATTTATAAATATGAAGTTTTTTTTAATAAATTTTCTTTTGATAACCTTATTTTAAATATTCTTTTTTCTTTGCAATTCTTTTAGAATATTATTTATTATTTTTAGGTTATTAAAGTATGATTATTTGTTCTGCGAAGTTTATATAAATAATAATTATTTGTAATCTTAAAAGAATTATAATTTTAATTAATAAATCTTTTTGAAATCTCGTTATACATACTAAATATATCATATGACTAAAATTCTTATAACTGGGGGCGCAGGAAATATTGGAGGATCACTAGCTAGAAAATTGGTAGAAAACTCTAATTACTTTGTAGTAGTAGTTGACAATCTATCATCTGGTTCAAAATCAAAACTTCCATCTAAAAAATTATCTAATTGGAGCTTTATTAATTGTGATGTAAATAATTATACTAGTATATCTGAAATAATGCTGGTTAATCAGTTTGATTACGTCTTTCATTACGCAGCAGTAGTTGGTGTGAAAAGAACTCAAGAAAACCCTATAATGGTACTTAATGATATCCAAGGAATTAAAAATGTTTTACAACTCTCTAAAAATAGCTCTGTTAAAAGAGTTTTCTTTTCTTCCTCTTCTGAAGTTTATGGGGAACCAGTAGAATTACCACAGAATGAAGAAACTACACCTCTTAACTCTAGAGTTCCTTATGCTGTAGTTAAAAATGTAGGAGAATCTTTCTTTAGATCCTATTTTAAGACTTACGGGTTGCCTTATACTATTTTTAGATTTTTTAACACCTATGGACCTAATCAAAGTGAAGATTTTGTAATTGCTAAGTTTTTGAAAGCTGCTTTGAAAGGAGATGACATTACTATTTATGGCGATGGCTCTCAAACAAGAACGTTTTGTTATGTAGACGACAATATAAATACTTGTGTTAAAATCTTAGAAGAAAATTTAATGATGAATGATGTGATAAATATTGGTGGTGCTATAGAATATAAGATTATAGATGTTGCAAAATTAATTGTTACAAAATTAAATTCTAAATCCAAAATCATTCATTTACCCTCCTTAAAAGAAGGGGATATGACTCGTAGAATGCCAGATAATTCTAAGATGTTAAATATTATTAAAAAAGATTTAATTTCTTTAGACCAAGGTCTAGATTTAATGTTAAAACATCTAGATTATAGTAATTAATGTCTGCAGTAAATCTTTCAATCTATAAAAGCTAATTTTCCTAGAATTTAGCACTTCTTGTTCTTTTGCTTTTTTTCTTTTTGAAGTTTTTGAAGTTTAATTTTTTTCTTTTATTGAATTTTTTGATTTGAAAATTTCTATTATTTCTATTAACATGTTTTCTTTTGGATTGAAATTTTTTAGGTACTTTATACTTAATTAAGTAATCTTTATAGAAAATATTTTTTTTAGATAAAATTACTTTGCTAAAAGTGAAATTTAACATAAAAATATCGTCATTGTATTTAGGATTTCCTCTTATATCTCCTTCTGAAAAGCTATTAGCGGTTCCTTCTGGACCATTATATTGATTAGCTATTCCTTCACCAGGGCCCTCACCAGGATTGTAGGCATAAACATTTGAAACATCGTCCAAGTAATCGGTATAATTTTTCATATATCTAAAGTATATTCCAAATTTGTAAAAGGTTCTAGTTTTAATCATTGCACCTAGACCAAAAGGAGTTGAGATTCCTATTCGGCTGTATGGTTCTATTTGGCCCTCTGTCTTTAAAGGCCTTAAGCTAACCCATTCTTTAATAGGGCTATTTGCATTTTTTAAAAAAGCACCCTTTGGATTATGATAGAAAACAGATCCGCCAATAAAAGCATACAGATATAAGCTTGTTCTATTTCTTGCAACAATACCTAAATTGTTAATTCTAAAAAATGTATATTCTAAAGATGAATTAAGTTCGAATATTTGGTTTTGAAATCTTAAATTTCTCCATCCTCTTGGATAGTTGTTTTCAGGACCTGTAGAATTTGCATCGTCTCCACTAATCTTAACATAATTTAATCCTGAATTAATATTGATTTTTGAATTTATCTTATATCTCGTGAAGAGTCCTGATGTGATATTGGTTTGTTTTAAAATAATATCACCTAAAAATCTCTTCCCTGTTTCTTCTTTACCTCCAATATCTCCAAGGTACCCAGTTCCTCCAAAATTAAATCCAATATCAAAATTAAATTCACCATCAAAATCATACTGGGAGAAAATCTGGTTTGTTACAAATCCTAATATAATAGATATAAAAACTATTAATTTCTTCATGATTGCAAAGCTAAAATATTTATTAAACTTCTTAGTTTAATAATAGATTTACCAATCCAAAGATCTTCTTTTAATTAAATTTCATACTCAAACCTGCTCTTACAAGAGCTCCACCTAAACCAATTTCACCAACTAGTCCATAATTTTCAGTAATAAAGTATCGTCCTCCCAAACAGACCCTCATAGAAAAAGGTAACAGTTCATTATCGTCAAGAATATCTGTAACATACGGGTCATTACTTGTAAAACTATTTTTTCTCGAATTATTTCCAGCTCCAATTCCTAAATATGCATCAAAGTTTTCATCTTTTGTAAAATGGTAATTGAATCGTAAATGAATTCTAGTTCTCTCGGATTTAACAATATAATTATAGGTGACCAAGTTTCCCATTCCGTCAATATTGTTAGGATCAGATGCTGAAAAACCTTGTCTGTTATAAATAAAATCTATTCCAATTCCAATTTCATCTGTAAACATATATTCTGCACAAACCCCCATTGGTCTTAGATACAAACTTTTAAAATTTTCTAATGTGTCGTTTCCAGGAAATATATTTATTGTTCCCAATCCGTACCATGGATTTATAATTAAATCTCCTTTTTTTACAGAATATAATTCTCTATCTAGTGGATTTCCATTTCCTTCTGAAAAGTCAACAGAAGGATTGGCAGTTTGAGAAAAATTGTAAGTAAAATAAATTAAACTAAAAATAAAAAGAATAGATTTTTTCATGACAATAATTTTAATTGTAAATTTCTTTAATATAAAATAAAATTGAATAATAACAAAGTTATAAAACTACTTGGAATCAAATATCCAATTATTCAAGCCGGAATGATATGGTGCAGTGGTTGGGAATTAGCTAGTGCTGTTAGTAACTCCGGTGGTTTAGGTATAATTGGCTCTGGTTCTATGTATCCTGACATTCTAAGACAAAATATTTTAAAATGTAAAAATACTACCAATCAACCTTTTGCTGTAAATATTCCTTTATTATATCCCAATATTGAAGAACATATCAAATCAATTATTGATTTGAAAGTTCCAATTGTCTTTACTTCTGCAGGAAATCCGAATACTTGGACTAAGGAACTTAAACAAAAAAATATTAAAGTAGTACACGTTGTTTCCAGTGTAAAATTTGCACTAAAAGCAGAGTCTTGTGGAGTTGATGCGATTGTAGCAGAAGGTTTTGAAGCTGGGGGTCACAATGGTAGAGAAGAAACAACAACTATGTGTTTAGTCCCAGATGTTGCTAAGGTAATTAATGTCCCTTTAATCGCTGCTGGAGGAATAATTGATGGTAAAAGTATGTTGGCAGCAATGATTCTTGGTGCAGATGGTGTGCAAATGGGAACTAGGTTTGTTGCATGTAAGGAATCGTCAGCCCATGAAAACTTTAAAAACATGGTTTTAAAAGCTAAAGAAGGAGATACAAGGCTAACCTTAAAAGAAATAACACCTGTTAGAATGATGAAAAATAAATTTTATCAAGAAGTTGAAGAGCTTTATAAAACAAATCCCAGTAAAGAACAGTTATTGAACAAATTAGGTAGAGGACGGGCAAAATTAGGAATGTTTGAGGGGGACTTAGAGACTGGAGAATTAGAAATTGGACAAGCATCTTCACAAATAAATAAAGTTTTTACTGCACAAGAAATAATTCAGAAGATTATGACAGAATTTAATGGTATTAAGTCTCAATTGTTAATAGCCAATAAATTCAATTAAGAAATACAACTTTACCTTTATCTTTACGTTTGAATAGAATGAATAAGTTTTTAAATATCTCAAATAATTTTACAATCTTTTTTTTGATTTATTTCGTTAACTTTTTTTCTTTTAATGCATCTTATTCACAATGTAACTCCCCTTGCTTTTGTATTCAGATAGACGAAATTGGAGAAGTTTCTATTGTATGGGATACATTAAATATAAATAATTTAAATCTTTTTGAACACCAATTTTATGCAGATACTGGGGGAGGTTTTGTCTTAATTGGTTCTGAAACAAATCCAGCTATTAATTCTTTTAATTTTCAAAACTATTTTGCTGGTAATAATGCTTCTTCCTATTTTATCAAAAGTTTGTATGGTTCTTCAGGCGCTAATTTTAATTTTAGCGATACTATCTCTACCATTTTTTTCGATTTGGTTAATTTATTTGATGGGAGAGTTGCTTTATCTTGGAATCATCCAGTTGCAGTAAATACACTTCCTTCAAATAGCCAATACATTATAGAAAATTCTTCTCCTTCAAATCCACCAACTTCGGCCGTTTGGAATCAAGTAGTGTCTCTTCCCATAGATTCTTTAAACTATACAGATAATATTAGTATTTGTTCCTCATGGCTTAACTACAGGGTAAGACTATCATCTAATAGTTGTGATTTTTTATCCAATTTAGATGGTGGTTTTATTGAAGATCAACAAGCACCAGATGCACCAGTAATTAATTTGGTAACTCAAGATACATCAAATAATCAAATGTATATTAATTGGAGCCCTAGTATTGCACAAGATGTAATGGCTTATATAGTTTTTAAATTCTCAAATGGATCTTGGAATCCTTTAGATACTATTTATGGAATTCAAAATACAACTTTTTACGACACTGCAATAACTACTTTTCAAAATGATATTGTAAAGTATTCAATTGCCGCTATGGACAGTTGTAGCTCTGGGAATCCACCACAATTCAATACTTCTGCTGCTGGTGATGAACATAACAATATTTTACTTAGCGCACAGTATGAACAATGTACAGGTGAAGTCCTACTAAGTTTCAATGAATATGTTAATTGGCCATTTGGTGTTTCTAGCTACAAAATATATTATAAGAATGATGCTAATTCTAATTGGCAATTATTGGACTCTACTAACTCCTTAAATTATTCTTATTTAATTCAACAAGGAAATATGAACTACAATTTTATTGTAGTAGCTGAGTCTGATACCTTGACAATTAGTTCTCTTTCTAATATTGTTGAATTCTATGCAAATCAACCTCCTATTCCACAATCTTCTTATATTTCACAAGTACAGGTTAATAGTGATACAATTTTAGTAAAATATCTTGGAGATAATGGCATAGGCATTAAAGGGTTAAATATTTACAGATCTCTAGATAATGGAATAAGTTTTGAATTGATTAGTTCTGAATTGAATCCAATTTTTCCATTTATATATTATGATTTAGATGTGTATCCTGGTGAAAGATCTTATCTATATCAAATGTCAGTAACAGATTCCTGTCTTAATGAAGTCGCTTTTTCAAATTTAGGTCAATCAATTTTTTTAGATGTTAGCTCTGATGGTTATTTAATAAATAATTTGGTTTGGAATCCTTATGAAAACTGGGAAAACGGAGTACAGAAATACGAGATTTTGACTTCAAATAATTTAAATCCAACTTTTGAATTACTCGTTGAAGATTCAAGCTTGAATTATCTACATGATTTTACTAATTTTTTAGAACCATTATTTGACGGTAGAATATGTTATCAAATTTTAGCAATAGAAAATCAATCAAGTTTTGGCTCACCTGGAATTAGCACCTCAAACATTAATTGTTTGCAAAACGAACCAATTGTTTTTATACCAAATGCTTTAGATATAAATGGGGTTGTGAATTATTGGAAACCTATTGTTAAGATGATAGACTTTAGTGATTATAAAGTTTCAATTTATAATAGAAATGGAGAATTAATAGCATTATTAGAAAATATAGATCAAGTATGGGATGGTAAAATTATAAATTCAAATAACTTAGCATCTATGGGGGTTTATGTATATCAACTGGAGTTTAAAAGCCCTTCTGGAAAGTACTTTCATAAAAAGGGACATATAACTCTTATTAGATAGTTTAGGTTTTTTGCTTTTTCTTCTTTGCTGCTGGAAAAAGAATATTGTTTAATATAAGTCTATAACCAGGTGAATTTGGATACAGATTTAAATCAGTAGGAGGATCATTTACATAGTGTCTATAATCTTCTGGGTCATGACCTCCATAAAAAGTCCATTGCCCTTTGCCATACTCCCCGTGAATATATCTAGCAGTTCCAAAAACTTTAGACTCTCCCATCACCAAAACATTTGATTTAATCAAGCTGGATTTAAAATCAGTAGTTTGTCCCATAAACCCTTTTATGATTCTTGTATGATTTTGGCAAAGTAGGGTAGGCACTATATCCCACTTTGCAGAAAAATCAAATAAGGTAAATAAGTCTTGATTTTCTGGAAGTTTATGTAACATAGTTCCATCAATATCTGAAAACTCA
>MDTG01109964.1_pt1 | contig 24203 bp, 22 predicted proteins | sample 811421 | NCBI WGS metagenome assembly MDTG01 (sample SAMN05326645, study PRJNA326480) | marine metagenome | isolation source: seawater | place: Pacific Ocean: South East | collected 2011
AGAGAAATTTGTAATATGATTTCAAGACATGACATAAGTATTATAAGTAATTATATTGTTGGGTTTCCAGAAGATACATATGAAACTATGACTGCGACATTGAATCTCGCATTAGAACTAAATACTGAAATGATGAATGTATACCCTTGCCAAGCTTTACCTGGATCAAAACTTTATACAACTGCTAAACAAGAGGGATGGGAAATTCCAAAAAGATATGAAGAATTTGCTTTTTTATCATATGAATGTAAACCACTACCAACCAAGCATTTATCAAATCGAGAGGTTCTTAGATTTAGAGATTATTTTTGGGAAACCTATTTTAGAAATCCGGCATTTCTTGATAAGGTAGAATTACGATTTGGCCTTGAACAAAGAATTAATGTTGAGGAGATGGCCAAACACACATTAAAAAGAAAAATTTTAGAAACTTAACTATGACAAAAGTTTTAATTACAGGAGGTGCTGGATATATTGGTTCAGTTTTAATACCTAAATTACTAAATGATGGATATGAAGTTACATGCGTTGATAATCTTATGTATGAGCCAACAAGTTTAATGATGGCCTCAATTAGAAAAAATTTTAAATTAATTATTGGAGATGCCAGAGATAAGGAATTAATGCAACCATTAATAGAAAAAGCAGATATTATTATTCCTCTTGCATGTATGACTGGTGCTCCATTATGTAATAAAGATAAAACCTCTGCAATTACTACTAATAGAGATTCTGTAGTAATGTGTTCTAAATTAAGTTCAAATAATCAATTAATAATTTATCCATGTACCAATAGCGGTTATGGTGTTGGTGATGAAGGCATATTTTGCACTGAAGAATCGCCATTAAGGCCTATTTCTCTTTACGGTAAAGTAAAAGTTGAAGCAGAAAAAATCCTACTTGATAAAGGTAACGCTATTACATTTAGACTCGCAACAGTATTTGGTATTAGCCCAAGACCAAGGCTAGATCTTTTAGTCAATGATTTTACTTACAGAGCTTTTTTTGATAGTACAGTTGTTTTATTTGAAGCTGATTTTAAGAGAAACTATCTACATATCGAAGATGCTGCTGATGGATTTAGATACGCAATAAATAATCCCAAATTAGCTGGAAATTGTTTCAATCTTGGATTAAGTGAAGCAAACTTGTCTAAACGAGAATTATGCGAAGAAATAAAGAAAATTATTCCAAATTTCGTTTATTTAGTTTCAGAAATTGGTTCTGATATCGATAAAAGAAATTATATAGTAAGTAATGAAAAAATTGAAAAAGCTGGATTTAAGGCATCAAGATCACTCTCTTTAGGTATTAAGGAGTTAGTTTCAGCATTACCACTTCTTAAAAGAACACAATTTGCTAATATTTGAACTTCATTAAACTTTATATGAATTAAATTATTCAATGATAAAATTTGAAAAAGTTAGAAATTATTAATTTGATTCAAGTTACTTTAAAAGATGTATCACTCTATTTAAATACGAGAAGCAAACAAAAAAAAGAAAATAATTTTATCACTAATAAAAAAGGATTAATTAATTTTCCCTCAAGATTTAAGAGGAATAAATTCATAGCTTTAGATAAAATTAATCTAACGATAAATAGGGGAGATAGAATTGCTGTAATTGGAGCTAATGGGGCAGGTAAATCAACTTTACTAAGATTATTAGCTGGAATATATGTTCCCTCATACGGGGAAGCAATTATACCCAAGTATGCATTGCCGTTACTTGACAAGAGTATAATCACCAGTGGATTATTATCTGCAGTATCAGCATGTAGAGCTCATTATTACTATATAAAAGCAAGATATGGTGCATTAAGAGATCAAGTGAAAAATGAACATGAGTTTGTAGATAAAGTAATTGAATTTGCAGGACTTAACGAATTTAGAGATACGCCGATAATTCATTACAGTGACGGAATGAGAGCCAGATTGATTTTCTCTTTATACACTGCTATTAAATATCCATTTATTGTTGTTGATGAATCTTTAGGTACTACAGATATAAATTTCACACAGAAAGCATCTAAGAGATTTGATGAGTTTATTGAAAATTCATCAATGTTGATGTTAGCCTCACATTCAGAAGCTTTACTTAAAAAATATTGTAATCAAGCAATTTATTTAAAGGATGGTCAACTTAAGCTAAAAGGACCAATAAACGAAGTTCTTAGAGTTTATAAAGAGAATTTATTATGATTAGAAAAGCACTGATATATAAATACTTACTTATCTTAAGGTATGTTACTTATCTTGCCTGGTGCAGAAATAAAACCAGATTTATTAAAACTAAACTTGGGAGTATATGGATAGGATTATCAACATTATTAATGATTAGCTCACTTGCTTTTGTTTATGGAGCAGTTGTAAGAGTTGCGAATATAAGAGAATACATTGCCTATATAGGTCTTGGGATTTTATTTTGGAATACTTCCGCTGGTCTAGTTACAGACTTTTCTACGCTTTTAAATAGATCTCGAGACAGATTACTCAGTACATCTATTAATATTATTGACATTATGGCGGAAGAGTATATTTTTGCACTTCAAAACTTGTTCTTCTCAATGTGTATGGTTTTGCCTGCGATAGCGTTGATTTATCCTTCGATAATTCCAAAAATTTTCACAATAAAAGCACTTATAGCTTTTGCCACATATTTAATTGTAATACTAATTAATTCAATCTCTATAGCGATAATAAGTCTTATATCTGCTGATTTATTTCAGTTAATACCAGTTGCCTTACAATTATCATTTCTCCTCTCTCCAATTTTATATTACAAAGAATCACTAAAAGGAAAAGAATGGGTCTTTAGATTTAATCCTTTTTATATTCCTGTGACAATAGCAAGAGATGGTATTTATAACAGCGGAGCATTCTCTTATAAAAAAATTATCCTCCTTTTATTTCTCTCTTTAATTATTTTTACTTTCTTAATCAAAGCAATTAAAAAAAATGCACGTAAGATCAATTTATATGTTGATAGATAGAACTTTTTACATTTACTATTTCCAATATTTATCAGTAAAAATTTTCAATTTTTCTTTTGTTTTATTAGGAACAGCTTTTTCAGGTGTAAGTAATGCATCTTGAAGGGCATTATGAGCAATTGACTCAGGTCTTGATTTAGAAATCTCTAAAGCAAAAGAATAAATAATTTCTTTAGCCAATAGTGAATTTAAATTTAAATTATTAATAATCATTTCTACTGAAACATTTTCGTGATCTTTATGCCAACAATCATAATCTGTTGACATAGACAAACTCACATAAGCCATTTCAGCCTCTCTGCATAATTTAGCTTCCGTATGATTTGTCATTCCAATAACTGAACATCCTAAACTTCTATAAAAGTTTGATTCGGCTTTTGTTGAAAATGCTGGACCTTCCATGCATAAATAAGTACCACCCATATGTAGACTCCGATCGATAGGTATTAAATTTTTTGAAACTATACCTAGTACATTTGAAAGTTTTTCGCAAAAAGGATCTGCCATTGATACATGTGCTACAAGTCCTTCTCCAAAAAAGCTATTTGGCCTTTTATTAGTTCTATCTATAAATTGATCAGGAATTACAACATCCAATGGTCTAATTTCTTCTCTTAAAGAGCCAACAGCAGAGGCAGAAATAACCCATTTAACACCCAAGGATTTCATGGCCCATATATTTGCCTTATAAGGAACTTCAGATGGTGTAAAGGTATGATTCCTTCCGTGCCTTGCTAGGAAAATAACATCCATATCTCCAATTTGACCGGAAATAAAATTATCTGAAGTATCCCCAAATGGTGTTTGAATAGAAATTTCTCTAATATTCTTTAGATTTTGCATGGAATAAATGCCGCTTCCACCAAAAACGCCTAGTTTTGCTTGACTAAGATCTTGACAATTCATAATACATTCCTTAGGACATATAATAATGTGAAATTTTAATTTATTAATGTTTAACTTACAAGAAAGTTTAAAAAAGGAATTTGCCTCTTATAAAGATTTTCCAAAACCAGGAATTATTTTTTGCGATATTCTTCCAGTCTTAAGGGATACTGAGTTATTTAGAGAATTAATTTATGAATTTGGAAAAATCAACTTCATTCAAGAATCAGATGCAATCATAGCAATAGATGCAAGAGGTTTTATATTTGGTTCTGCATTATCATTTCATATAAAAAAGCCATTGATCCTTGCACGCAAACCTGGCAAGTTGCCTGGGGAATTGATCACCTATTCATACAAATTAGAATATGGAGAAAATACACTTTGTTTACAAAAGAAAGCCATTAATAATTACCATAAATTTTGTATACTCGATGACTTACTCGCTACCGGAGGAACAGCTAGAGCTGTTGAAAAGATGTTACTTAATCAATCCAAAGAAATATCAGGATTAGCTGTTGTCGTAGAACTTTTAGATCTAAAAGGATCTACCAAGCTAAATTGTCCAGTTAGAAGTATCGTTGGACTAACAAATTAAAATAATTGATTTATTAAATATTATGCTTTTAAATGGGAAAAACTGGCAGACAATTTGGTTAGATGAAAATACGAATTTTGTCAATGTAATAGATCAAACATTACTACCACATAAACTATCGACTAAAACCTTAAAAAATGCAGATGATGCCGCTGCAGCAATAAAAAATATGATTGTCAGGGGTGCGCCTCTTATAGGGGTAACTGGCGCTTATGGCTTGATGTTGGCTTTAAAAGAAGAACCTAGTTTGAAAAATCTTGAAAACAAATTTGACTTGATTCTCAATACCAGACCAACAGCTGTAAATTTAAAATGGGCCTTAGAAAGAGTATTTAATAAAGTCAAAAGTATTGAAGAAAGATTGAGAGCTGAGACAGCCCTTTCTGAAGCAATGAGAATACAGGCTGAAGATATAAATATGTGCTCAAAGATAGGGGATCACGGTTTAGAAATAATTAAAAAAATCTCTCAAAAGCATACAAACAAAGAAAAAAAAGTAATCAATATACTTACTCACTGTAATGCCGGTTGGCTTGCTGCAGTTGATTGGGGTACAGCGTTATCTCCAATTTACAAGGCTCACAGATCTGGGATCAATTTACATATTTGGGTTGATGAAACTAGGCCAAGAAATCAGGGTTCTAGTCTTACGGCTTTTGAATTAAAAAATGAGAATATACCGCATACCGTTATTGTTGATAATGCTGGTGGTTATCTTATGCAAAATAAACTTGTTGATTTAGTAATTGTTGGTAGTGATAGAACAACTAAAAATGGAGATGTCTGCAATAAAATTGGTACATATTTAAAAGCATTAGCAGCAAAGGAAAATAATATTCCTTTTTATGCTGCTTTACCATCATCAACTCTTGATATGAAAATGACTGAAGGAGTTAAAAATATACCTATTGAGACAAGAGATGTAGAAGAAGTGACGCATATATCAGGAATTTCTGAATCTGGAGAGATTCAAAAAATTAGAATAGTGCCACATAACTGTAATTCATACAATCCTGCATTCGATGTAACACCAAATAAGCTAGTTACTGGACTAATTACGGAACTTGGAATTTGTAAAGCAAGTATATCAGGAATAAAAACTTTATTTAATTGAGTAAATATCAAGCTTATTTAGGTTAAAAACTATAGGTATTTTATTTAAAAGTTATAATAATAATTTATTAATGAATAATTGTGGTTTCTTTAAATAGATGGTTAGATGCAGAATCAAAGGAATTCATTAAGAAATATACTTCAAGAGGTATTCCAGAAGAATTGGCATTAAGGACTTATTCTTCAAGATTGCTTGGAAGGGATCCAGAGTTAGTTATTCATGGTGGAGGAAATACTTCCTTTAAAGGCAATCTAAAAACTATTACAGGTAATATTGAAAAAGTAATGTATGTCAAAGGATCAGGATGGGATCTCGCAACAATAGAGCCAGAAGGCCATCCAGCTGTAAAGCTAAATCCTTTGATTCAACTTAAAGAATTAAATGAATTATCAGATGAAAATATGGTTACAGCTCAAAGACAAAATTTAATAGATCCTAATTCACCAAATCCGTCTGTCGAAGCTCTTTTGCATGCATTTATTCCAGAAAAATTCATTGATCATACTCATTCAATCGCAGTACTCGCATTAGCAAATCAGCCAAATCCAGAAGTTTTATGTAGACAAATTTTTGGCGAAGAATTAGCAATCGTTCCTTATGTAATGCCAGGCTTTGATTTATCAATAGCAGCTTCCAAAGCATATTTTATGTCCAAGGAAATCGCTGATAAAAAGCAAATTACTTTAAAAGGGATGATATTAATTAATCATGGTGTATTTTCATTTGGGAATAGTGCTAAAGAAAGTTATGATCGAATGATCGAAATCGTTGAAAGATCAAATAAATATCTAAAAAGGAAAGTAAAGCTTGATTTAAATAATAAAATCAAATTTCCTTTAGATAAGGGTTTCTTATTAACTCGTTTAAGGGGTATTTTACATAGAGAATCAATTATTCAAAAATGTAATAATAGATGGATTTTCGATATTAGGCTTAATAAAAATGTTGAAGAATTTCTTAATCACAAAAACCTAAACAAATTAGTAAACTTGGGTGTTGCAACACCAGATCATGTTATTCGAACAAAAGCAGAACCATTATTACTTAAATCAGTATGTAACTTATTAAAACAACAAGACTTTGAGACTTGGTTAGAAGAATCAGAATCTTTATTAAAAAAATACATATCAAGATATATTGATTATTTCAATACTCAAAATAAAAGAGTTGGTGAAAACAAGCAATCTTTAGACCCAATGCCGAGAGTACTCTTAATACCTGGGTTAGGATTAATTGGAATTGGGGCAAATAAAAAATCGGCAAAGATTGCATCTGATATCGCCCTTGTATGGATAGAAACAGTTCTATCTGCAGAATCGATTGGCAATTTCAAACCACTTGGTAAACAAGATATATTCGATATGGAGTATTGGAGTTTAGAGCAAGCAAAATTAGGAAAAAAGTGTTTACCTCCCTTATCAGGTCAAATTGTAATAATAACTGGTGCTGGCGGAGTTATAGGAAAACAAATAGCTAAAGATTTTGTTGAAAAAGGATGTGAAATAATTTGTATAGATATTAATGAGGATAATGCAAAAAAAACTTCCGAAATTTGTGGCCCTAATGCAAAATATTATGGATGTGATATAACATCAGATCTTGATCTAAATAAAATATTTGAAAAAGTTTTATTTGATTTTGGCGGTCTTGATATTTTAATCGCAAATGCTGGAGGGGCTTGGGAAGGAAGTATTTCAGAAATGGATATAGATTTAATGGGAAAAAGTATGAATTTAAACTTTTTTGGTCATTTTTATTCATCTCAGCAGGCATTAAAGATATTTAAAGATCAGGATTATAGAAATGCCAATAATCAATATCTTGGAGGTCAAATTTTATTTAATATAAGTAAACAAGCACTTAATCCAGGTAAAAACTTTGGTTCATATGGAATTCCTAAAGCAGCTTTGCTAGCATTAATGAGGCAAATCGCACTAGAAGAGGGATGTCATAAAATACGTAGTAATGGTGTAAATGCAGATAGAATTAGATCTGGATTACTGAACCCAAAATTGATTACAGAAAGAGCTGCTTCAAGAGGTATTACTGAAAAAGAATATATGTCTGGTAATCTTTTAAATGAAGAAGTATTAGCAAAAGATGTTTCTCAAGCATTTATTTCATTATCTTTAATGGAAAAAACTACAGGCACAATTCTTACTGTAGATGGAGGAAATGTATCTGCAATGGTTAGGTGATTTAAAAACTTATAAAATTATTATTATTAAGAAATAATTTTTTTAATCTCAACATTTAATTTTTTAAATATTGATATAAAATTTAGAGAAATCTAAAATAAAATATTTAATTCAATAATTCTTAAAATGGTAACTGATCAAAAGTTTATATATCTATTACTCTCCAATCATAGAAGTCCTATTGGTATTGAACAGCAAAGAGATGTTATTAAAAGGGTTTTTAATAAAATGGAAGGATACATATTAAAAGAAACTAATTATTTAGTTCCAAATAAAATAAATATCCTTATAGAAGAATCTAATTTAGATATAATTAGTTTAATGAGAGATATGAAAAGTAAATATAAAGATACGAAATTTATCATATTTGTCACAGAATATTTATCAAAATCTTTCTTTGGCTATCTATTAAATACATTTGATCTAAAAACAAAACTAGCACATACATATTTAAGAATTATTTCTAAAATCCCACTTGTTGATTTAGCAAGAATAAACCATAATCAAGATTTTCTAATTAGTTTTTATTCAAAAATAATTAAAACATTAAAATATTCCTTTATAAATACGCTTTTAATGCCCCTTAGATTATTTTTTGATAAAGATGGATTAATTAATTTAACCGAACTAACAAGAAGAGAATATTGTTTGCGCCAATCAAGAGATTTATATGATCTATGTATTAGTAACTGCAAATCAGTTAATAATACATATGAGAAATTTTTTAAATGCAAAATAATTTTAATACCTACATTTATTGATATTAATAAAGCAAAACTTGCTAGAAAAATAAAAAAACAATCCTACAGTAGTTCATTATTCTTCTCAGGAAGACTTACAAAATATAGAAAAGAAGTACTAAAAAATTTATACAGACTAAATGCAACATCAGCAAGTGACTTATTTTTACAATATTTCAAATCAATTAAAGAACTTAAAGAGAATAAGAATGATAAATATCTAAAGAGAATACCACTATACGAACTGTATATTAAACAAGAAAAAAATTGGCCATATTCTTCTCCAATGAGAACACTTATGTCAATTGAGGAAGGTCACATTCCTGTAAATATTGGTAATTTCAACGATCATGATATAAATTCATGTGCAATAGTTTTTAAAGAAGATATGTATTACCTTGCAATATATAAATATATTTCAAATGTTGATATAGAAAATGCCTTTAAGAATTTGGATTCTTATATTATGAAGTTTAATTTATCACAAGAGCCCCTTCTAGAAAGTACAAATTTAGCTATATCCAAATTATAAAGGTTATAAAAATTATTAATTTATAAGTATCTGTTATGACAAAAATTCTAAGAGGTTTTGAAACAAGTCCATTAGCAATCTATGGCATCCCTAGATCTGGTTTCTCTCTATCTATTGCAACAATATATAAATTAGGTTTTTTTGATAATGCGCAAACGAATGCACTTGAAACTATCGACAAAGAGTTAGGAAGACAGATCTATAGTCCAATTATATCTATCATTGCAGAAGGTTTAAAAGAAAATATTACTTTATCAGGAGAGTTTTCTTCATTAACTGGTGGACCAAAACAATTAATAGAGGGCAAATTATGGATAAGAAAATATATTGGACTAGGAAATCTTGGCGATATAACTTTATCTATAAAAATACCTGAGATTTTTGCATGTTTATGCCCCATATATCATTCTCACACAATTGACAAATCAATATCTAGAAGAAAGTGTAATATTTTCACTTTTAGACACCCATGTGGAATATATGAATCATCTATAAATTCATTTAATGCTTTAACAAGTGAATTCCTTCAAACTTTACAAACAACCGATCAAGGAGAAGAAAATATAAGAAGACAACTTGCTCTGCATAAAATTTGTTCTCAAACCATTAGAGAATCAATGATTAATTATTTATCCGAAAATATGATGTGTTATGCAAACTATTATAAAGATTTTCAAAAATCGATTGAAAAATTATCTTGGGAAGGATTTTTATATAAAAGCTCAAAAAACGCAGAAACATTAATGAAAGTATTTAATAAATTTGGAATAAATAAATCAATTGAAGAAATTATTCAAGTAATAGATGAATCAAAATATAGAAATTTACTACAATTTCACAAACATAATTATAGGCCAGGACATGCAATGCTAACTGGTTGGATAACAGAGCTACCTCCAAATATCATTAAAGAGATTGAAAACTTAGAATCTTACAAAAAATATATTGAGATATTAGATGATAGTTTTCCTAATTGTTCAAAATTAAATACACTTTCCTTATCAAATTCAAAATTCAGGAAATTAGCCGATGCAATTTTAAAATTTAATTCTAGCTTTGATACGGATATTAACCCTTTGCTAAAAGAATATGCACTTAATAAAACAAACGTCGATCAATCATCTTTTAAAGAAAGTCATATAGTAAATCAAGATTATGGTTTAATATACATCCATAGAATGAGTAAGGGATGCAATAAATTTATTAACTCTTTCAAGATATTTTCAGAAAACTTAAATAAGACTTTTGAAAAATTAGATACTAATTTTAAGTATACTAATCCCAAAGGTATATACCAAGATTATCCAGACCTTAATGAAGCTATTTCTTTCGCAAAAGAAATTAAAAAAACTCTATTAAGTTAATTAAATTAATGAGATTTATTTTTACTAGTCAAGGAAACTCAGGATCTGCCTCATTAGCAAGATCTTTAAATTTAGTTGAAAATATTTTTGCTGTTCATGGACATTTCCCAATAGATAAAAATTCAAATATTAATTATCAAAATAATGATTTATCTCATTTACTGGGCCACTCAATGAAGGGTATTTATAACCAGGATCTAAATACAATTTTTGAGTTTTTAGAAGATTGTTTCCCTGAAAAAGATTTTCATGGATTAGTTCATACATTTACTTTAAATAGTATTGAAAATAAATTAAAGGAATACAATTCAAGTAAGCAATTAGAAAATATTTTTATAGCAAATATTTTAAGAGATCCAGAGAAAGTTTATTTAAGCTCTAGAGCCTTAATAAAAAAATCGCTAAAATACTCTAGATATGGGAAAAAAGAATATTTAGACAACTATCAAAATTTATTAAGTTTAAACCCATTACTTTTCTCTATTATAAATAAAATAGAAGTATTAGAATTTAAAAATCCTCTAGCTGCAGTAGAGATAATAGTTTCAGCTAATGCTCTTGCTTCAATGTTTAATGAAGCAGGAAATATGAAAAACTCAATCAAATCTTTTAAAATAGAAGATATTTTAAATAGTGAAGAAAACTTCTTTAATTTTTTGAGTAAAACAATAAATTTTACAGGCTCAATAAATAATATCCCTGAAGAGATCACCAGAAAAGTAAACTCACATCGAAATCAAAAGTCAGATTATACAATTACTTCAATTGAAAAAGTTCTAATAGATTATTTTTTAAATAATAACGGTAGAGATTTAATGAATCATTTTTATCCTAATAATTTTCTTAATAAAAATAATTTTGGAGATCAACAAATTTTCCTTAAAGAAAATTTAAATAAAGAAAATATTTTAAGTGGGGAAATACTTAGAAATATGAGAGAGAATTTAGTATTGAATTCTCTATATGATAATCAAGAAAGGAAATTTGATTTTATACAAGAAAAACTTAACAGCACAATTGCTACAATTGATAATTTTTTAATTAATTTTGAAGACTCAAATGTAGTAATTAATAATAATTGGTGTGAAAAAATTGAATTCATAGGTGAAAATAAAATCATAAAAGCAAATATTATTGATATTAATAATGAGAGTTATATTATCCCTCAAAATTTAGGTGAAATAAATCCAAATAAATTTGCTTCAGAACAAATCTTTTTAGAAAGATATCCATCTATTAAAAAAGTAAATAGGTCAAAATTTAAATTTATAATTAAAGTTCTAAATAAAATAAAATTATTAAAAAAAAATCAATGATTTTATTAATTAATATTTATGAATTCTAATGCACAAAATTCAGCTAATGGAAACTTTTTACTAAAAAGAATTTTTTTCAGTTAATATGGAAAAAATTGATAGTCATGAAAGAGTTATTAATAAAATTTAAAAATAAATTAACTAAAAAAACATCTTGTGAAAAAGAGGAATTTTTACGCAATAATATCGATTTTATTAATAAAAAAATAGATTGTATATTAAGAGATTTAAAACTTCCAACTTATGACGCTCCAAATGAGTCTGATACAGTAAAATTAGTTGAAGAAGATTTTGAAGGTAAAAACTATAATTTATTGTTTTTCCTTGATAGATATTGGTTGGTAAACCAAGGAGAAGGTGCTTTTGAGGTTAATAAAATTCTTTCAGATAAAGTAGAATTTCCTATGCTCATAGCAGATTCAAAAGAGGAACTTGCTATTGCAATAGCTAACATATGGTTACTAAATAACCCCAATCCTAATAAAAAAATGTCGGAGGAAGGGTTTTATTATGTTAAAGATAATGTTTTTTTAGTTAACGTTCCTAAGGCAATTGCAGAACAAAAATTAATTAATGTGCCAGCATATAAAAATAGTAAGATTGATTTAGAAAATATCTTTGAACCCTCAGATCAACCAGTAACTATTATTTGCCTTAATCCATCAAGATCGTGTAATTATAGATGTCCATATTGCTACCATCATGATCATGATTTCGACGCAAATCTATCAGGAATGACACAATGGTGCAGAACCATCATCACAGCATGTGAAAAGATCCAAAGGCCAATAAGGTTTAGTGCAGGGTCAATGGGAGAACCATTAAGCATGCCTAGATGGAGAGAAACAGCTATAAAAGTTCTAAATCATGATAATGTTTTAAGTCTCTCATTTGTATCTAATCTTTTTTTTCCATTAGAACCTTTTTTTGATCATGTTGATGCCCATAAAGTTGGTTTAATGGCTTCTCTTCATCCCAGTCAATATAAAGAACCTGAAAAAGATTTTGATAAATTTTTAGGTAAATTAGCAAAATTAAAAGCTATGGGAGTCGATTGCGTTGTTAATTATGTTTTAACACCAGAACAAATAAAGAATTTTAAATGGTATAGATCTCAAATACATGCCATTGGAGTTCCTACAACAAGTAATGTTTTAAGAGGGCCATATAAAGGAAAAATTTATCCTGAAGCCTTTACCAAGGAAGAGCTTGAATTAATAGAGGATTGTTATGATGAAAATTCATATATTTTTGATTCTCAATCTCATTTCAATTCACCCTATGGGAAAGAATGTTTATCAGGGAAAGAAGGCTTTGAGCTTTTATTTGATGGGAATTTAATAAATTGTGGTTTTGCTAGAAATAGATTTGGATCGATATATGACGATAAATTATATATTAGAAAATCAAATAGTTTTTGTACTGCATGTAAATGTGAATGCCAAACTTTAATCGGCTGGCAAAAAGATGTAGCTGATAAATTTGAAGTTCAAAGAACTCTTCAGCACTATGTAAAAAAAAATTAACTTAGTTTTTTTAAAACTTCTTCTGGTAATAATTCCCTTGGACCACCTGGCCAATTTAAAGGTTTATTTACTATTTTTAAGGTTGTACGTTTGGCAAAATAAATTGTTTTCAATCGAAATAAAATACTAAGTATAAGAAATTTACTTTTGCGAGATAATTGATAACCTTTGAAAAGCCAAAAATAACTTTTAGACTTATAAAGAATATTAATTAAAATTATTCTCTGACATAATAAATTTGTTTTATCAAATACATTAAACAGAGTATCTGGGCAAAAGTGATTATTTAATATTAAAAAAATACTTTTTAAACTAAATTGCTTGCTAAATAATTGATCTTTATAGATTTCATAAATTGAGAGTTTTTCGCCTTTGCCTTTAAACAAATGCTCAACATAGCTTAAAAAAGCCTTTTTTTGTTTTAAATAATTAATATTTGGTTTTTTATTATTTAAATTTATAAGATTTTTTGATTGAATAAATGTCCATTTATAATGTTCAAAATCATCAAGACAAGGAAATGCTATGCGAAAATCTATTGATCCTCTAAAATCTTTACTTTGAGCAACTGGAGAACAATGCACAGTTGCAGCATTGAAAAAAAGAAACTCTCCTGCTTTCATTGAAGGAGAAAAAGGCTTACCAAGATTAAACTCATTAGGATGATTAATATTTGGGTAGGGAGTAATATTTGGGTCTGTATTTGCTATATTTTGACTAAAAACTTCTGGGAAAAGGGTTAAAGTTTCTTCTTCATCGACATCTGTAAGAGGCATCCAACCACCAATTATTCTCACATGAGGCCACCTTACATCTCTATGCGGGGGCAATTTTGAGTATCCAAATATTTCTGGAATGGAATTAGGATTAATTCTCAGAAAATCTTCCTTTTCAAAATATCCAGATGATTCGGCTTTTTCCCTTAGCCCTTTAATTAACTGATACCTAATAACACCGCAATCCACATGAGTTTTATCTATAGAGCAACCTAATTTTTCTAGGATAGGCAAAACTGACATTGTAAAAGCATGATTATGAACTAATTTTTTTAACAATTTTGTTGCTTTTCCTAAATCTTTTAATGTATTTAAATTTCTATTAATAAAAATTTCTTTCCATTCAGCATTAGTTAGTCCAGCACTTTCAAAACATTTATTCCTATGAGCTTCCAAAAAATCCAACCCGCCATAGAAATTAGTTATATGCAAAATCCCCCCTGAATCTAAAAAATTTAAATATGAAGAATTCATTTGTTCGAATCTTATCTTAATTATTTTTTCTTCACTCATTATAAAAAATATATATTTTATAAAATTATTCTAATTGTTTAAATAAATTTTTATGTATTTGATTTATACTTTTCTTATCAAGGTATAAATCTCTGAGTTGGAAATCTCTTCTATATTTGGAACCCATGATTTATAATCATCCCAAACTGCGCTTATTAATTTACCTGTTAGTCCATCTGAATCCGAAGACAAGAGAAATTCAATTAATTCATATGCTTTCCCCATATCAGTCGCACCTTCATTTTTATATTTTTTTATATTATTGAAATAGTCAAAACCAACCTTTTCAGTACCGGCATTGATAACTTCGTCTAATAATTTTGTATTCAAAACACCTGGTGCTAAAGAGTTAATATCACAGATATCTTTATATTCAACTGCTATAGAATTCATAAGCCTAACAACCGCAGTTTTAGACGCTGCATAACCCAAAGCAAAATACATCGGTTTAGTAGCTCCTCCTCCTGAAAGTTGGATAAACTTTGGTCTATCTACATCATTTGAACACATTAAAGGAACGAACTTTTTTGCAATTAAAAAAGGTGCTACCAAATTTACATTTATAGCCCTCATAAATTCATTTGTATCAACATCTTTTAAATTACCCAGCGGACCATGAATGCCTGCATTTGAAATAATTGCACTTAAAGAGCCTAAAACTTCCGTAGGAAAAAATTTCTCTATTCTCATAATCTGTTTTTGATCATTAAGATCACACTTTTTATGAAAATATGAATTATTTTCATAAAGCTTAAGCGGACTTGTATTATCCAAATCTGTTCTCGACAAACCTAAGACTCTATGACCTTTATTTAATAAATTCAAAGTAATAAATTCACCCAAGCCAGAAGTTGTTCCAGTAATCAATATTGTTCTCATATTCATTAATTTATTAAATACTTTTAATGTAATTTAAAATTCAAACCCAGAACTCAAGGCATCATTATAAAACATATTTACGGTCTCTTTAGAAAATTCGTCTAAATCCTTTTCTTTTAAATCCAACTTTTTGATAATATCAGCTGTAACGGTAATTATATGACAACCAACCTCCTCAGCTTCGTAAATATTGAAAACCTCTCTTGTGCTTGCCCATAAAAGTTCACATTTATTTAATTCTTTGTTTTTCATAAGTTTTAATATTGACTTTGCTACTGGTTTAGGATCAATTCCTGTATCAGCTATCCTTCCGGAAAAAAGTGAAATAATTGATTTTTTTTCTTTTGACAATGAATCTATAAATTTTTCAACTTGTTTTAGGGTTGTAACAGCAGTTATATTCAATTTCAACGATTTATCAACAAGTTTCTTTATTAAATTTTGCATTGATTCCCCCTTTGTATTTATGTGCGGAATCTTCACATACACTTGTTCTCCTAATTCTCCAAGGATAAGAGCTTGACGATACATTTCATCTTCCTCATCTGCAACAACCTCAAATGAGATAGGTTTATTATTTACTTCTAAACAAACAGTTCTGCAGAAATGAAGGTAGTCTGTAACACCTGATTTTCTCATTAAAGATGGATTAGTAGTAATTCCTTTAATTATGGGGGATTTTGCTAACTTAATTATCTGGTCTAAATTAGCTCCATCAGAATAGATACTTATTTTCATAATTCACTTAACCGAATAAATTCATAAAAATTTATGAAAATTAAATCTAATATATTATTGCACTAAAGCTAACATTAATTATTTATCTCCAAAACAAATTCAATAAAAAGTAATTTATAAATAAAATTCGCTTATTTAATACTTTGAAAGACAAACTAAAAAATAAGTATATTTTATTTTTACAAATTTTCCATCAAAAATAATAATGCTTTAGAGGTAGAATTGAAGACCTCTAATTTTGGATTTTCTTTTTTCAATTTTAATTTAATATTTTTTTCACTTGAGATAAAAAATTGATTTTCTACTTTAGCTGAAGAAGCAGCTTGAATATCTTTCAAGGAATCTCCAATCATTACTGCTTCATTAGGATTTATCTTAAACCTTTTTAATGCTTCAATTATCATACCCGGTTTAGGTTTTCTACAGTAACAATTATGATAGTCATCATGTGGACATACAAAAAAATTATTTATGGGAATATCATAATTTTGTGATACTAATCTAATAATTTCTTTATGTGTTTCAAAATCTAATAAATTCCTTGAGAGGTCTGGTTGATTTGTGGCAACAACAATTTTTAAATTAATTTCTTTTAAGATCGATTGAATTGTTTTGAAGTCATTTGGCATTTTCAGTTCTTCTAAATTTCTTGGAGAAGATTTTATTTTCCCCCTCATAACAACCTTATTTAAAACACCATCTCTATCTAAAATTAATAATTTAATCACTTTTTTAAAACATAGAAACTTTTTGAAAAAAGTAAATTAATTTTTCTATTAGGGACAATCAAAACATTATTTATAGACATTTTTTTTTAAATTATTCTTAAATTCCTTTAAAGCTTTTGGAGTTCCAATTTCATAATATCTTTTGTTTCCAAAAACAAAAGGTAATTTATTATAAATCAATGAAACATAGTTATACCAGGAGGATAAATCAAAACTATCTATTTTTGATGTACTCCTCAAAAAGTCCTTTTTATTTATAATACTCAATCCATAATCGATATATTTCATGTTTTTATTTGGAAAATTTTTATTGTAAATTAATTTATTATTGGAGTTTATTTCAATATTACTTTTGTCTGTTAAGCCTTCATTTAATATTACACTTAGTAGAAGAGGTGGTAAATCTCTGGTAAAAACATCGAGCATTTTTCTCCAATTCACATCTAATATTGTATCTCCATAAGTTAAAAAGAATGAAGAATTAATATTATTACAAGCATTTTTAAGAGCTCCACCAGTTCCTAATAAAGAATCTCCATCTGATATAACGCTATAACCAATATTTATTTTTTTCTTCTTCAAATAGTAAGTGATCTGATTACCTTCATAGCCTATTAAGAAATAAATATGCGAAATAGATTCGTAATCGAGGGATTCAAACCAAAAATCTGCGAATAATTTATTTTTAGTTACGGGTATTAGAAACTTTGGAACATCTGGATAGAATTTTCTCATTCTTGTCCCTAAACCACCCACCAAAACGACAAGAGGTATCTTTAACATTATTCAGAAACAATCAATTTACTCCCTTCATGATCAAAATTAAATGAAACTTCCCTTAAGTTATAATTTTTCATGGAGTTCCTTAATTGAGTCTTTTGTGCAGTTACGAAAAGTAAAAAACCTCCACCTCCTGCACCAACTATTTTGCCTCCAATAGCTCCATTTTTTAATGCAAACTCATATATTTCATCAACCAACTTATTAGACATTCCCTTAGATCTAGATTTTTTATATTTCCAATGATCATGCATTACTAAACCAAATTGAAGATAATCTTTGGCCTCGAGCAAATTCACACTTGTTTTTCCAAGCTCTTTTATGTAGTCCAAGTTATTGATCATATCAGATTCATTATTTTTAGTTTTCTTATCTTGTTCATCAAGTAAAGGGATTGCTGATCTTGTGTAACCAGTAAAATATAAAATTAAATGATCCTTTAATTCCTCTAAATCTTCTTGATCTAAATTCAAAAGTCTTGTATTTACGGTATCATCTCTTTTAAATTCAAGAATTCTAACTCCTCCAAGTGCAGAAGCATATTGATCTTGTTTCCCAATGGGTTGTTTTAATCTATCAATTTCTATATTACAAGCCTCTTTAGCAATGGCTTGATTAGAAATATAGTTTCTTTTTAATGCATGCATTGCTTTTAATAAAGCACATGTAAAACTTCCTGAAGAACCCAGACCTGTTCCTGCTGGAATATCTGCTAAAGTTGTAATCTCAATTTGAGATGAAACTTCTTGATATTTGAGTAAAACTTCCTTTATGATTTTATGATTGATTTCAGTTATATCATCTGTTTTTTCTATCTCTGAATACTTTAAATAAATACCTTTTTCAAATGGCTTGGTTATGTTGCAGTAAACATATTTATTAATTGCTGCACTCAATAAAAAACCCTCATTTACCCTGTAATAAGATGGAAGATCAGTCCCGCCACCGCCTAAAGTTATTCTTAATGGACTTCGTGACAAGAACATTTTGAACAGTTATAAATATAATCAACAATAGCATGTAATTTCATCGTATCATCAAGTGACTTTGAGCTAAAAATATCATTTTTAATATTGTCAAAAAACAAAGAGGTTTCAATTTGCCATGAGTTATCATTACCTGGATATTCAAAAATTGTAGTTTTGGGTGGTCCTAGATTTTCACCCATTTCATAAATAGTCAAACTTTCAACTCCATATGAGCCACCAAGTCCTTTTACAGAAAATTGAATATCTTTTGTAAATATTTCAAATAAAAAGTTATTCTTCCATTCAGTCCAACTTGCATTAAAGTTGGCAAAAATTTTCTCATCGATCGATTTTAGAATAATACTCGCATTATCTTCTACATCACCACCCCAGAAAATATTTCTTAGCTTTGCAAATTCAACTTCAAAATCCTTATTACTTAAATAAATCAATAAATCAATAAGATGAGAACCTTGATCTAATAACTCACCTCCACCTGATTTCTCAGGATTCATTCTCCATTCTGTTTCATAACCTTTTCTACCACCATGGCCATAATTTCCCCTAACAGTTCTTATCTGATCATTTAAATTATTTGCTTCGATATAGTTTTTTAGATATTGGAAGGCGGGATGGAATCGATGATTGAAACCAAAAGATAAACAAGTATTATTTTTTTTATCAAATTCCTTTTTGATTTTTAAAACCGACTCATAATTTATGGCGCCAGGTTTTTCAACAAAAGTATGTAAGCCTTTTGAAATACTTTTACAGGCAATGGGTGCTAGAAATTGATGAATCGTACATATAAATAAAGCATCAACTCTTTTAAAAAGTTCATCGTTAAGTTCTTCATAAACTTCACAATGAAAAGTCTTCTCAAAACTTTTTCTTGCAGACTTACTTGGATCAATACCAAAAATTATATTCGCATCACTTGGTAAAGAATAAGCTCTTTTAAATCCAATTAATCCCAGACCAACAAATCCAACATTCATTTTTAAAAAATTATTTATTTTTAAAATTTGATTTTAAATAATTAACAGTATCTTGCAAAGATTCTTTAATTGTATACTCTGGCTTCCAACCTAACTCTTTCTTAATTTTATTACAGCAAAGATGTATAAGGGGATTATCACCAATCCAACCTTGACTTCCACCAGAGTATTCAAATTTAGGTTTTAAATTCATATTCTCAGCTATAAACATTGCTGAATTAGTAACTGTTATTGTCTCAGGTGTGCCGATATTAAATATATTTACATGTTTTGATTTATCATCTTTTGATAAAGCCATATAAATAGCTCTAATACAGTCCTTAACATGAAGATAAGATTTTGTTTGGTTTCCGTCTCCAAGAATTTTTAAAGTTTGATTATTTTTAATTAATTGGTTGTAGAAATCAACAACATGTCCATGAGAATACCTTGGACCGAGGATAGAGACGAACCTAAAAATGTATGATTCCAATCCATAAGCATAAGAATAAGCAGTAATCAATCCTTCACCAGCTAATTTTGAGGCCCCATATAATGATGTCTGTATAGGGAAAGAAGCATTCTCTTTAGTAGGCACTTGATCATGTTCACCATAAACTGAACCTGTCGAGGAAAATATAAATTTCGGAATATTATTAATTCTCGCAACCTCAAGCATCGTTGAAGTATTAATAGTATTTTCTTTTAAATCTCTTTTTGGATGATTTGGACCAAATCTTACATCTGCGTTTGCTGCCAAGTGAATTATTGTATCAACATCCTTAAAACAACTACTATTTACATTTAATTGGTCGATATCTTCTTTTATTAATGTAAAAAGATTATTTTTGCATGCCTTTGAAACGAATCTTTCTTGTCCTGTTGAGAAATTATCGATACCAATTATTTGATGATTTCTTTCAAGTAAAAAGTCAGCCAAATTACTACCAATAAAACCTGCAACTCCAGTAATAACAATTCTCATTTTAATTCTCAAATCCTATCCTATGTTGAATAATATATCTTGGTCTACCCATGACTTGATCAAAAATTCTTGATATATATTGAGCCATAACTCCAAGCATCATTATTTGAATTAAGGAAAACAAAGTAATTAATCCAATTATTGGAGTTATTCCCATTGGGATATATGAAGAGATTGATAATCTTACAAGTACATATACTATTGATAAGACTATTACCAATAATGAAGCAAAAAGACTTAACCACCAGATTAACTCTAAAGGTTTTGTTGTAAAACCAAATAATCCATTCAAGCCAATTTTTAAAGAACCAGTGAACTTGTTGTAATGACCAGAGCCAAAAACTCTAGGGTCTCTATCGTAAAGAACCGAAGTTTGTTTGAATCCAACATACGAAACAAGCCCTCTTAAGAAACAATCTCTATCATCCATACTTACTACCTCTTTCACCGCTCTTCTAGACATTATTCTGAAATCACCAGTATTTCTTGGAATATTTAAACTGGATGCTTTATTAATAACTTTATATCCTATAAACGTTATAAACTTCTTCAAAAGAGTTTCACCAGCCCTAGTCCTTCTTTGTGCATAAACGACATCATACCCTTCTTTAGCCTTTTTAAATAATTCATAAATCAGCTCTGGAGGATCTTGTAAGTCAGCATCTATAACTACCGTATATTCAGCATCAGAACAAGTTAAAGCAGCAATAGTTGCTTGTGGCTGTCCAAATCTTCTTGATAAGAGAATTGCTTTTACTTTATTGTTTTTATCATGTTCATCTATTATTAATTCGTAAGTATCGTCAGAACTTGGATCAACGCTAAATATTATTTCATAATCCTGACCTACCAAACACTCTGATACTTTGACTAATCTTTCGACGCAAGATTTAACACATTCTGCATCATTATATATAGGTATAACTATTGATAAAATAGGCATATTATAATAAATAGTATAGATTCTTCATTAACCAATAATAATATCAGCTAAGAAAGAAAAATTGTAAAATTCATTTTCATTATGTTATCTTAATTTTCATAAACAGATATTTATATGTACCAAATTAAATATAATGCTGTTATAAATTTATTTTTTCCTCTCAGGAATTTAAGATATAAATCTTCTATTAGATCAAAATTACTTTCATATATACATGAATATTATTTATACCATAATGGAATTTTTCAAGGGGAAAAGGCTTGTAAATTAAAAGTCAGTCATTTTGAGAATATAATCGAACATATAGGAGCATTAATTCAAATATCTACTGACAAGATAAAATCCTTGCTTTAGAAAAAAATTATGAACTTTAAAAAATTATTACATAAAAAAAAATTATTCCTACAGATTGTTATTCCTCCAATAATTACTTTTTACTTAATAAACTTCCTGAATATAAACGTTGGTGAAAATTTATTAGCATTTGAGTTTCTTAATGAATGGGGTTTTTTAATTTTTTTTCTTCTGTTAATTCAATTGATATCAGCTTCAATAAGATTTAAATATATTTTTAATTTAATAAGCAAAAAGAAGATTAATTTAGGTGATTTTATAATCCTTACGTCAATAGGAACTATAGTTGGCTTTATAGGTTTATCTGCACTAAATGATATCTTTCGAACTCTTTATATAAAATACAAGATGAATTATATCAAACTTAAAGATGCTTTTATTTATACATATTTTGATAGGCTATTCTCAATTTCACTTTTTATTCCAGCAGCTCTATTCCTATCAATTATTTACAATAAAAACTTAATATATAAGTCCATTATATTTTCTATTTTAATTATTTCAGTTATTATGATTTTCATTTTTCTGAATTTATCATTAGAGAAATTTAAAAATAAAAAAATTGAAAATTTTGATATTAATCTATTCAGTAAAGGAAATATAATAATCTCCTCTAGATTGTTTTTTATTGGCTTTATTTGTCACTTATCTCAAATTTGGAGTATTCAATTATTCACAATGAAGCTTATTGGATTGGAAAATATTAAATTGATATCAGAAAGTAAACTTAATTTATTAGACTCATTATTATTAACAGTAATAACAAATTTACCTATATCAATAGGTGGAATTGGTACTAGAGAAATATACTTAAAATATACTAATAATATTTTTAAAAATGAAGATATATTATCTTTATTTTCTCAGGCAATGATAAATTATAATTTATTTTTTGTGACAGCCACATTTTGTTTATTATTTCTAATTCTTGTTCTTAAGGTTAATTACAAATCGCAATGATCTTTTTAAAAGAAAATTCAAAATACATTAAATACTTAATTTATCTTTATTTTGGACTTTTCCTTTTTATTTTATGGAATGGTGATTTAATCGTCACAGATACAGACTCATTATATAATCATTATCCTAATTTAATTAGTAGTGCTGAATCTAGTTGTAAACAAAATTTTATTTTTTCTTTGTTTGGAGGAGTAGGTATAGAAAATATATATCACTGGCATACAAATTATTTCCCATATAATATATTTTGCTTTGTCCCAAAGAATCTTATCCTCGACGCAATTAACATTTGGTTTTTATTATTCACTTTCTTATCACATTTATTTCTTTACTTAACATCATTTAAAATTACCAGTAATAAACTCTTCGCTTTATTATTAAGTTCTGCTTTTATCTTCTCAGGATCATATTGGTTTTTAACAACAAGCTTTGTTGCAATCTATCAATTCTTTAGTTTCTGCTTAGTAATATTTACCACAACATTATTATTTAGAAGCAAATTATCCAAAATTCAAAGTATTTGTTGCTTTTTAGTGATATTATTGAGTACATTTTCGATTTCGAATTCAGGAATAATTACATATTCAACAGCTTTTCTAGCCTCAATTTTTTTCTATATTTTCCTTAATATTTTTATAAATAAAGATTTTAAAAAAAACTTTACTACTGCTCTTTTGATTTTAATAATATGTTCTTTAGGTTTTATAAATTCTCCAAGATTTAAAGATGATGTTATAAGAATTCAGGATCTATCAAAAAACTCCTTTAAAGAAAAATTATCATCATTAAAATTGGCAAGTAGTTATAAAAAACTAATTGCAAGTCCTTTTACCTCAATAAGTATAGTTAACCCATATTCATTTGGTAAGGATATGCATAGTTCTGGAACAGTTGCTAACAATGTTTATGGAATGGAAGGTAAAAATACACAATTTCATACTATTCCTTACATTGGAATAATCCCGCTTTTACTACTTTGTAGGCCAATTATAAATCATAAGTCAAAAAAAATATTCTTCTCTATTTTTCCAGTAATTTATACAGGCTTATTCCTGAATATCCTAAAAATTAAAGATTTTGTTGAGATTTTTATTCCATATAAAATTCATGGAATAATTCCAAAGATGCTTTTCATTACATCAGTTTTATTTCTCTTACTATTTTCTACTGATTTCATTGGAAATGTAAATAATAAATTTAAACCTTTGAAAAACATAAGAAAATTCATAATGCCCAGCCATAGATATTTTTTGATTATCCTTTCAAATAACTTTTTAGGATTATTAACAGTAGCATTTTTGTTCCTATATAGCTTTGATAGGGAATTTATACTTA